>Ga0310822_100353_pt1 | contig 24463 bp, 19 predicted proteins | sample P4_ome_2_FD_201313 | JGI IMG/M metagenome (GOLD analysis project Ga0310822, IMG submission 201313) | Sorghum-adapted microbial communities from Joint BioEnergy Institute, Emeryville, California, United States - P4_Day56_Rep2 | ecosystem: Engineered > Bioreactor > SSF (Solid state fermentation) >... | reverse complement strand
ATCGGCCTGTTCATCACGATCATCGGCCTCAAGAACAGCGGCATCATGTCGATTACGCCGGACGGGATCATCGGCCTCGGTTCGCTGAAAGACGCGAACGTATGGCTGACGATCATCGGCATCGTGCTGATCGCGGTCATGATGGTGCTGCGCGTTCCGGGCGCCATCCTGCTCGGCATCGTGCTGACGACGATCGTCGCGGCGATTACGGGCAATATCGGATCGATCGGCGATGACGCGCAGTGGGTGCCGGACTTCGGCGCGCTGAACTTCTGGCATTTCGACTTCCAGGGCGCATTTGAAGTCGGTCTGGTCACGGTCGTCCTGACGTTCACGTTCGTCGAACTGTTCGACACGTTCGGCACGCTCGTCGGCACGGCGAACCGGGCCGGCGTCGACACGAACACCAGTGAAGGCAAGAAGAAGATCGGCAAGGCGATGCTCGTTGACGCGATCTCCGTCAGCGGCGGCGCCATGCTCGGCACGAGCACGGTCACGGCGTTCGTCGAAAGCTCGTCCGGCATCGCGCAGGGCGGCCGCTCCGGCCTGACGGCCGTCACGACCGGCGTGCTCTTCCTGCTGGCGCTGTTCATCGCGCCGATCGTCGCGCTCGTCCCGGGCGCGGCCACGAGCGCGGCGCTCGTCATCGTCGGCGTGCTGATGATGCAATCGGTGAAGAACATCAACTTCACCGACATGGTGTACGCAATTCCGGCGTTCCTGATGATCGTCATCATGCCGTTCACGTACAACATCGCCAACGGCATTTCCTTCGGCATCGTGTCCTACGTCGTCCTGGCGCTTGTCGCCAACCTGGCCGGCAAGACCGCGGAGGACGGCAGCAAGTACAAGATCCACTGGCTCATGTGGGTGCTGGCGGTCCTCATCCTGGCACGCTACATCTTCCTGAGCGGGGAATAATCAGAAGTTTGCGGAAGCAGCGCTGGACCGGCGCTGCTTTTTTGTTTGGAGTGGAGATACGATGGAGAGCAAGTTGGAAATCGATAAACCAAAAAACACAGCCATCAACCAGAAATTGAACAAGAAAATTGAATAATTATATAGTTATCTGTTGACAAAGGAGAGTTTTTTGTGTAACTTAAACAGCAAATAGTGTAACGATTCCTCAAAACATTTAGGAGTAAGTTGAATTTTACAGTATTTTTGCGATAAACCGCGTTTAAGACAAAAAAGTAAACGTTTTATTTTTATGATTTTGGTTGAACGGTTTCCAATCAGAGGCCGATACTCCAACCGAAGCAATGCTATTGAAGGGGAACAGCATAATGAAAGTGACCATTGCCGATGTGGCGAAGCGGGCCAAAGTGTCGAAAACAACGGTCTCCCGCATTCTTAACGGCAATTATGCCCACGCTTCCGAAGAAACGATAAAGAAGGTTCTGAAGGCGATCGAGGAGCTGGACTATTCACCTAACGCACTCGCCAAAGGTCTCAAGTCAATGCGGACGCATGTGATCGGGCTTGTGCTTTCCAATCTGAAAAACCCGTTCTGGACGACCGTGCTGGAAGGTTTGGAGGATACTTGCCGCGACCTCGGTTACCATCTGATGATCTGCAACTCGAACGAAGATCCGGAGATGGAAGAAAAGTACTTGAAAAGTCTCCGAGAACGACAGGTGGACGGCGTCATCCTGAACCCGACCTGCAAAAATCCGCAGTTGTACGAGAAGCTTGCGGAGCAACGCTATCCGTTCGTCTTCATAAACCGACGGGTTCAGGGAGTCCGGGCAAGCAGCGTTGTGGTCGACAACGTCAAAGGCGCATACATCGCGGTGAATCATCTAGTCCGATACGGCCGCCGAAAAGTCGCCATTTGCATTTACCGCAATGAATATGTGAGCACGTGGAAGGACCGGCTGGAAGGGTACAAAAAGGCGATATTGGCCAATGGCATGACGGATGAAGATCTCATCGTCATCGAACTGGAACAGCACGCGGACAACCAGCAGGAAGTCATCATGCGCCAGCTCAAGAAAAGACCGGAAATTGACGCGATTTTCTCAACCAACAATATGATCACGCTGGAAGTCATCGGTGCTGCGAGAGAGCTTGGGCTTGCCATGCCCGATCAATTGGCGCTCGTCAGCTATGACGAGACGGTGTGGGCCAGGTACCTGGATCCGCCGGTGACGACGATCCGGCAGCCCGGCTACAAGCTGGGACAGACGGCGGCGCAGACGTTGATTGACCGGATCACGTCGGGCGGAGACGGTGAGCCTTCCGTTGTCATGCTGGAGCCGGAGTTGATCGTGCGCGCGTCATGCGGCGCCATGTCATTCGAAATCCGCTGAAGTTCCAAAGAACGATTTGCGATATTTCGTCAAGGGGGGATGCGGCGGCATAACAGAGGGAAATGTCGTTTTTGGAGCAGGGGCAAAAAACACAAGGAGGAGAAGGGAAAATGAGCAACGATGAAAGGCAGGAACTGCTGAAGCTTTACGAAAATCTTCGGGTGACGGATGTACGCGACGGGATGGACTGGGTTGGCTACCATGGCTACGGCACCGTACACCACAGCATCCGTCCGTTGTGGCGGACCCGGGCTGTAGGAATCGCCAAGACCGCACGCTATTTGCCCTATGAAGGACCGGTGCCAGGGGTGACCGGGGACGAGTACACCGAATGGGTAAAGTGGTACTACAAAGAGGTGTGCAATGACCCGTGGGGTGCGGAGATCCAGGAAGGCGACTTCGTGGTGTTGGACATCTGCGGACTCGACGTCGGGCTGCTCGGTTCGAACAACACGCTGGACTTCAAAATCAAGGGCGCAAGAGGCTTCCTGACGAACGGCGGCGGTATCCGCGACACCGATGAAGTGATCATGCAGCGCATCCCGGTATGGTCGAAGTTCGTCTCGCAAGGGATGGACCAGACGCGCATCCGCTACTACGAGAAAGACATTCCGGTCGCCATCGGCGGCGTGGCCGTCTATCCGGGCGATGTCGTGGTGGCAGACGGCGACGGCGTCATCGTGGTCCCCCGGAAGATCGCCTTCGAAGTGGCCAAGTACGCCCATCAGGAACTGAAGGCGGACAAGGAAGGCCGCAGAAGGTACTACGAGAAACTGGGCTGGGAACTGGACGATACGGTTCGGTAGAAAAAAGGTCAGGAACGAACAGCATGCGGCATGCGCCTGTCCGGCCTGACAAAACAAAAAATATAGAAATTGCAATTAAACATTACCATTGTCGCAAGTTCAAATCAATGCCAATTGCTTGAAAAAGCATAACGGCAAACCATAATCAGGAAGGGAACGCCATGACAGCTGTACGCACTGGATTCATCGGGCTGGGCGCCATGGGTTTGCCGATGGCGCGGAATTTGTTGAAGAACGGCTATTCCCTGAGTGTGGCGGTCAACCGCAATCGGCAGCCGGTCGACGAGCTTGTCCGGCAAGGAGCGGTCGAGCTGGCCTCGTCCGAAGAGGTGATCGCCCGCAGTGATGTGATCTGCACAATTCTGCCCGCCGACGCCGAGATGGAGTCCGTCCTGCTTGCCGAGCCGGTGCTGTCCTCGCTGCGGCCTGGCCAGACGTTGATCGAGATGACCTCAGGCACGCCCTCGATGATGAGACGCGTGGCTGAAGCCTGGCAAGCCCGCGGTGCGCAGGTGCTTGATGCGCCGGTAAGCGGCGGGACGGTCGGCGCCGAACAGGGAACGCTGACGGTCATGACCGGCGGCGATCCCGAAGTGCTGGAACGCGTTCGACCGATCCTGGAAGCGATGGCCCGGAAGATTTACCGGGTGGGCGGTATCGGCAGCGGCAAGGCGATCAAGGCCATCAACCAGATGCTGGCTGCCATCCATATGATGGCCGCGGCGGAAGCGGCGGCGCTGGCGGAGAAACTCGGGATCGATAGCGAGATTTTAAAGGAAGTTATCGGCGCCAGTTCCGGAGCTTCATGGATGATGGCGAACAAATTGGACAGTTTGCTCAAGGAACAATTTGAACCGGGCTTTAAGATGGCCCTGATGAAGAAGGATATCCGGATTGCCGTCAGCGAGGCGGGGGAAGACCTTCGTCTCGGACTGGCAAGGTTCGTGCTGGATGCCTACGAACAGGCATCTGCCCATTACGGCGAACTCGATTTTTCGGCCATCAGCAAGCGAATCAAGGAGGATTGACATGAAAGCACGCTTGAAAGCGTTTGCGATTGTCTTGTTGTCCATCACATTCGCGTTTGGCATCGCCGCCTGCGGAGGCGGGAAGAGCAACAGCGGGGAAACATCGGGCGGTTCCGGAAACTCCGGCAACTCCGGCGGCACGGCACAGGCCGGTAATTCCGGCTCCGGCGGTGGCAGCTCTCAGGAGGTCGTCGAGATCCGCTTCACCTGGTGGGGCGACACGGCGCGCAACGACCTGTACAATGCGATCGTCGACCGGTTCGAAGAAGAGTATCCGCATATCAAGGTCAAACGGGAGTTCGGCGGATGGGCAGACTACTGGGATCGACTGGCCACGCAATCGGCCGGAGGCAACGCTCCGGACGTCGTGAGCATGCACCAGTTCTACGTGGCGGATTATGCCCGCCGGAACGCGCTGCTTGATCTGCTGACGGTCATCGATTCCGGCGAACTGGATGTCTCTCTGTTCCCGGAATCCACGCTGGACAGCGGCCGCGTGAACGGCACGCTCGTCATGGTGCCGAAGGGTGTGACCATGCCGGGCTGGGTGTACAATACCGCCGTCTTCGACCAGTTGGGCATCGAATATCCGGACATCAACTGGACATATGACGATCTGATCAACATATCCAGGCAGGTCGTGGAGAAATCGGGCGGCGCGATGTGGGGCTCCGCCGACTTCAGCGGCGGCCAGCTTCAACCGAACTTCCGTTACTTCCTGCGGCAGCATGGAGAAGACCTGTACACGGAGGACGGCAAACTTGGATTCTCGCGCGACACGCTCGTAAAGTGGTGGTCGATGTGGAAAGAGATGCGCGACGAAAAGCTCATTCCGGATGCGGCGACGGTCGCCGAATATGACGGCGTGCCACTCGAACAGAACCTGTTCGTCACCGACAAAGTCGCGCTGTTCCAAATCCCTGCCAACCAGATCTACTTGTACGAGCAGCAATTCCAGGAAGGCGAAATCCATATGGTTCGGATGCCGACGCTGCCCGGCGGACAGAACGGCGAATATCTTGAGGGCGCTTACCTGAGCATCACTGCGGACTCCAAGCATCCGAAGGAAGCGGCACAGTTCATCAATTTCTTCGTCAACAGCAAGCGATCGCTGGAACTGTTCAAGGTCGAGCAAGGTTCTCCGGCCAATACGGAGATGGCCGAATTTGTCAAGCCGCTGCTGGCTGCGCCGCAGGCGCGTGCGGTCGACTTCATCCAAACCGTCATTCCGTACGCATCTAACGCGGTGTACGCGCCGGCCGGCGCAACCGAAGTCGAGGCCTTGTTCAAAGACAACTCCACGGCCATCTCGTTCGGCCAGAAGACGGTTGAGCAGGCAGCTGACGACTTCATTGCGGCAGCGAACCGGATCCTGCAATAAATCGGATCCATCGGTCAATTCATTGCTGTTGAAAGGAAGAAGACGCCACCGTTCTTCTTCCTTTCAACCTTAAAAGGGGCTTGAACCATGAACCCGAAGATGAGAAACGCATTGAAACGAAACGCGGTCGGCTACATCTTCCTGTCTCCGTGGCTGCTCGGACTGATCGGGCTAAGCGCGATTCCTATTCTGGCTTCCCTGTACTTCTCTTTCACTCGGTACGACATGTTGACCGCGCCCGACTGGATCGGCATCGAAAACTACCGGGCCATGTTCGACGACCAGAAATGGAGAAACAGCATGAAGGTGACGCTGACTTACGTGTTCCTGGGCGTCCCCCTGCAGCTGATCTTCGCGCTGTCCATTGCCATCATGCTCAATCGGGGCATCCGGGGGCTCAGGATCTACCGTGCCATCTACTACGTGCCCTCCCTGTTTGGCGGCAGCGTCGCGGTGGCGCTGCTGTGGCGGCAGTTGTTCGGCGGAGAAGGGCTGGTCAACCTGCTGCTCCGGCAAATCGGTCTGCAGGGTTACAACTGGATAGCCAGCCCCGACACGGCGCTGTACACATTGATCGTGCTTAAGGTCTGGCAGTTCGGGGCGCCGATGGTCATTTTCCTGGCCGCGCTGAAACAGGTCCCGACGGAGCTGTACGAGGCGTCGCGGATCGACGGAGCGGGCAAGTGGCGGCAGTTCTCGCGCATCACGCTGCCCCTGATCACGCCGATCGTCTTTTTTAACCTCGTCATGCAGACGATTCAGGCATTCCAGGCGTTCACGCCGGCCTACATCGTCAGCCGCGGTTCAGGCGGGCCGCTGGATTCGACGCTGTTCTACACCCTCTATCTGTATCAGAAGGGGTTCACCCACTTTCAGATGGGGTATGCCGCGTCCATGGCCTGGCTGCTGCTCATCGTCATTGCCTTCGTGACGGCATTGATCTTCCTGTCGGCGCGCAAATGGGTCTACTACCAGGAGTGAGGTGGTGAGAGTTGCAACGGACCCTTGTATATTGGAGGCAAAGCAAATGGCTGACCCACCTGCTGGTGATCGCCGGAGGAATCCTGATGGTCTATCCGCTGCTTTGGCTGGTCAGCGCATCGTTCAAACCGAATGTTGAAATTTTCAAAAGCGGTTCGTTCATTCCCGTAACATTCACGCTGGAGAATTACGCGACGGGTTGGAAAGGTCTGTCCGGCGTAACGTTCGGCCATTTCTTCGCGAACACGTTCATGCTCGTCGCAGTCTGTATCATCGGCAATATTTTCTCTTGTTCGCTGGCGGCATTCGCGTTCGCACGACTCGACTTTGCGCTTCGAAAAATGTGGTTCGCATTCATGCTGGTTACGATGATGCTTCCGTTCCATGTCACGATCATTCCGCAATACATTATGTTCAACCGGCTGGATATGATCAACACGTACTGGCCGCTCATGCTGCCGAAGTTTTTCGCCGTAGAAGGGTTTTTCGTCTTCCTGATGGTGCAGTTCATCCGCTCTATCCCCCGCGAGTTGGACGAAGCGGTCAAGATCGACGGCGGTGGTACGTTCAAACTGTATGGCTACCTGATCATGCCGCTTGCTCTGCCCGCGATCATTACGACGACGATTTTCACGTTCATCTGGACGTGGAACGATTTCTTCGCGCAGATGCTATACATCAGCGAGCTCAAATTGTACACCGTGTCGCTCGGACTGCGGATGTTCCTTGATGCAATGGGACAGAACCAGTGGGGGGCCATGTTCGCCATGTCAACGCTGTCCTTGATTCCGCTCTTTCTCGTATTTGTCTTTTTCCAACGTTATCTCATAGAAGGCATCGCAACCGGCAGTTTAAAAGGCTAACGGAGACGGAGGGATTCGCATGACAACACTCGGATTTCGCATATTGCCTGTGCAGCGGCGGCCCGACAATACACTGGTCATGAAATTTCGGGACATCGGGACTTCCCTCATCAGCGACAACATGAACCGCATCCATGCGGTCGGCTGCAAACTGCGGGCGTTCCACGGAAAAGGACGGATGGCCGGCCCGGCAATTACGGTGAAGACGAGGCCGGGTGACAATTTGATGGTGCACAAGGCGATCGACCTGGCCGAACCGGGCGATGTTATCGTGGTGGATGCCGGCGGGGAGACGACCCATGCGATCATCGGCGAGATCATGGTTCGGCTGGCTGCCAGGAAAGGGCTCGGAGGATTCGTGATCGACGGATGCATTCGCGACACGGAGGCGATCAGCGGCGGTGATTTTCCCGTGTTCGCCCGAGGCGCAACGCACCGCGGACCATACAAGGACGGTCCCGGCGAGATCAATGTGCCAATCTCCGTGGGCGGCATGGTCGTGCATCCCGGCGACATCATTGTGGGTGACAGCGACGGTGTGGCTGTCGTACCGGTCGGCATGGCCGAGGCGGTATATGAGCTGGCATCGGCTCAGAAAAAGCGGGAAGAAGCGATGTTTGCCGCCATCGAGGACGGTACGATCGACAGAAGCTGGATTGACGCAGTGCTCATCCAGAAGGGATGTGAAGGGGTTGGGGGTTCCGACAAGATTTGACTGGCTGAGACTTCAGCGGTTCATTCAGCGCCTTTTCATGGAAGCAGGCGTTCCCGAACAGAATGCGTTCATCGTGGCGGAATCCCTTGTGCAAGCCAACCTGCGGGGCGTGGATTCGCACGGCGTCGTCCGGACGCCGATCTATCTGACCCGCATCAAACGGAAAATGGTGGACCCGAACGCCGAGATCGCCGTCGCAACGGAGAGCGAAAGCACGGCGCTGGTGGACGGCGGCAACAATTTTGGCGCAGTGGTCGGCGTCCGCGCGACGCAGCTCGCGCTGGACAAGGCGAGGCAAGCCGGAGCCTCGTTCGTCGGCGTGAAGCGGTCCAACCACTTCGGAACGGGCGCTTATTACGCGCTGAAGGCGATTGAACAGAACATGATCCTGATGATCATGTCCAATGCGTCGCAGACGATGCCGCCGACCGGCGGCGTGAGGCCGTTCATCGGTACCAATCCGCTGGCCGTGGGCGTCCCCGCCGGGAAGGCGATCCCGTTCCTGCTGGACATGGCCACCAGTGTCGTGGCCCGGGGCAAGATCATCGTGGCGGCGCAGAAAGGACAGAAGATCCCGCTCGGATGGGCGGTCGACAAGTATGGTAATCCGACCACCGACGCGGATGCCGCGCTCGAGGGCGCGGTGCTGCCGGTCGGTGGCGCCAAAGGGTATGGCATCTCCTTCATGATCGATATCCTGTGCGGCGTGCTGACGGGCGCGGGTTTCGGCAAGTATGTCAACAATATGTATGAGAATTGGGAAGAACCGCAGAATGTCGGCCACGTCTTCATTGCCGTCGATATTTCGCATTTCATGCCGCTGGAGTTGTTCGAAGCGCGGATGGAACAGTATATCCGAGAGATCAAGAAAGAACCGAAAGCGCCGGGCGTCGAGGAAATCCTGATTCCGGGCGAAATCGAACACCGGCGCACGTTAGAATTGAAGCGAAGCGGAATCCTGCTGCCCGAGAAATTGGCGCTTGAGCTCGAAGCCATCGGACGGGAGTACGGCGTAAGTTTGTCGGAAGCGGCATTTTGACCGGAAGTAAAAGAGAAAGGAAGGCGTTCATGGGCCATGGACATCAGGAGAAGATTCCGATATGAAATTCCAACAGCTATCGAATTTGGCTGCGGCGCCATTCATACGCTGGCCGACCATGTGAAGGCGCTCGGAGGGAGCCGGGTGCTGATCGTCGGCGACCCGGGTGTCGTAAAAGCCGGCGTGGTTGAACGCGTCGCCCAACCGTTGCGTTCAGCCGGCATTCCATTTGAAATCTTCTCGGACATCGAGTCCGATCCCGATATTGCCTCTGTTGAGAAAGGTACCGCATCGGCCCGGGCAAGCGGCAGCAATCTGATTGTCGGCGTCGGCGGAGGCAGTTCGCTGGATACAGCCAAAGCGATCGGCATCATGCTGGCCAATGACGGCCATATCCGCGATTATGTGGGTCTTAACAAGGTGAAGCATCGGCCCGCCCCGGTCATCGCTGTGCCGACGACGGCGGGCACGGGCAGCGAGATGACGATTTGGTCGGTGCTGTCCGACAAGGAGCGGCAGGTCAAGCTGAGCGTCGGCAGCGTCTACAACTGCCCGGCGCTGGCGTTGCTCGATCCGGAGCTGACAGTGCCGCTGCCGCCGCATGTGACGGCTTTCACCGGTATGGATGCGTTGACCCATGCACTCGAATCCTACGTCAACCTGAATACCCAGCCGATCTCGGAAGGGATGGCCGTGCAGGCGATGAAGATGATCGCAACCAACTTGCGGTTCGCCGTGGCGAACGGCAGCAATCTGGAGGCGCGCGCGAACATGCTGCTCGCCAGCACGATCGCGGCGATGGCGTTCAATTCGACCCGGCTCGGGCTGGCGCATGCCCTGGCGCTGCCGCTCGGCGCGCATTTCCGCATCCCGCACGGGCTGGTCAACGCGATTTTGTTGCCGGAAGTGATGCGCTACAACCTGATCGGCAACACTGCGAAGTTCGCGGAGATCGCCGCCATCTTCGGTGAACGGGTGGAGCATCTGTCCGTACACGAGGCGGCCGAGCGGTCGGTCGAAGCGGTGCGCCGGCTGAACCGGGATATCGGTATCACCCAGACGCTCGGCGATTTCGGCGTAGGGGAGGAGCATCTGGAGATGATTGCGAATGAGGCGATGGAGTCCGGTAACGTACCGGTAAACCCCGTAAAGGCGACGGCGAAGGATCTAATCGGGATTTGCCGCCGTCTGCTGGGCGACTGAGGAGGAATGCGGTGCATGCTGACCTGGCTGGAACAAAATTGCGGGAAAACCTACGGCAACTTCATCGGTGGAAAATGGATGGCGAGCGACGGCGGCGGCACGTTGCCAATCTATCACGCCGCCCGGCGAGGCCAAGTGCTCGGGTACTTTCCGGATTCGACGGAAGCGGACGTAAACCGGGCGGTGGAGGCGGCGTACGCCGCTTTCCCCGGTTGGGCTGCGACGCCGGCGCCGGACCGTGCCGCAATCTTGATGAAGTTTGCCGATTTGCTCGAGCGGGATCAGGAGGAACTGGCGTACCGGCTGTCCGCCGAGCAGGGCAAGACATTGTCCGAGGCGCGGGGTGAAGTACAGCGTGCGGCCCGGGAGACCCGGTTCGCTGCGGGTGAAGCGCTGCGGATGGCGGGCGACACGCTGCCGGGCGAGCGCGGCAAGGTGGAGACCCGGACGATGCGCCAGCCGCTTGGCGTCGTCGCGGCCATCGCGCCTTGGAACTTCCCGGTCGTGACCCCGGTACGGAAGATCTCCCCTGCTCTCGCCTACGGCTGCACTGTTGTGTTCAAGCCGGCGACCGCCACACCATGGGCGACGGTCAAGCTGATGGAACTGTACGCTGAAGCCGGCGTGCCGGCCGGCGTCGTCAATCTTGTCATCGGCAGCGGATCGAAGATCGGCGATCCGCTGGTCAGCCATCCACTTGTCCGCGGCGTCAGCTTCACCGGCTCGACGGCACAGGGGCTGCGCATCCAGCGCATGGCGGCCGCAAGGCTGGCGCGGACGCAGCTGGAATTGGGCGGCAAGAACCCGGCCGTTGTGCTTGATTTCGAGGATCTGGCATATGCGGCAAAGCAGATCGTCTCTGCGGCGTTCACTTGCAGCGGGCAGCGTTGCACGGCGATCAGCCGGGTTATCGTGTTGCGCGGTCGGGCCGAGGCGCTGCGAGAGGCGTTGCTTGAGGAGATGGCGAAGATCAAGGTCGGGCCGGCCTGGGATCCGGAAGCGGGAATGGGTCCGCTCATCAACCAGGCACAGCTGGACACCGTGCTGGAATATATCCGCATCGGCCGGGAAGAAGGCGCGCGGCATGTAGTGGGCGGCGAGGTGCTTCAGGGCGGTGAGTACGCGGAAGGGTGCTACGTGACGCCGGCGCTGTTCGACCGGGTGACTCCGGACATGCGGATCGCCCGGGAAGAGATATTCGGTCCAGTGCTCTGCATGCTGGAGGCGGAAGATGCCGAAAGCGCGCTCCGGATGGCGAACGATTCGGATTACGGATTGGCGGCGGCTGTATTTACCGATCGTCTCGCGGATGCGGTTAATTTTGCCGAGCGGCTGCAGAGCGGGATGGTGCACATTAACCACGGAACGGCGAGCGCCGTGCATGCGCCGTTCGGCGGCGTGAAGATGTCCGGCTATGGTCCGTACTCGATCGGCCGGTCAAATCTGGAGTTTTTTACGGAGATGAAAGTGCTGTATGTGCAATATTGACGGCGGGTGTGATGGGCCGTGAGAGTGGTGCTTGCTCCGGATTCCTTCAAGGGTTCGATATCCGCCCGCGAGCTGTGCGCCGCCCTGCGGGAGGGAGTGCTTGAGGTCTTCCCCGAAGCGGACTTGACGGAGCTGCCGCTCGCGGACGGCGGCGAAGGGACGACGGAAGCGCTCGTGCATGCCACCGGCGGAAGGCTGATCGAGCGCGAAGTCTCGGACCCGCTAGGCCGGCCGGTGCGGGCGGCGTACGGCGTACTTGGCAACGGGCGGACCGCTGTCATCGAAATGGCGAAGGCGTCGGGATTGCCGCTGCTCGCCGCGCACGAGCGCAATCCGTTGGCCGCCGACAGCTTTGGCACCGGGCAACTGATCCGGGACGCGCTGCGCGCAGGGTACCGGCAGTTCATCATCGGCCTGGGCGGCAGTGCGACCAATGACGGCGGCGCCGGCGCGCTCAAGGCGCTGGGCGCGCGGTTTCTCGACGAAGCCGGCGCGGAACTGCCGCCCGGCGGCGAAGGGCTGCTTCGTCTTGCGCGCATTGACCTGTCCGTCTTGGAGGAAGGCGTTCATGAATCGTCTTTCGTTCTGGCCAGCGACGTAACGAATCCGCTGTGCGGGCCTGATGGAGCGTCGGCTGTCTTCGGTCCGCAGAAAGGCGCCGATCCGGAGATGGTCGCAAAGCTCGACGCGGCGCTGGGGAGGTTCGGCGAGGTGCTGCGCGAAGCGACAGGTTGTGATGTTGCAAGGCTGCCCGGCAGCGGGGCGGCGGGAGGTGCCGGAGCCGGGTTCATGGCCGTCTTGGACGCGGAATTCCGCAGCGGCATCGACATCGTGATGGAAGCGGTGGAGTTCGATCGAAAGATCCGGGGAGCAGACTGGATCATCACGGGCGAAGGCAGGTTGGACGAGCAGACGTTGTCCGGCAAAGTGGTGGCTGGCGTATGCCGGAAAGCGCGGACTGCCCGGGTACCAGTCTTCGGAGTATGCGGCAGCCTGGAGTTGACCGTGCGGCAGATGGAGGAACTGGGCCTGGCGGCGGGTTTCAGCATCGTACCCGGACCGTGTCCGTTGGAAGAGGCAATGGCAAGAGCCGGGGAGATGGCCCGGGACCAGATAGTGCGCATCATGCGCCTGATCCATGTAGATAGGGGGAAGGACGGAAAATGAAACCGAAGGTTGTGGTCACCCGCAAACTTCCGGACCAGGCGATCGAGATGCTCGCTCCTTATTGCGAGCTGGACATATGGCCGGCGGAAGATGAACCGATTCCCCGTAAGGTGCTGGAGCAGAACATCCGGGACGCTGACGGCCTGTACTGCCTGTTGACGGATACGATCGACCAGACACTCCTCGATCAGGCGCACAGGCTCCGGGTGATCAGCAACATGGCGGTCGGATACAATAACATCGATGTCGGGGCGGCGAGCCGCCGGAGGATCATGGTGACCAATACGCCGGACGTTCTGACCGAAACGACCGCCGATCTGACCTTCGCCCTGCTGATGGCAACGGCCCGGCGGATTGTGGAGGCAGAAAGGTTCCTGCGAAACGGCGAATGGCGCACTTGGTCGCCGATGCTGCTGACAGGGCAGGACATTTACGGCGCGACGATGGGAATCATTGGTCTGGGGCGGATCGGATCGGCCGTGGCCCGGCGGGCGTGCGGGTTCAATATGCGCGTCATGTATCACTCGACCCATCGGAATGAGCTGGCGGAGCAAGAGCTGGGCGTGGAATACGCCCGGCTGGATGAACTGCTCTCCCAATCGGACTTCGTGGTGATCATGACGCCGCTGACCCCGCAAACCCGCAACCTGATCGGCGCGCGCGAGTTGGCGCTCATGAAGCCGACTGCGGTCCTCATCAATGCGGCGCGGGGCGGCATCGTGGATGAGCAAGCGCTCTATGACGCTTTGAAGAGCGGTGTGATCTGGGCGGCGGGACTGGACGTGTTCGAGCAGGAGCCTGCCATGCCCGACCATCCGCTCTTGTCTCTCCCTAACGTGACGGCCCTGCCCCATATCGGCAGCGCATCGATCCGGACCCGGGTCCGCATGGCCAAGCTCGCTGCGGAGAACCTGCTTGACGGTCTGGCGGGTAAGGTGCCGAAGTGTCTGGTCAACAAGGAAGTTATGGAAGAAAATTGATAGGCGGGAGTCCCCAGGCAACTTTCGTGAAATTTGATATTCTTCAAAATGTTATATAGAAATTATAAAAAAAGATTTGTCGTCACCCCCGGTAGCGCAAAAGCCCCCGGGGATCGACGATCAAATGATAAGCTTGGAAATACAAACTTGTGTTTTGCCGAAAATTATGAACTGTTTATTCCAGACGGCTTGTCCGCGTCGTCAAAGTCCGTCACGACGGACAAGAAGACTTTCAATCCACGCACCCGCGCAGGGTGCGACACACCAGCTTCTCGCCTGCCTGATTCGCCAGCAGCTTTCAATCCACGCACCCGCGCAGGGTGCGACAATTCATTTTCTGGAATCCTCGTACATAGCACATGCTTTCAATCCATGCACCCGCGCAGGGTGCGACCGTGGCCTTTTTCTTGAGGGGATGCCTCTCATACTCTTTCAATCCACGCACCCGCGCAGGGTGCGACCATAGAGCATCTTCCGTTGTTCGGGTGCCATTTTTATCTTTCAATCCACGCACCCGCGCAGGGTGCGACTGAGGCGGTAAAGCTGATTGTCAACATCTCCAATCTTTCAATCCACGCACCCGCGCAGGGTGCGACGGGGAGCTGACAACCAGTGCGTCTCCGTCCAACATTACTTTCAATCCACGCACCCGCGCAGGGTGCGACTAGATTTCATCTATTGCAACGTCAGCGGCCGCCACGATCTTTCAATCCACGCACCCGCGCAGGGTGCGACCTTGCTTGTTTTGAGTTATCCGCTTGGCGAAGTCCTTTCAATCCACGCACCCGCGCAGGGTGCGACCGCAGATCACGCCGGCAAGCTGCGTCGACAGGTGCTTTCAATCCACGCACCCGCGCAGGGTGCGACGCGTGTTGATCTCAAAAACGGTGTAGTATTTAAGCTTTCAATCCACGCACCCGCGCAGGGTGCGACTCATACGCATCGCGCAACACCGTAAAATGGGACCACTTTCAATCCACGCACCCGCGCAGGGTGCGACAGCCGATCCTCTTTATCACTCAGGTAAGCTTCTATCTTTCAATCCACGCACCCGCGCAGGGTGCGACTCAACAAACACCGTCTGCATGAGACCATACTTCTCTTTCAATCCACGCACCCGCGCAGGGTGCGACGCCACCCAGCCTTATTGCAAGCAGCCATCAGTTCCTTTCAATCCACGCACCCGCGCAGGGTGCGACCAGTTCGTTGCGCTGTTTGAGCGTTTCGGCCTCGATCTTTCAATCCACGCACCCGCGCAGGGTGCGACCCAGTTCGTTGCGCTGTTTGAGCGTTTCGGCCTCGATCTTTCAATCCACGCACCCGCGCAGGGTGCGACCGAGAGCACGAACAAGTCCATTGAGTCGGTTGACTTTCAATCCACGCACCCGCGCAGGGTGCGACCACTGGATGCCGCTGCCCGAGCCGCCGAAGGAGGGACTTTCAATCCACGCACCCGCGCAGGGTGCGACTCATCGTCCTGGCGAACACCGGCCTGCGGATCGGTCTTTCAATCCACGCACCCGCGCAGGGTGCGACTAGTCGTGCCACCATGACGTGTCTGTGCGGGCTGGGACTTTCAATCCACGCACCCGCGCAGGGTGCGACGTCGTGCCACCATGACGTGTCTGTGCGGGCTGGGACTTTCAATCCACGCACCCGCGCAGGGTGCGACGTTCGACTTCGGCCACGTCTCGCTCGCGCCAGACCTTTCAATCCACGCACCCGCGCAGGGTGCGACGACCGTTCGAAGCCTATGATCGAGGCGTTCACAGTCGCTTTCAATCCACGCACCCGCGCAGGGTGCGACGACGGTTGAGGCGATTGTTAGAAGGCCGTGGAGTGGACTTTCAATCCACGCACCCGCGCAGGGTGCGACTCGATGCGGCCCTGCCAGAAGGTCAATGTCCGCTCACTCTTTCAATCCACGCACCCGCGCAGGGTGCGACCTCACACAGCTTGGTAAAGACATGATTCAGGGCCTCGTCTTTCAATCCACGCACCCGCGCAGGGTGCGACTCAAAGTCCTGCTGGCTCATGCCGACGATATTCGCCTTTCAATCCACGCACCCGCGCAGGGTGCGACAATGACCGTAAAAACGGCCGCAGTGAGGGCAGGTCTTTCAATCCACGCACCCGCGCAGGGTGCGACATAGTTCCGATTCACACGCACGCCGTAACAATACCACTTTCAATCCACGCACCCGCGCAGGGTGCGACTGGTATAGACCTCGCAGCACATTGGGCGGGCATGCTTTCAATCCACGCACCCGCGCAGGGTGCGACATAGCGCGGAGCCGCGAACGATCAACGAATTGCGCTTTCAATCCACGCACCCGCGCAGGGTGCGACGGAACAAACGCGCAAAGAAAGCAACATGTTGCGTGAACTTTCAATCCACGCACCCGCGCAGGGTGCGACGGAGGAGGTGTTGGCAGCCACCCGCGAGACGGCGGACCTTTCAATCCACGCACCCGCGCAGGGTGCGACGGTCGGCAGTAGAGCTAGGGATCAGCATCAAGACGCTTTCAATCCACGCACCCGCGCAGGGTGCGACCAGGCGACTAAGGATCACAGACTGCCGGATCGTTGTTTCTTTCAATCCACGCACCCGCGCAGGGTGCGACTTTGGCGGCGGCCTTTTATATTTACCGAAAGGACTTTCAATCCACGCACCCGCGCAGGGTGCGACCCCAGTTCGATGCGACTACTGATGATCCGCTGAATCTTTCAATCCACGCACCCGCGCAGGGTGCGACATGGAGATTCATTCGAGTGCAAGTAGGCATTACAGACCTTTCAATCCACGCACCCGCGCAGGGTGCGACTTATTTGGTCAAAGACCTCGGCAGCCAGACATATGAGCTTTCAATCCACGCACCCGCGCAGGGTGCGACCATCCAGTGTGCATCCATACTTTCAAGAGATTCACCTTTCAATCCACGCACCCGCGCAGGGTGCGACATCGGATGCGCTCAAGCAGTTCCGTCATCGTTTGCTTTCAATCCACGCACCCGCGCAGGGTGCGACTGCATCATTTATGCGCCCTTTAATTATAGCATTTTCCAGCTGTTTTCCGCGAACCTGCCGAAATGCTGCATAATCCACCACCAAATTTCACTGATCGATCGTATTCTTACCATATCTATCCAAGAGCGCGAACCTCCTGACGATTTTATGTGAGCTTGAGGTTCGCGTAAATAAATTTTTCTCCAGTAAACAATCCTCGAAAGAAGGAGTTTCGATACTGAGTATCCAATATTAGGACATAGGAACTATCTTCCAAAGAACTAATTGTTATCTCTTTTTCCCTTTAAGTTCGGAGGTGCTGTCATTGCAGTCCATTGCCCATATTCGACAAAGTGACGGCAGAATTCAGACGGTTGAAGAACATTCCCATAGTGTCAGGCAGATTGCAGAGTGGATTGGGGATAAAATTGGAGTCAAACATATTGCGGGACTGGCCGGATTGTTGCATGATGCAGGCAAGTTCAGTGTTAAGTTCGTAAATTACATTCTCACCGCTTCCCGGAATCCAGACAATCCTCCCAAGCGCGGGAGCGTGGATCATTCCACTGCAGGCGGCCAACTGCTGGACCGATTTGTAAAGGCCGGACCTCGTGATAAAAACCTCTATTTGTTAGCGGAAATTGTCTGTAACGCAATTATCTCTCACCATGCATATCTGCACGATTATATAAGCCCCGAAGCTGAATCGCCTTACCTGACGCGCATACAGAACAAGCACATTGATGATTTGGATGCCATTACGGATTGTTTCCACAAGCTGGTCTTAGACAGGGAACATTTCCGTCGGTACGTTGAATCGGCTGCCCAGGAACTCGCTGTATTCTTGACCAAACCGTCTTCCGAAGACGGTCGAAGCCGACTTATGTTTCTGGCGAAATATGTGTTCAGCGCGTTAATTGACGCAGACCGGACAGACACACGATTATTCGAAGAGAACAAGACCTGGTCGCCGCCAACGGACACAAAAAATTTATTTGTAAATTACTACGAAAAACTTTTAAACAAATTATCCGAACTTAATCAGGATTCAGAAGATATATCGCCGGTCAATTACTATCGCCGATTGATGTCCGATTCTTGTGATAACTTCGCAGAGCAGCCTTCGGACATCTATAAGTTATCGATTCCGACCGGAGGCGGCAAGACGCTCGCCAGCTTGCGTTACGGGCTGAAACACGCACTGCATCGCCACAAAGAGCGGGTAATCTACATTGTTCCATACACAACCATTATCGAACAAAATGCAGAAGAAGTGCGAAAAATCCTGCAAGACGATGAGCGGGTGCTGGAGCATCATTCCAATGTTGTTGATGATCTTGATCATACCTACGAAGATGAATGGGCAGATGGATTAGTAAACGTAGATCAGAAATTGAAACTCGTGAAGGACAACTGGGATGCACCGATTATTTTTACGACGATGGTGCAGTTCCTGAATGTATTCTACGCGCATGGCAGTCGCAACATCAGAAGGCTTCATAATTTGTCCCGATCCGTCATTGTGTTCGATGAAGTTCAGAAGGTACCAGTTCACTGCGTCTCGTTATTTAACCGTGCCTTGAATTTCCTTAGAGATTTCGGTGATTCGAGCATTGTTTTGTGCACGGCTACACAACCGGCACTTGATTATGTTGAACATAAGTTGAATCTCCCGGCGAAAGCCGATATGATTCCCCGCTCGAATGACATTGCCTGTGCTTTCAAGCGCGTGAATGTTATTGATCGAGCTTCCCAGGAGACTTTCAATACAGAAAAGCTCGCATCCTTCGTACGCGAACAGGTAGAGAAGCTGTCCAATGTCCTCGTTATTTTGAATACCAGAACAGTTGTCAAGAAACTCTATGTACAATTGAAGGAGTTATTGGCAGACGATGAATGTTCCATATACCATCTCAGTACCTCAATGTGCCCGGCACATCGTGCTGACAAATTGCAGGAAATCCGGAGTCGGCTGGAACGGAACGAAAAGCTGGTCTGTGTCAGCACACAACTGATCGAGGCCGGAGTCGATATCAGTTTCAATTGCGTCATCCGTTCGCTGGCCGGACTTGACTCCATTGCCCAGGCTGCGGGACGTTGCAATCGGCACGGAAAGGATCCCCTTCGTCCTGTCTTTATCATTGATCATGCTGAGGAGAATTTGGACAGGCTGCCCGAAATCAGGATCGGCAAATCCTTGACTCGCGCTATGCTGGTTGACATGAGGCACGATCCTTGCGCATATGGCGGAGATATTTTCTCCGATGCGGCGATCAGCAGATACTTTGCGGATTTCTATCAGCATTTTCGTTATCAGTTGAACTATTTCATTCCGCCGTTGCACAGGGATATGGTCAGTCTGCTGATTTCCGATGACGGTCCGGATTCCCTAGTACAAGCATATGTCAGAAACAAGGGCGGAAGGCCGCCGCTTTTCAACTTGAACAGTATGCGAACGGCAGCTCAACATTTTCAAGTGATTGACAATCCGACGACCACCGTGGTGGTGCCTTACGGTGAGGAAGGAAAGAAGATCATCGCATGTTTCAATGGAGAAATATCTCTTGCCGATCTCTCCAGTCTGATGCGCCGCGCTCAACGGTACACGGTCAATCTGTATAAGCATGAACTTAACCGACTGGCAAAGCATGACGGGCTAATGTCGTTAATGGATGGCAAAATCTATGCGCTTATGGAGACCGCCTATAACCTCGAGTACGGGTTGAGTCCGGACAATGACGGTGAGTGGGGGGTGTACCTGTGGTAGAAAAGCAGAGAACCTATCTCACTCGATAGGTTCTCATTTCATACACCATATCTTTCAATCCGCGTTGCTGAGCAACGACAGTTCATTATAACATATTGGAGGATCAAAAAGATCTTTTCATATTATGTATTAAAATATTTGACCAATCGGTATTGAAATATTATACTAGTATCAAAACCAATATTCGACAATAAAGGAGGTGATTCCATGCGTAACAGCATCGAGTTCGTCGTGTATGGTCCGTATGCGTTATTTTGTGATCCTCTTACAAAGCTAGGAGGAGAAAAATTGTCGTACCAAGTGCCGACATACAGTGCAATCAAAGGAATTATGGAATCCATTTATTGGAAACCCTCGCTGCTTTATCTAATCGACGAGGTTCGAATCATGAATCCAATTCGTATGGAGTCCAAAGGCGTTCGACCCATTGAGTACGGCGGAGGAAACACCTTAGCTAACTACACATATCTTCGGGATGTCTGCTATCAAGTACGGGCTCACTTTATATTCAACCCGAATCGTCCAGACTTGAAAAATGACTGGAACGAAAACAAACATTTCAGTATCCTGAAGCGATCTCTCAAAGCGGGCGGCAGAAGGGACATTTTCCTCGGAACCCGGGAATGTCAAGGCTATGTGGAACCTTGTGTATTTGGAGAAGGCGAGGGGTTTTACGACAATTACGGTGATATTCATCTGGGGACGATGGTGCACGGCATCAATTACCCTGATGAAACGGGCCGCAATCAGCTGGAGGTCAGGTTGTGGCAGCCTGTAATGCGCAACGGTGTTATCAAGTTCATCCGTCCCGAAGAGTGCACTCAAGTAAGGGTGTTGTCTCCGATGGAGCCCAAATCTTTTGACAAAATTACGTCCGTTGACGAACTGCATGCACAAATCGATGAGGGGGGGTATTCATGAGCTGGCTTTTGAACTTGTATGAGACGTACCAGTCCAATCTGGATCGTGTCGGAAAGATTGAGTTAAAAGCGAATGAGCAGCCATTCATGCTCCTTCCGATCTCGCATACGACACAGACTGCGCATATTGAAGTCCGGGTTACGGAAGACGGTGAATTCCACTCGGCTGAGGTCGTGGACAAGGGGAGTGCAAGTACTGTCATTCCGTGTACTGAGGAATCAGCAAGTCGAGCTGGTACCAAGGTAGCTCCATATCCATTACATGACAAATTGGGATATGTTGCAGGGGATTATTCATCATACGGTGGGACCAGTAAGCATGAAGAACAATTTGAGGATTACATCCGGAAGTTGAAGGATTGGGCATCGTCGCCATATGCCTCTCCCAGAGTCAAAAGTATCTATGCCTACTTGAGCAAGCGTACATTACTCAGCGATCTCATCCGGGAGCGCATCCTGTTTTTGGATGAAAACCAAAAAATCATTGAAAAATGGGATGATCGCGCGGAATGTTTGTATGGCGAAAAACCACCGCTGTTCTCCGTACTTGTCGGTGAAATAGAGAGCGCTTTTGTCCGGTTTACAGTAAGATCGGCTGACAGGCAGTTGCTCCCGGTGTGGGAAGACCCTGAAATGTATGACTCGTTCATTCGTTACTACAACGACAAGCTGGGCGACGTGGACCTGTGCTATGTAACGGGACAACGTCTGCCGATCACTGAGCGCCATGCGAACAAAATCCGTAATGCTGCGGATAAAGCGAAATTAATCTCGGCCAATGATACCAGCGGATTCACGTTCAGGGGCAGATTCAGGGAAAGCCGCAACGCGGCCAGCATCAGCTATGAAGTCTCCCAGAAAGCGCACAATGCGTTGAAATGGTTAATCAACCGACAAGGCAAGATCATCGGCCAGCGTGTGTTTCTCGTCTGGGGGAACGATGCAATTCAGATGCCGCCACCGGAAGATGATTTCTACAGTATAGATCCCAGACCGGCGGAGCAGAAGATCATCTCGGAAGTGCATACGGATTTTGCACGCGAAGTCGCCAAAGCGCTCGACGGTTATCGCAATCGCAGCACAGGTTCGAAAGAGACCAACGTCAACATTATGATCCTCGATTCTGCCACAACGGGGCGGATGGCAGTTCTGTATTACCGAAACATGGACAAGGAGTTGTATTTGGACAGGCTGGCGGAATGGCATTCAACCTGTATGTGGCTTCATCAATACCGAAAAGACGAAGCGGGAAATTGGGTGAAATTCTTCGGCGCGCCCGCCACGAGAGATATCGCCTATGCGGCATACGGCAGCAGGGTGAAAGATGAGCTGGTTAAAGGCCTCATCGAGCGCATGATTCCATGCATTGTGGACGGGCGGATAATTCCCCGGGATATTCTCGACAGCGTATTCCGCCGCGCCACCAGTCCGGTGTCCATGGAACCCTGGGAGTGGGAGAAGACGCTCAGCATCGCTTGTGCGCTCATCAATCGGGAATATAAAGGAGGGTTCAACGTGGGGCTCAACGAGAGTCTGAATGACAGGGATTATCTGTTCGGCAGGCTGTTGGCTGTTGCGGATGTGTTCGAAAGGGCCGCTCTGGAAGACAACCGTGCGACTAACGCCATCCGCTATATGAATGCATTTGCACGCCATCCTGCCAGGACATGGTCCACCATTTATTCGGCACTTCAGCCTCATATGACAAAACTTGGTGTGAAAGCAACCTATTGGACGAAGATCATCGATGAAGTGGCATCCCGGATTCCGGTGGAGGAGTTCAACAACAAGCCGTTGTCCCATTTGTATCTGCTCGGATTCTACAGTCAGCGCCATGCCTTATATCAGAAGAAAAAAGAAAATGAGTCGGATTATTCGGAAAATAATCAAGGAGTGATGAACGATGACAACGCTTGATCACAAAATTGATTTCGCTGTCGTCCTGTCGGTGACAAAAGCCAATCCGAATGGCGACCCGCTTAACGGAAATCGGCCGCGCCAAAACTACGACGGGCATGGTGAGATTTCAGACGTAGCTCTGAAACGAAAGATTCGCAATCGGCTGCAAGATATGGGAGAGTCCATCTTTGTCCAGTCCAATGACCGGAACGTAGACGGATTCACCAGTCTGAGAGAGCGGGCGGAATCGGTGGAAGAACTGGCCAAGCTGATGAAATCGAAGAAACCTTCTCCTGATGAATTCGCCGCAATTGCATGCGCGAAGTGGATTGACGTCCGCAGTTTCGGCCAGGTGTTCGCATTTAAAGGGGACAGCGTGTCTATCGGTATCCGCGGGCCGGTCTCCATTCATGCGGCAACAAGCATTGATCCCATTGATATTACCAGCATTCAAATCACCAAGAGTGTCAATTCCGAACCGGGCTCGGCCAGAGGTTCTGACACAATGGGGATGAAGCATCGCGTGGATTCGGGAGTCTATGTCTTCTACGGAAGCATCAATCCTCAGCTGGCGGAGAAGACCGGGTTCTCCAATGAAGATGCGGAGAAGTTCAAGCAAGCCCTCGCGACGCTGTTTGAAAATGACGCTTCGTCAGCTCGTCCGGAGGGAAGTATGGAAGTCCATCATGTGTACTGGTGGGCGCATCGCTCCAAACTGGGACAATATTCGTCAGCGAAAGTGCACCGTTCGCTGTTGGTGGAGAGACGCGTGGCCGAGCCGAAATCTTACACTGACTATGAATTTGTGGTGCAACCGTTGGATGGATTGCTAGTGGAGATCATCGATGGCAAATGACGAAGAAGACTATTTGATGCTTTCCGGGATCCAGCACTTTGCTTTTTGCAAACGTCAGTGGGCACTCATTCATATCGAACAACAATGGGCGGACAATGTATTGACATTCGAGGGGCAGTTGCTGCACGAAAGAGCGGATGATCCATTGATTAAAGAATCACGGGGTGACAAGATCGTCTCGCGTGCGGTGCCTCTTGTATCTCACCGGTTGCGGATTTACGGGGTAGCGGACGTGGTGGAGTTCCATCGTTGCGTCGAAGGGGAGGGAGGGATTTCCCTCCCTTTGCGCAAGGGGAGATGGAGGCCATATCCTGTTGAATACAAGCGCGGAAAACCGAAACCGGACGCCTATGATGAATTGCAGTTATGTGTTCAGGCCATATGTCTGGAGGAAATGTTTGAAACGTTCATTCCGGAAGGCGCCTTATATTATGGGGAAATTGAACGCCGGGTCCGTGTTGAATTCCATGATCGTCTTAGGGACCAAGCGGCCCTGTTGTTGAATGAAATGCATGAGTTATTTCGCGATGGCAGCACACCTGAAGCATTACTGGCTCCAAAATGCTCACGGTGCTCACTGAATGAAATTTGCCAGCCTAAGTTATCAGGCAAGCGGGCAAGCGAGTATATGCGACGGTATATGACTGCTGTCGAGAAAGAAGGCATCGGTCATGCGTAAGTTGTTGAATACGTTATACGTGACCAATCCAAACAGTTATCTCGCCCGCGACGGAGAAAATGTAGTGGTAAGAGTGGATGATCGCCCTGTAGGTCGTGTACCCATACATAACCTGGAGTCTATCATCACGTTCGGATACACGGGGGCAAGTCCGGCGTTGATCCATTTATGTGCTGAGCGCGGGGTTTCTTTATCATTTCATCGGGAGAACGGACAATTTATTGCTCGTGTTCAGGGGCCGGTCAAACCCGAGTTCGACAGTAAATCGGCAATTTTAGGCACATGAAAAATAAAGAATCGCATAACAGCAAGGTTTTTGGGGACTGAAGATAGAAAAAAACGCAAAATTACATAGGCACACGTTTTGTTGATG
>Ga0310822_100352_pt1 | contig 24539 bp, 27 predicted proteins | sample P4_ome_2_FD_201313 | JGI IMG/M metagenome (GOLD analysis project Ga0310822, IMG submission 201313) | Sorghum-adapted microbial communities from Joint BioEnergy Institute, Emeryville, California, United States - P4_Day56_Rep2 | ecosystem: Engineered > Bioreactor > SSF (Solid state fermentation) >... | reverse complement strand
ACTAATGACTCTACCTGAACATCCGGCTTTTTTTCTCTTAAATAGCTAAGCAGGGCAATGGGTGTTTCTCTAACGGTAGAAATCAATCCGATTCGCTTGTAAGCCAGTGCTTCATCAAGCATCGCCTCGTCCGAACGGAATAGTTTTACAGGATACAGCGGTTGAAGGATGCTTGTTACGTTGTTAAACGCAGAGCATGTGAGCTGAATGCAATTCACCTCGGACTGTGCGGCTAAGTTAACCAGCAAAGAAAAGCGTTGAATAATGTCCGGCGTTAGCGAGCCCTTCTTTTCCATCATGGAAAGCAGGCCGGTGTCCATGAAATGGAGAAGCTCGACATCCGCTTGTTCTTCTCGGAATGCCCTTTCAATGGGTTCTAACGCGGTTGTTGTAGCATGAATTAAGGCGACTTTCATAATGTATTCCTCCCCGGTTTATCGTTTTAGGGCGAGAACATCCCTTCCGCCATCGATGGAAGCGATAGGAAGAGGATGAATCGTCTTCGAATGAAAAATTGAAACTCGCCAAGCCCCCCGTTTTCTTCTCTCACCAGGTGCGCAAAGTAAGAGAAGAAAAGCGCCTTCAGTTTCCGAAACCATTCCGGTGTCTCAACCTTGGCAAGTTAGATCAACCAGTTCTACAACAATACTATACGGCAATCATTGTAATTGGAAGAAACAAAGGATGGAAGAACAAGCAGGGATTCGGGTGTTCACCACCGAAGAGAGCTACACCTCCCAGGCCGATTTCTTGTCCAATGACCCGCTGCCTGTCTATGGCGAATCGACTTCTGCGCCCGTTTTCAGCGGAAAGCGGATCACACGCGGGCTGTATCAGAACGGAACCGGGATCGTATCGTAGAAATATCTATGTAAATAATACGCTTTTTTCGTAAATTATGTTGCTAAGGAGTAAGACACTTGAACATATATCTAGGAGGTTTCACCAGGTAAGTTATCTATTATGGATAACTGGCGATTTTTGGTATAATACAGAATGTAATTAAGTAGTTAATCGTTTTAGAAAGGATACATATGGAAAAAGGAGTGGGAGCGATGGCAATCGTAGAAGTGACAATCATTCCACTGGGAACAGGATCGGGCAGCGTAAGTGAATATGTAGCAGATGTGCACCGTATCCTGGAAGCGGCCGAAGAGAATATCAAATTTCAGATGACGCCGATGAGTACAATTATAGAAGGGGATCTGCATGATATTCTTGAAGTAGTAAAGCGTATGCATGAGCATCCGTTTACTAAGGGGGCACCGCGCGTCTCCACTTCGATTCGCATCGATGAGCGTCGGGATAAGCCGTCCTCTATAGAACAAAAAATGCAATCCGTGCGGAACAAGCTAAAAAAGTAAGTGTTAGAGAATGGGAGAGAAGAGCATGAGCAAAACATTCAAGATTGCAGTTATTCCTGGCGATGGGATTGGCCCGGAGGTCATCAACGAAGGGATTAAGGTCCTGCAGAAAGTGGCGGAACAAAGTGACTTCCAATTCGAGTTCACGCATTTTCCCTGGGGATGCGAATATTACGTAGAGCACGGCAAAATGATGGCGGATGACGGTATCGAACAGCTAAAATCGTTTGATGCGATTTATTTGGGGGCGGTAGGCTATCCGGGCGTTCCCGATCATATCTCACTATGGGATTTGCTATTGAAGATTCGCAAAGAGTTCGACCAGTACGTCAATATCCGACCGATTACACTGCTGAAGGGAGCACCTTGTCCGCTGAAGAACGTGAAGAGAGAGGACATCGATATGCTGTTCATCCGGGAGAACAGCGAAGGCGAATACGCCGGTGCCGGGGATTGGCTGTTTAAGGGGAAGCCAGAGGAAGTGGTCCTGCAGACAGGCGTTTTCTCTCGCAAGGGAACAGAGCGGATTATTCGCTACGCATTTGAAACGGCGCAAAAAATGAAGAAATCGGTCACCAGCATCAGCAAAGGAAATGCTCTGAATTATTCCATGGTATTCTGGGACCAGGTCTTTGAAGAAGTGAGCCGGGACTATCCGGATGTGCCAACCTATTCCTACCTGGTGGATGCGGCCAGCATGTTTATGATTACACAGCCGAAGCGGTTTGAGGTCGTGGTGACATCCAATTTATTCGGTGATATTCTTACCGATTTGGGGGCCGCCCTCGCCGGTGGACTTGGTTTGGCTGCCGGAGCGAATATCAACCCGGAGCGAGCGTATCCGTCTATGTTTGAACCGATTCACGGCTCGGCTCCCGATATTGCCGGAAAAGGCCTGGCCAACCCGCTTGCGGCAATTTGGTCTGCCAGTCAAATGCTGGACTTTTTCGGATACGAACAGCAGGGACGGATGGTGCTGGATGCAATCGAGCAATTATTGGTAGAAAAAGAGGTCCTTACCCCGGATATGGGCGGTACCGCTTCCACATCTGAAGTGGGAGATCGGGTGGTTGAGCTTTTGAACAATCGATAAGGATATGCGCGGACAGTCGGATGATACGAACTGTCCGCTTTGTTATGTAGGCTTCGTATGGGCGGTAGGTATCACGTGGATTTGGCAAAGTTTAGTACCATTACTCCCGCAATAATGAGAATCAGTCCAATGAGAATTTGCAGGTTAAAGGCCTCTTTCCAAACCACGACACCGATAATCGCGGTTAGCGCCGTTCCTATCCCTGACCAAATCGCATATGACATGCTGAGCGGGAGTGTCTGAAGTGCCAGGGAAATAAAATAGAAGGCCGATCCGAAGCCTGCCATCACACCCAAACTAGGCAGCAGTTTTGAAAAACCTTCTGACATTTTTAGCATGGAAGTTCCAAAAACTTCGCTCAAAATCGCAATCATTAAAAATACATAGCCGTTCATGATGTATCCTCCCCTACTTAAGCTTAACTCTGGATTTTCATCCAATTTATAACGTATTCCCTCATTGTAATTCATTATCTCACAAAAGGGGTTATTTTCGTATTGAGTAAATGTTCCGGACCTAGAAGATGGCCATGGCTTTTTCGCCGCAGTCCCGACATGAAAATCGTGGGAAGAACAACTGACTTTTGCGGTACGAAGGAAAAGAGAGAAAAGAACGAGAGAATGATTTCAGGGAATAAATATGTGAAAAAATAAAAAATTAAGATAATATAGAGAATAGAACGGAAAATAAGCATAAGGGGGAAATACAGTGCGAGAAGTAGTCATTGTCGAAGCAGTACGAACGCCGATTGGGAAACGGGGAGGCGCATTGAGTGTCATGCGTCCCGATGATTTGGCGGCACAGGTGTTGAAGGAGTTGGTCGTACGCTCAGGAATCTCTTCTGATATGATTGAAGATGTCATCATGGGGTGCGTATCGCAAAGCGGAGAACAGGCCGGAGACATTGCGAGAGTCGCCGCTCTGCTTGCCGGCTATCCGATTGAAGTACCGGGTGTCACTATTGATCGCCAGTGCGGGTCCAGCCAGCAGGCTGTCCATTTCGCCGCCCAGGCCATTCTCAGCGGGGACATGGACATTGTCGTCGCGGCCGGTGTGGAAAGCATGTCCCGTGTTCCGATGTTTTCCAATTTGCAGGGATCGGAATGGAACGAGAAATTAACCGCGCAGTTCGGTGCATTTAATCAGGGGATTTCCGCTGAACGAATCGCGGAAAAATGGGGATTTAGCCGGCAGCAAATGGATGAATTCGCTCTGGGAAGCCATCAAAAGGCGATTAAGGCCCAGGATGAAGGCTGGTTTGACCGGGAAATCATACCGCTCGATATTCAGCAGCCCGATGGGACGACCGTTCGCGTAACACAGGACGAGGGACCGCGTCGGGAAACGTCGCTGGAGAAGCTGGGCACATTAAAACCCGCCTTTCTTGAAAATGGTCGCATCCATGCAGGCAACGCCAGTCAAATCAGTGACGGGGCAGCAGCGCTTCTGTTGATGTCAAGAAGTAAGGCAGAAGAGCTGGGAATCAAACCGCGGTTTCGTATCGTGGCCCGTTCCGTCGTCGGATCTGACCCGACATTGATGCTGACAGGACCGATCGCCGCTACGCAAAAAGTGCTGCAAAAAGCCGGGCTTACGCTTAATGAAATGGATCTTTACGAGATAAATGAGGCGTTTGCCTGCGTACCAATGGTCTGGCTTATGGAAATGGGAGCGGACCCGAACAAACTAAATCCGAACGGCGGTGCGATCGCGCTTGGTCATCCGCTTGGCGCAAGCGGCGCGCGCGTTATGGTTACGCTGCTGCATGAGATGGAAAGAACCGGGGCCAAATACGGGTTGCAGGCAATTTGCGAGGGACACGGCATGGCAAATGCCACTATCATTGAGCGCTTAGACTGATAAAAAATAAAAGAAAGCGGGGTGAGACTGGACATGGCGACGTTCGATATATTGCTTCAGCATATAGAGCACCAACCTGAGAAAGCGATTACAATTTATGAAGGTCGTGAGACGAGCTACCGTCAGTTGGCGGAGAAGGCGCGCCGATTGGGAAGCTATTTCAGAAGCAAAGGATTGAATCAGGGAGATGCCGTCGCCGTATTGCTTGGCAATACCGATGTCTTTGTTACCTGCTACTTTGCCTGCCAGGCGGCCGGCGTAAGTGTCTTGCCGATCAACACACGACTGGCCCCGAGAGAAATCGAGTACATCCTAAACCATTCAGAAGCGAAGCTACTGGTGTATGACCAAGAATTCAGCGAAACGGTAGAAGAGCTGCTGCCTTCTCTTCCCTTTCTTACGCATTTCATTCATGTAGGGGGAGAAAGCGTGCTTCGAGGCATAGATATTCAGCAGGCGATTGACGAGAGCGAGGAGATGCCTGCGGTAGTTTGCCAGGGAGAGGATACCGCCGTTATTTTCTATACGTCGGGTACGACCGGAAGACCGAAAGGAGTCATGCTCTCCCACGATAACTGCGAAGCCATTGCAAAGATGTGGGCAGAGGCAATGGAACTTACGAAGTTCGAACGGGTTCTCATTGTCGCTCCGCTGTTTCACTGCGCGGCTGCCCACGTGTTCATGCTGCCCACAATTCAGGCGGGCGGTACGCTGGTGATTGAAAAAGGATTCAGCCCGAGACAGACCATGGAAGCCCTCCAGCAGCATGAGATTACGGTATTTTTCGGCGTGCCGGCAATGTACACGCTGCTGTTGAATCAACCGGATTTACATGCGCTGCATGTACCGCATCTCCGCATGCTGACTTACGGGGCGGCGCCCATGCCATATGAATTAATCAAAAAAGTAAAGCAGATTTTCCCTCAGGCGAAGGTGCAGAATTTATACGGACAAACCGAGAACGCGCCGGGCGCCACTACACTGAAGGACCCGCATGCGCTCACGAAAATCGGTTCCGTAGGCCAGCCGCTGCCGGGATGCGAAGTATGCATTGTGGATGATGAAGGATTCGAGGTTCCTGTCGGAGAGGTGGGAGAGATTGCGATCAAAGGCCCTCATGTCATGAAGGGATACCTTAAAAACCCGGAAGCGACCGCACTCGCGATGCGCAACGGCTGGATGCTGAGCGGCGATCTGGGACGCATGGATGAGGAAGGATTCTTATATATCGTTGACCGAAAGAAAGACATGATCATTCGCGGCGGTGAGAACATTTATCCAATTGAAGTAGAAGAAGTGCTGTTTGAAATTCCGACGGTGCTTGAAGCAGCGGTCATCGGCATGCCGCATGAGGTGTATGGGGAAGTGCCGAAAGCCTGCGTGGTCGTAAAGGAAGGAAATACGCTAACAGAACAAGAAGTGATTCAGTTCTGCGAAAAAAGGCTGGCCAGGTATAAGGTGCCGGTTCAGGTTGAATTTCTCGAGGCTCTGCCGCGCAATGCAAGCGGAAAAGTGCTAAAAACGGTATTGCGGGAGAAACAAGGAGAATAATGGTTGAGAGGCGGTTGCTACGAAAGAGCCGCCTTTTTTTCTGTGAAAATCACGAAGAAAGAAGGGGAAGGAAAGAGGAAAGGAGATCCAGGGAAGAAAAAGGCATTCGCCTTTTTTCACATGGTGGTTTTGTAAGAGAGCATTAAAAAATCCAGTGAAAAAGCGAAAGGAATTAAATCATGAGTTTTTTTACAGAAAGAGTAGTTGAAATGATTAAAAGTATACCTGAGGGGAAAGTGATGACATATGGTCAAATTGCAAGTTTAGCCGGAAGCCCTAAAGGGGCGAGACAGGTAGTTAGAATTCTCCACTCCATGAGTAAAAAATATAATCTTCCCTGGCATAGAGTGATAAATTCAAAAGGCGAGATTGGCTTTAAAGACGATGAGTCATTTACCGTACAAAAACTGCTTCTCGAAAGTGAAGGGGTAGAATTTATTGATAATAGGTGTATAAATCTAGAACAATACCAATTCCATCCAGATGTATATTCGTAAAGAAAAACAACCTCTTTTGCACCTGGTTGTCGAGGTGCAGAAGAGGTTGTGTTTGCCCGCTTACGTATGTTTGTTTTTATTCAACTATGCCGCCCATTCACTTTAGCCCAATCGGAAAACAAACCGCTGCCATTGCAGCCAGGGCAATCATATCGGTCGATGTAGGCGAACTCGTGCATGATTAACGGATTAGCCCCTATTCCATTACAGTCGGGACATTTTCCTTGCGCCTGCATTTTCGCTATCTTCTTTTCATATAATGCCGCTTTCCATTCAAATAGGACATTGAACAACCTCATTTTATCCACCCCGGATTTTGTTTACTTTCATTATGTGGAAAAAATGAGATTTTAAACATCAATGTGTTCCCTATTTTTCGGTTCCTTTTGTGAAGCGGTAAAATGTTCCGGATGTTGTGCTCACGACTTCTCCCTTTTCATTTTCAATCACGCATTCGGAGAATACTACTTTATAACCATCCTTTACATACCTGGCTGTGGCAATGAGTTTACCGCCTGTGGTCGCTTTTAAGTAGGACGTTTTTAATTCCAGCGACACGTAAGGGCCATCTTTATAGCGGAAATTTAAATGGCCAATCGCGGTATCAGCCAGATAGGTAAGAATACCGCCATGAACGGTGCCGAGCGGATTAAACATAGTTTCAGTAACAGGGCACTCGATTCGGCAGATTTTCTTTTCGTCGTCATATGAGAACGTAAAGTTGAAGAGATTAAACAGGAATACTTTCTCTGGTGAGATTTCGGCTTGCAGCCAAGATGTTTTGACATGATCTAAAAATGTTTGTTTATCCATAATGTATCTCCTGAACTTAAAATATTTCTATAAATATTAAAAATTCTAAATGATTACTATGTAAAAATCCTGCACACATATTTGACTGGCTTTCCTGACTACAATGTAGAATGATATTTAATAATCCTTTCGAATAATCCATCTCATCCCTTTTTTCTCTGTTTGATTCAAGCAATTGAAACGGGCTGCGCTATTTGCTTTTGTCTCTTGCTTTTTCATTGAGTAATCGTGTCGCCTACTTCCGCTGTATCCTCCCCCGTATATTGATTGACAGCAAAATGAGCGATGGCTCATTTCTAGCTTAAATAAAATATTCTGCAATAGAGTGAAAAATCCTTTTAATCGCCACAAATAAAATCGTTTTATATTTTCCCTCCATTGTAAGCGAGGAAAAACGCGCGGGGCGTATGCCAGCCGTTGCTTTTTCCGTGTGGAGCGTGTGACCCGAAAAGAGGGAAAAGACCGGCAACGCCCGCGTGTTTTCTTATTTGAACACTTTTATGCGCTCTTCCAACGGTTGGAATAACTTCTCACCCGGAGGGGCCGTCGGCTTGCCAAATGGCATTTGCGCAAGGAGTTTCCAGGAACTTGGAACGTTCCATTCTTTTCTCACATCATCGTCGATGAGTGGATTGTAGTGCTGTAAGGAGGCACCCAATCCTTCGAGTTCCAGTGCGGTCCACACAACATATTGAAGCATACCGGAAGACTGCTGCGACCAGATAGGGAAGTTATCTTTATACAGGGCAAAATCTTGTTGGAACTTCTCAATTACACTGGTGTCTTCAAAAAATAAAACAGTTCCGTACCCGCTTCGAAAAGCGTTCATTTTTTCTTCCGTTGGGACAAATTTATCTTCAGGTACTATTTTTCTCAGCGTTTCTTCTGTTATGTCCCATAATTTATCGTGATGTTCGCCCAGTAGGACAACGACGCGTGCACTTTGCGAGTTAAAGGCAGAGGGCGTATGTTTCACAGCATGGCTTATCACTTCCTGAATTTTCTCATCTGAAATGACAGGGTCTTTGCTAATCCCGTAAACGGAACGCCTGTTTTCTACAGCTGAATAAAAATCTTTTGCCATGAAAACCTTCCTTTCAATTTATAAGTAAGTACACTTAAAGCTTACCCAGAGTTTTACAAGGGTAATCTATTTATAACGGAATTTTTATGGAAGGGGGGTAAGAACGAATAAACTTTATTCCTTGCCCGGCTAAATATAAAGAAAAGGAATAGAAAAGAGCATATACATAAAAAGGAATTTTATTGAAAAAAGAGAATATAACTTATATGACCTGCACTTCCTCATTAACTCATTGCATATATGGTAAGATGGATTCAATTCCGGGGACTTTACTTATTCTCAAGGAGGTTATAAGCCATGTTGAACTTGAAAGAGAAAGAGTTTATCTTCGTATTCACAGGTCCGGACGGAGCAGGTCGTAAAACGATTGCCGAAATGATTTTTCGCAGTCTTCACATTCCGCATGTCGTCTCTTATACGACCCGTCCAAAGAAGCCAATGGAAGTGGAAGGTCATGACTATCATTTCATCACCGAAGAAGAGTTCCATCAGGCCCAGAAAAACAACGAGTTTTTAGAGAGTGTTGTGATGGACGGGTATCACTATGGCATCAAAGAAACCGATATTGTCTCTTTGTTTAAAGAAAACCACAGTGTTATCATGGTATTGAACGCGCAAGGAGCAGAAACTATGAAAAAGCTGTACGGGGATAAAGTGCTTCGTTTCTTTATCTACGCCGACAGCGAAACGGTGCTGGATCGCCAGAAGCAGCGCGGTGACTCGGAAGAGGATATTAAACGACATCTTGCACACTACCAAGAGGCGATGGAGTATAAAGAGAAGTGCGAACATATATTTGAAAATTTCGATTCTTCTCATACTGCTTTCGAGATTACAAAGCTGCTTGAAAAATATTTGGATGTACAATTTCTTGAAGAATAATGTTCTATACGTGCAATAAGATTTATTATGAAACAAAGGCCGGAATAACACACTGTGTTCACTCTCTTGGCTAAAATTAATGGGCGTTCGTCCGCGAGTCGCAGAAGATGGAAACAACGGTAGGAACCGAGAAAGCCAACCTTGAAAACCCGGGGTTGGCTTTTTTAAATGCACTGGCAAAACAACTTAATTGACGACAGTAAAAATATTGTGTAAGAACTGAAAAGAAACCCGCGAAATTCTCTGCGGGTTTTGGCTACTGTATAGTTTCTTTCGGGATAACAGGCATACTAAGCATTCTGGAATAAATATCTAGGATGCTTTCCCCATAGCCTTTCCCCGGAACCGCCCACTTTCCGTTTAAATCCTGCCAATTCGGTGCAGTGCCTCTTGCCACATATTTAAATCGGGGGTCAATGAGTACTTCATTCTTTGGCAGATTGCTTTTTGTAGCATAGGCATACAAATGCTGGATATGGGCACGTACACCCTGTTCCGGTGTTTGAAAGTAGTTTCCCTTATTTGTTTTACTATTTCCGGTAGCCCCGATGCCAGCATAGTTATGTTGATTCGCCTGCACAATACCGCCAAATCGATGGTATCCGGTTTCTTTAAGCATCTGGCAAAAAGCGATGTCACCACGGATTCCATATATATTTCCAATCTCTATGTATAAGCGAGGAAGTTCGGCCGGAAAAGCAGGATTTACGGAACGGGCAAAAGCAAGCATCTGTTCCTCTGTAGCTATTGAAGCCCCTGTAATCGTTTGTTTTTCCTTCACCGATAGACCTGTCGATGATGAAGGAAAAGAAGGGGCAGGGGCCGCATTGCTTTCAGCATGCACGCTATCTTGATTGGAAGCTGTAACGATTCCACTACTACACACAAGACCGATAACAATTGCCGTACATGTAATCTTTCTCACCATATGTATTTCGTACAATTCCTATCAAAAAATAAAAAGGTTGTACATCGGTCCTCCTTTTTCTTTTCTCTTTCTTTTTAATTAGACGCTCCTTTCTACCTTTAGTTGCATATTTTCCCTATTATTCTATCATTCTGTATCTTTGTATGAAGAAACAAGTGTAAGTTGACGAGTATATATAATAGGAATATTATAAAGAAATGTAGGAATAAATTAACTTTTCATAATGATTAAACAGAAAAAGACAAGAGTTAGGGGAGAAAAAAGTTGCATTCTATCCTTCAAAGTATTATAGATGTAATGAAAATTTATCAGGCTGGCTATCCTGAAGATGCATGTCTGTTGCTTTTTGACCATGAGAAACTAATCGGGTATCTTCCGGGAGAGAAATTAGACTTTAAGCTTCCGCTCGGAACGCGCATCGAAGATATAAAAGGCACTGTGGTGGAAAAAACATGGAGAACCAGGTCTTCGCATCCGCTGCGTGAGGAGCGCGGTTCGGAACAATTCGGCTTTGCCTACATATCGACAGCGGTCCCCATCTTTGACGAAGGAAACCTCATTGCGATTTTCAGTATGGTTGTATCTAATGAAAAAATGGACACGCTTCGTTCGGCTTCGACTGATTTAGCCACCACGATCACAGAACTGACGACGATAACCGACCAGATCGCCCACGCTTCCAGTAATGTAGCCAATTATGTGGAAGAGTTGTCCGGTCAGTCTTTATCTGTGAAAAATGACATCGAGAGAATCAGCAGCGTTCTTTCGTTCATTCAAAAAGTGTCTACGCAGTCTAAAATTCTTGGATTGAATGCTTCCATTGAAGCGGCAAGAGCCGGAGAGCACGGACGGGGTTTTTCCATTGTCGCTAAGGAAATTCAGAAGATGTCGGAACAAAGCAGAACGGCTGCAGAAGATATTACCAACCAGCTTGAGAATATAGCAAAGTCAATTACACACATAAGCGAAGCCATTCAACAAATTGCCGCACATACAGAAGAAAACGCGGCGACTTCAGAAGAAATGAAGGCAGCCTTTGATACGGTTTCCTACACCGCAGAAAAATTGATGCAGGTGGTTGAAAAAGGCATGGGGGCTTCGCAAACATAGCTGGTAGTGGCGGAAATTTGTCAGAATGTGAAATCCTCTTTTTGAGGTTCGAGATATAGGGTAAAATAAGAAGATACTTGTAGAGCCGAAAAGGAGTATTGTTCAACATGACAGATACAGTGGAGTTGCGCAAAAGAGCCATGGAGATGCTGCTGGCCACCAGCCGTACTTTCTTCATTCCCATTAGCCACCTATCGCAAGGATTACAGGAAGCAGTTGCATCGGCTTACTTATGCATGAGAGCGATTGATGAGATAGAAGATCACCCGGAGCTTCCATCCGATGTCAAAGTTTCTCTGCTGCGTTCGATCAGCTTACTCTTAGACAAGCCTATCGAAGACAAGGCATTCACGGAACTTTTTAAGCCGTATACATCCTTCCTGCCTGATGTCACCTTACAGTTCGGGGACTGGGTGAAGCTGAGTCCGCCTTCCATCGAGCCGAACATCCGAAATGCAACGGCGATAATGGCAAAAGGAATGGCTGATTGGGTTTCTAAGAATTGGCACATTAAAAACGAAGAAGATTTGGATTCGTACACGTTTTATGTTGCCGGTTTAGTAGGCATTTTGCTCTCGGAGATTTGGGAGTGGCATAACAGCGATATTAAAACGGACCGGGAGCTGGCCATCGGCTTTGGCCGCGGGTTGCAGGCGGTCAATATTATTCGCAACCGCGCGGAAGACCGGACCCGTGGGGTGGACTTTTTTCCTGACGGATGGGAAGCAGAGGAGATGTTTGCCTATGCTCGCCGTAACCTGGCATTAGCAGAGGCATATTCGAAGAGCATTACGTCCGATTCGATTCTTATGTTCTGTCGAATCCCGCTCCTTCTCGCACACGGTACGCTTGACGCTTTAGAAGCGGGCGAGGAAAAACTCAGTCGTGCCGAGGTAACGGAGCTGGTTCGACAGGTGACCGGATTCTAGGCGCTTCGATCGCTATTGAATGTACGAATGAGGGCGGCAGAATGCCGGGTGTTTCGATGCCAGGCAGTCTGCCGTTTTTATTGGCCCGTTATTCGGATTTTTTTTTCAATCGGTACATCCAGACGGCCAATTGCAAAGAAACGGCATCCTGAAATACCTGCGGATTGTACCCCGTTTCCTGATTAATCTTTTTCAATCGGTATACAAGTGTATTGCGATGAATATACAGTTTTTTTGCCGCTTCGCCAATATTTAAATTGCAGTCAAAAAAAACTTCCAGCGTGTTCAGCATTCGCTCAGACAGGTGGGCCAACACGCGGCTGATGTATTTTTGTTTCACCTGTTCATCGAGCCGGTCAAGAAAAGCTTTCGTTTCGATTTCAGGATAGCTGATAAAGGATTGTTCCTTCTGTCCCAGCAGCAGTGCCCATTTTGCCTCTTCCAGTGAAAGCCGGATGTCTTCCTGTTGGCTAACGGAGGTTCCAAGGCCAATCCGAAAAGGGAGATGTAGATAACGCAGCACCGACTGCATGCTTTGCAATTTCTTCCTCACCTCTTTCTCCGTCATGTGCGAGGTCAGAATAAAGAGTCGGGTCGCGCTTACGAAACCGGGAAGAACTTGTGTGCCCCCTAGCGTTTCCTCCATCCGTTGAATCAACTCCTGGTTGGTAAATGGATTCTCTTCAATTTCCACCAATGCCACCTGGAAAGGAGGCTCCAGTCTAATGTTGAGCAGATTGAGCCGTTGTTCGATGAATTCCTGTCTTGGGTTCGCAGAAGTAAGCTCTTCAAAAATGCGTTCTTTGAGCCGCTGTTTCCATTCCAACTGGGAGGTCAGAAAAGACTGGGTAATCATCATCTCTGTGCTCATTTTGACTAGCTCCCCAAACTCCGCGATTTCTTCCGGTTTTCCGGTAATCCCGATCACTCCGATGATACGGTTCTGAAAGGTAATGGGAAGATTGATCCCCGGCTGCGCTCCTTGCCAATATTTCTGACTGTTTTCATAAATGACAACCGGTTTTCCGGTGGACAAGACCTCCAACGCTCCTTCATGAATCCGGTTGACGCGTTCCGGGTCCCCTGAAGCGATGATCGTTCCCGAATGATCCATAATATTAATGTTCCGCTTTAATCGAATCATTGTTTGCCGTACAATCTCGCCCGCCATCTTTTCTGTCAGCATGATGCATTCCCTCTTTATGAATCGCTATTATTTATATAAAACAAAATAAACGAAATATTTGTTGTATTATTTGTGTATCATACACAATGCTTTCTTGCAATCCTATTATTATAATAATTATAAAAAGTGAAAGCATTTTATAATGAGGTGTGGATATGAAAATTGTGATTGCGCCGGACTCCTTTAAAGGAAGTGTGTCCGCCTGGGAAGCATGTGTAGCGATCGAGCGCGGAATTAAAACGGTGCTGCCAGAGGCAAACACGGTTTTGGTACCGGTTGCAGATGGCGGGGAAGGGACAATGGACAGCCTGGTGATGGCGACGCGGGGGCGCGTTGTCGAACACTGTGTGACCGGCCCTTTGCATCAAGCGGTGCAGGCGGCTTATGGCATTCTCGGCGATCAGGAGACCTGCGTCATTGAAATGGCCAGCGCTTCAGGATTGTGTCTGGTTCCGCCGGAGCAAAGAAATCCGCTGATTACGACCACATACGGAACCGGAGAGCTCATCAAGAAAGCGCTGGACGACGGTTGTCGAAGATTTATTCTGGCGATTGGCGGAAGCGCTACCAATGACGGGGGATGCGGGATGCTGCAAGCTCTTGGTATGAAGCTGCTCGATGACAGAGGAGAAGCCATCGGTTTCGGCGGAGAAGAGCTTGGGCGAATTGCCGTAATTGATACGGAGGGTTTCGACCCGAGAATTGCCCAATCTGAATTCTTAATCGCAACGGACGTCCAGAATCCGTTCGTTGGCCCGCAAGGTGCGTCCCATGTTTTCGGACCGCAAAAAGGGGCAACACCGGAGATGGTGGATAAGCTGGACCGTTATTTAACCCATTGGGCGGATATTATCGAAGCGAAAACAGGCATTCGGCTCCATGAAAGGCCGGGTGCAGGAGCCGCAGGCGGGATTGGGGGCGCATTTCAAGCGTTTTTTCCCGGGGAGACGAAACGGGGGATCGACATCGTTATCGAGCATACCAGGCTGGAAGAGAAGCTCGAGGGAGCGGATCTTGTCTTTACGGGAGAAGGACAGATTGACTTTCAAACCGCATCCGGGAAGACGCCGATGGGCGTAGCTCAAGCAGCGCAGAAGCACGGCATTCCGGTTTTTGCTCTGGCAGGTTCCGTCGGTTCTGGCATCGATGTGCTATATCAGCAGGGAATTTACAGTATTCACAGCATCATCAATGCGCCAGTGACACTGCAGGAGGCAATGGAACGAGCCTCCGAATTGTTAGCGTTTACCGCAGAGCAAGTGCTTCGTACCTATCTGGCATCATCTAGTTATCAACGTGGATAGATGGCAGCGAAAAGCGGGCATTGCCGGCATCGAAACGATTATGACCTTCCATAACGCACGGATGATTGGAGATCCGCTCTCAACCTGGGGCAATATGACGGATAACCCGGTACAGGATATGGCCCGTGAAGTTAATCGGATGTGCAAACCGGATTTCATGTTGAATGTGACGTTAAACCGGGAGAAAGAGATTACGGCTGTATTTGCCGGAGAATTGTTCGAAGCCCATAATCGCGGCTGTGCTTTCGCAAAGGAACATGCAATGCTGCGCTGTGATGAGCGCTTCGATGTGGTGATTACCTCCAATTCCGGCTATCCGCTGGATCAAAATTTGTATCAGGCTGTAAAAGGCATGAGTGCAGCCCATAAAATTGTCAAAGAAGGCGGTACGATTATCTGTGCGGCGGAATGCCGGGATGGACTTCCTAATCACGGGAATTATGCAGAAATTTTACAGGTGCGTAAAACGCCGCAGGAAATCCTGGATATGATTAACGATCCTTCTTTCAAAATTTTTGACCAGTGGCAAGTGCAGAAGCAAGCTGTGATTCAGGTATGGGCGGATGTGTATGTCTACTCCTCGCTGCCGGATGAGGATGTGGAAAAAGCGATGTTTAAGTACACGCATAATATTGAGCAAACGTTAGCGCAGCTAAAAGAAAGATACGGCGAAGAGATGACCGTTGCCATTCTTCCGCTGGGCCCGCTTACCATCCCGTATGTTGAAGAATAAAGAAAACAAAAAACAAAGCCGTTTCTCGATTCGGAGAACGGCTTTGTTTTTTGTTTTCTTACTTTCTCATTTCATGCTCATTCTTAAGAAGGGTGAACGAGCATACTTCATGGGATTTTTTTCTGTATTGTGTAATCGATAAAGTCGTGGTAGTGTGTTTAAGTTACAGTACAACACAGAGAGTTGAGTAGAGGAGAGTTTGTATGAACACGAATGAGCAAAAACTATCTCGCAGTCTTAAAGCGCGCCATATTATGATGATCGCGCTCGGTGGGGCCATTGGCGCAGGCATGTTTAAAGGAAGCAGTACATCGATAACCTTAGCCGGACCTGGTGTAATACTGGATTACATTATTGGTGGTATCATTTTGCTTTTTGTAATGAAGGGGCTCGCCGAAATGGCGGTCCATAATCCAAAAGCGAAAACGTTCCGGGATTTGCTGGAGCCAGTGCTCGGCCCATTTGTCGGATATTTTTCGGGCTGGATGTATTTTCTTAATTGGGTTTTGGTCATGGCTGCTGAAACAGCGGCTGCCGCTCTGTTTTTACAATATTGGTTTCACGGTGTGCCCCTTTGGGTGCTATCCTTGCTTGTATCTATTGGGATTACAATCATTAACTTATTTCATGTGAATATATATGGAGAAACAGAATTTTGGCTGGCCGGTTTAAAAATTGCCGTCTTGGTTTTATTTATTTTGCTTGGTGGAACCCTGCTGTTTACCGGGTATGAAAATCACCCTCCTGTTGGATTTCATCATTTGACCGCTAACGGGGGATTCTTTCCAAATGGAATAGGCGGGCTGGCATCCGCTATGTTAGTTGTCATGTTTTCTTTTGGCGGAAGCGAAACGATTGGGATGACGCTCGGCGAAGCCGAGAATCCCGAGAAGGTACTGCCGCGTGTAGCACGTAGTGTAACGATGCGCATTTTAGTTTTTTACGTACTTCCGATTCTGATTATTGTGAGCCTTGTTCCCTGGAATGGTCTTTCTCATACAGAAAGCCCCTTCGTAACCGTGTTCGAGGCGGTTGGGATCCCTTACGTGGCAGATATTATGAATTTTGTTATGCTGACGGCTGTTTTGTCTGCAACGAATACCGGCATGTACGCCGCTTCAAGGATGCTTTATAACCAGGCACTGTGCGGTCAGGCCCCAAAGTTTCTAGCGGCTTTATCTGAACGGCATGTTCCTATACGTGCTCTATTGGTCAGTATTGCTTTTCTATATTTTGGTGTTATTATCGCTTTTTTTACAGATGGAAAAACCTTCGATCATTTCATGGTAATTCCTGGTTATTCAGTGTTGATCGTGTGGATTTTATTAGCGGCGGCACATGTGCGAAGCCGGATACGCACCGGACAAAGGCTTCCGGTCGGGAGTTTGTTTGCCCTTGCTGCGCTGACCCTCATTTTTATCGGCGTCGTCCTTACATCCCCGCTTTATGGTACGCTCATAAGTATAGCAGCCATGCTGTTGATCGCACTTTCATATAAATTTCTGCGTTGAACGCAGCCAGGGAGCCGGAGCAATCGCTCTTTTTTATGGTATAGGAAAGTATATGTCACTTTACAGTGATAAAGTGACATATACTTTCCCTTCATTAGGTTAGCCTGCGATTTTCTTAGGGGATGTTTCTGGTTTTTCTGCTTGCAGGAAACGTTTTGTTTCCGCTACGACCACGCCGCTCAATCCGACCAGACCGATTAAATTTGGAATCGCCATCAGTCCGTTCGCGATGTCAGAAAAGGTCCATACCATCCCGAGTTTTAAGTTCGCACCGACTGCGACCATACCGACAAAAATATAGCGGTAATATCGAACGGCACCTCGGCCCAACAGGTATTCTACGCATTTTTCTCCGTAGTATGCCCAGCCAAGAATTGTCGAATAGGCAAACAAAACAATCGCAATGCCAAGAATCATACTTCCGGCGCTGCCGAATACGGATTGAAAGGCTAACGTTGTCGCTTCCACACCGGTTTTTCCAGATTTCCAGGCGCCGGTTGTAATCAGTACTAGACTGGTAATCGTACATATGACAAACGTATCCAGGAACGTTCCTGTCATAGATACGAGTGCTTGTTTAGCCGGTGCGTTAGTTTTGGCTGCCGCTGCTGCAATCGGCGCGCTTCCCAAACCGGCTTCGTTTGCGAACACACCGCGCGCTACACCGATTTGGATCGCTGTCGCAACCGTGGAGCCGACAAAACCGCCAACAGCTGCCGAGCCGTTGAATGCGCCCGAGAAAATCAGCGAAAACGCTGCAGGCACTTCATCGATATGATAAAAGATAATGACCAAACCGGCGATAATATAGAAAAAAGCTTTCACGGGAACAAAATAGCCGGTGACTTTCCCTATTTTTTTAACCCCGCCTAAAATAACGAGAGCGATAAAAATAGCCATAATCACACCGGTCACAGTTGGAGACATAGAAAAGTTAATTTTCATCGCTTCGGCAACCGAGTTGGACTGTACCATATTTCCGATGCCGAATGAAGCGGTTGTACCAAAAATGGCAAACAGCACCGCCAGCCATTTTTTCCCCAGACCGCGTTCCAGATAATACATCGGACCGCCCGAATATTCCCCGTTCTCGCCCTTGATTCGATATTTTACAGCGAGAATGGCCTCTGAGTATTTTGTTGCCATGCCGAACAGGGCGGTAATCCACATCCAGAATACCGCACCGGGCCCCCCAATGGACACTGCCGTTGCGACACCGGCGATGTTTCCCATTCCGATGGTCGCCGCCATGGCGGTCATTAGTGCCTGAAAGTGGCTAATATCCCCGGCAGAGGATGTATCCTGTGATTTTCCGAACGCCACCTTATGGGCATACCACAGCTTGAAGAACTGCAGGCCCCGCAGGCGTACTGTGAGAAGGATGCCTGTTCCCACAAGCAGGATGAGGGTAGGCAGTCCCCATACATAATGATTGATTGTTTCTAACGCTTGACTTACCGTCTCCATCTCCAAATCTCCTTTGCCGAAAAAATAAAAAACCATTTCATTTAAATGAAATGGTCTCTGAAGATACAAGGATAGAAAAATAAACCGATTCGGAATCGGCATTTCCTGTCGCTTGTCCCTGTCCTTTTACCTGAGAGATTATCCGCCAAACAGGCAGATTTGCTCCTTCGGTGCTCTGTTTCCTTCATGTCGTTTGGGTGACAGAAGGGAGTCTCTCCAGAGATTCGTCCCCATACAGTTCTGCTTGTATTCAAGACCTGAGAGTTTCAAAGCTGTCCGACCAGCTTTTTGCCCCATCGGTAGATCGTTTGATCTTCTCCTGTATGGTTCATCCGATGTTATGTAATTAATAAAGGATATTATAGACACTTACAAAGAAAAAAATCAAGATGAAGGATAAAAGACGCTCTTTTTTAAGTATTTATAATAGATAATTTAAAGCAAAACAACGACGCTGTTCTTGGTGAAGGAACAGCGTCGTTGTTTTGCTTAGGTTCTAATAACAGTGAATTATGCGTTATTTTCCTTTTTGATAATCTCAGCTACGATTTCAAAAGAACGTAGACGGGATTGGTGGTCGAAAATTTGGGCAGTGATCATTAACTCATCCGCCCGGGTTTCATCTAAGAACGACTGCAGCTTCTCTTTAACCGTCTCGGGACTTCCGATGATGGAGGAGCCAAGCTGCTTATGAAGCACAGCCTTTTCGAACTCGTTGCAGAGTTCGTCTATGTTTTCTACTGGCGGCTGCAGTTTTCCAGGATTGTTTCGGATCAAGTTCAGGAATTGCTGCTGCAAAGAGGTTGCCAGCCAGCGGGCTTTTTCGTCACTATCCGCTGCAATGACGTTAACCCCGACCATTGCATATGGCTCATCAAGCACCTCTGAAGGGCGGAAGCTTTGGCGGTATAATTCCAGGGCCGGCAGCGTATTTTCCGGCGAGAAATGGCTGGCAAAGGCAAATGGCAGTCCGAGCTGTCCGGCCAGTTGGGCGCTAAAGCCGCTTGAGCCCAATAGCCAGATTGGAATATTCAGCCCCTCCCCGGGAATCGCACGGATGCGTCTCACTCCTGAAGTTAAAGACGGGTCAAAGTAGCTCCGCAGCTCAGCCAGTTGCTCGGGGAAATCCTGTCCATCGCTTCTGCTGTCCCGTCGCAAGGCATGTGCAGTGAGCTGATCGGTTCCTGGCGCACGGCCAAGACCAAGATCGATGCGTCCGGGAAACAGAGATTCAAGCGTCCCGAATTGTTCGGCAATCACAAGGGGAGAATGATTCGGGAGCATGATTCCGCCGGAGCCTACCCGGATTTTTGAAGTTCCCGCTGCCACATAGCCAATCACAACCGAAGTCGCTGAACTGGCGATGCCCGGCATATTATGGTGTTCGGCCAGCCAGTATCGCGTATATCCCCACTTCTCCGCATGGCGTGCCAGATCAAGCGTATTTCGGAAAGCATCAGCCGGAGTGCCGCCTTCGACAATCGGAGAAAGATCAAGCACGGAAAATGGAATATCAGATAGTCGTTTTGTGTTAGACATACTTTCATCTTCTTTCTTTATAATGATTCTGCGTTTAGCAGGTAAGCTCTCAAGTAGTTTAACTCTTTATGTATTACCACAAAAGCATAACTATATTCTATCAAAAAATATGTAGCATCTCAAAGTATAGTTATATATTAAAGTAAAGAGATGTATCTTGCATGGCAATCTGTATACCTGTATTATGTTTAAAAACAACTCGTTTGAATAAAGGACAACAGTCTGGATAGAGAAAGGATGAAGCAAAGTGGAAAAACAACTGCCTCCAGGTCAATTTGAAACCGAAAAATGGCCTATTCTTCACGAGGGAGATGTGTATGAATTTGATGAAGCGACATGGGATTTTAGACTTTTTGGTGAAGTGAAAAATGAAACCTCCTTGTCATTTGCTGAAGTGATGAAGCTGCCGAAGACGATATCGACGATCGATATGCATTGCGTTACGAGATGGTCGAAATTTGCTACCACGTTTGAAGGAATTGCGATGCGTGAGCTGGTAAATCTAGTGGAACTTAATGAAGGTGTAAAGTATGTCAAAATATACGGATACTATAACGGCGATCGGTTTGGCTATTCAGCTAATTTGCCGCTTGAAGCCCTGTTAGGGAACGACGCTTTGTTTGTTTATCGCTGGAAAGATCAGCATCATGAGTGGCAGGATATTAGTCCGAAGCATGGATATCCATTACGGTTTATCCCGCCGGCCTCCTTTTATTTGTGGAAAGGTGCCAAATGGGCTTCAGGGATTCGATTTATGAAAGAAGACGAAGCAGGCTTTTGGGAGGAGTTTGGCTATTCCATGACCGCCAACCCGTTTAAAGAGGAACGCTATCGTTGATTAAAGATAAAAATGTTAGGCAGGGGAATGTATGCAAACGAAAGCAACATTACGTTTTACAATAATGGCGCTCCTGGTCGCTATCGGCATTGTCGGCTCGAGCTTTCTCTGGTTTCCGGCCGGCGTTGCCAAAGCGTATCCCGTACAGCATGCGGTCAATATAATCGCCGCAGTAACGTTAGGCCCCGGACCGGCCGTCATCATTGCGTTCATGATTGCACTGATCCGCAATCTGCTTGGGATCGGAACCGTGCTGGCGTTTCCCGGAAGCATCATCGGCGCCTTGCTCGCTGGCCTTCTGTATAAATGGACAGGGAAAACGTATGGGGCGGCCATTGGAGAAGTGATCGGCACGGGTATCATCGGCGCGCTTATTTCGGTGCCTATTGCTTCGCTTCTTCTGGGGAAAAATGCGGGCGCCTTCGCCTTTATCCCTCCGTTTTTCATCAGCAGCCTGGCTGGCGCAATATTAAGCCTGCTGCTGCTTCCTGCGCTGAAGAAGGCGCTGCGTCAGGAGAACAGAGGAAAATCTTCCGCAGAACAGGACATGGAGAAAGCTTCCACGTTATAAGCAATCCCTTCGTCCGCAGAAAGGACAGGCGCACGCGTAAACGCTGCCTGTCCTTTTCTTCGCATACGTATAGTTTCCATTCTTTTATGGGACTGGAATTTCAATTGTTCCATGAAGTCAACTTGGATAAAATCAAAAATAAATATAGTATCAAAGTAATGATGAATAAATACTTGGGAGGGAGCAAATGAAACAGCTCCGAATGTATCTTGCGTTTTCCCGGAAGGCCTTTCAGCGTTCGGCAGCGTATCGATTCGATGCTTGGACCCGCTTGCTTTCCAATGTCATTTTTTTATGTATGTGGGGCTTTATCTGGTACGGGCTATACAGCGGGAAAGAGTCGGTTGCCGGTGTTTCGTTCGAATCGATGTTAAGCTATATCGTGATTAGCCAGATGCTACAGGGGATTCATGGAGCCGGTACACCGTTATGGGAAATTCAAGAGCGGGTGCGAACCGGCGATATCGCCATGGAAATCATGCGGCCTTATGATTATCCCACAAGAACCTTATTTTCTGACCTTGGCAACATTGCTTTTCATTTTCTGACGGCTGTTCTTCCTCTTTATGTGGTGTTGTTCTGGCTGTTCGATCTTTCTATTCCGTCGTCACTAACGCAATGGGGACTCTTCTTGATTTCTGCTGTGATAGGCTATCTGATTCGGTATAGTATTGAACTAACCTTTGGTTTATTTACTTTCTGGTTAATTGAGACAGGCGGGGTGGAAGACATTTTTTATTTTTCGATTTCCTTATTTTCGGGTTCTGTCATTCCGCTGTGGTTTTTTCCCGATTGGCTGGAAAGCGTCGCCCGGTATCTGCCGTTTCAGGGCATTTTTTTTGTACCAAATTCCATCTTCACCGGGCAACTGCAGGGGCAGACATTGGTGGAGGCTCTCCTTGTCCAATTCGTTTGGCTCATCATTTCCTTTCTCATTCTTCGCTTTGTATGGGCAAAGGCGACCTCAAAGATTGTTGTTCAAGGGGGCTAAGAAGGTATGCTTGCATTTTGGCTAAGAGGCTATCGTCTTTATTTTCGCATGGTTGGTGCCAGCATACGCGCTCAAATGCAGTACCGCTATGCTTTTTTCATGAATATTCTGGGCTGGGCGATGAGCTATGCGGGGACGGCGGTTACTATGTGGGTGATGCTATCCTCGTTTAAAGCTCTGGCAGGCTGGACGTTCTGGGAATTGATTTTCCTTTTTGCGTTAGCCGTTCTTTCCTGGGGTGTATGTGTCCTTTTTTTCTCGCATTTTCGCAGTATGGATCAGTATATAGTAAACGGAACATTCGATCGTTTTCTCATTCGTCCGCTGCATCCTTTTTTTCATTTTATGGCGATGAAGTTTGATGTTGGAGCGTTTGGTCAGCTTTTATTCAGCATTGCAGCGGTCGTGATTGCCTACATTCAGCTTGGACTCGATTGGTCATTGTGGAAATGGGGAGTATTTCTTGGCGCTGTTGCCGGAGGGGTTTTCATTCAGAGCGGGATTGTGGTGCTGATTTCTGCTATCGCCTTCTGGACAACACGGTCGGAGCGGTTTTATTGGGTTGTGATGTTTCCCGCAAAAAGCATGATGAACTATCCCTTAACGCTGTACCCACGCATCCTGCAATGGCTCTTTATCTTTATTATGCCTTTTGCCTTTGTGAATTACCTGCCGGCCCTTCTCTTGCTGGACAAGAAACATCCTGTTTATTCACCGTACTGGGGCTCTGTTAGTCTTCTGGTTGGCATCCTGTTTTTCTGGATTTGCTACCGCATTTGGATGCTCGGATTGAGCCGCTATAAAAGTACCGGATCGTAAAGGAGAGGAGAGACGATGAACGCAATCGAAGTCAAGCATTTGTCCAAGCAGTACGTTATCGCGAAGCGGCAAGAGGGAATGTGGGGGGCGATCCGCAGTCTTTTCCACCGGGAATATATCACGAAGACAGCGGTGGAGGATGTGTCCTTTTCCATCGAAGCGGGGGAAATGGTCGGTTATATTGGCCCGAATGGGGCGGGAAAGTCGACGACGATCAAGATGCTGACCGGCATTTTAGTGCCGACTTCCGGAGAAGTGCGCGTAGGAGGGCTTGTTCCTTATAAAGAAAGGCAGAAGAATGCCCGGCAAATCGGTGTTGTTTTCGGACAGCGGTCACAGCTGTGGTGGGATTTGCCGACCATCGAATCATTTGAACTGCTCAAAGAGGTCTACCACATATCTGACCGACGGTATCGCAGAAATATGGACACCTTTACGGAAATTTTGAAATTAGACGAGTTTTTTCAAACCCCGGTCAGGCAGCTATCCTTAGGTCAACGGATGCGCGCTGATATTGCAGCTTCTCTTCTGCACGATCCGTCCATTTTATTCTTGGATGAGCCGACGATCGGGCTGGATGTGGTGGCGAAGGAACGAATGCGGACATTTATCCAGGAGATGAACAAGGAACGGGGCATTACGGTGATTTTGACCACGCATGACATGTCCGATATCGAGAAGCTGTGCAAGAGAATGATACTGATTGATAAGGGGCGTGTCATGTATGATGGAGGATTGGAAAAAATTAAGGAGCATTTCGGCACATCACGCATTTTAATCGTCGATGTAGAGAAGGATATAAGCCTGAACATCGAAGGGGTGGAGGTGATTCGGGAGGAAGGAATTCGGAAATGGCTGCGATTTAACCGTGAGGAATATACGGCTGCCCAGCTCATTCAACAGATTTCCGAAAAGACAGAGATTATAGATATATCTCTGCAGGAGCCGGAAATCGACTCGATTATCCGCCAGATGTATGAACAAGGGTTATAGGATTTTGCGCCTCGCTTTGCCTGCGCGAGAAAAATAAAACAAAGACGCTGTTCTTGTTGAAGGAACAGCGTCTTCGACTTTTGTGATATCTCATAACTTAAACCGTTCTGTTTTCTTTTCTTTTTCGGAGTAAGGAATCAAGGAAATACGATTGGCTTCCGCTAATTGCAAGTTAAATAGACATAGCCAACAGAGCCAAGTCCAGCTCATATCCAGCCATTTGTCCATTCCCCATAAATCCAGCAGATAATTTAGCTGTAAAGATAGCCCCGAGCATAATGATGGCAAACAAAACCGATACAACGCGGGTCCCAATGCCGATGATCATCGCGATACCGCCTTCTTACTTCGTGATTTGTTATTAACTTTTTGTAAGTAAATATACAATGATAATAAAAATGTGTCAATATATTTTTCCCAGATGACGTTGCAAAACGCATAGTCAGAGCTTATGGCAACAAGGCTGCTTTTTTGTT
>Ga0310822_100351_pt1 | contig 24600 bp, 20 predicted proteins | sample P4_ome_2_FD_201313 | JGI IMG/M metagenome (GOLD analysis project Ga0310822, IMG submission 201313) | Sorghum-adapted microbial communities from Joint BioEnergy Institute, Emeryville, California, United States - P4_Day56_Rep2 | ecosystem: Engineered > Bioreactor > SSF (Solid state fermentation) >... | reverse complement strand
ACCTGATTTAGAAATCGATGAATCTTGATCCAAATCATCCTCGTTTAATCTATATGCTACAAAAGAGAGTGCATGCCAGCTTTTTGCCGATTGGAGGGTACAGACCTTCTCACATTAGGTAAAAAAAATAAGCCAGGCTGCCATCAGACAGCCCGGCTAGTCAACGAAAGCGATCTCTCAGCTGGATCATGGCCGACGGCCAAGGATCGTCCAGCTCCACCGTTTCTCCGGTGAGCGGGTGCGGGAACACCAGTCGCTCCCCATGTAGCGCTTGATAAGGCATCCACTTCGTGCTGCCGCCATACAGCGCATCCCCTACGAGCGGATGGCCCGCCGCGCTCAAGTGAACGCGAATTTGATGCGTGCGACCGGTCTCCAGGGTCAACCGAACAAGGCTCACCTCGTGTTTGGGGTATACCTCCAGCAATTCCACATGGGTGATCGCCGGTTTGCCCGTTGGGGACACCCGGCGCCGCTGGTTATGGTGGCGATCCCGACCGATCGGCTGATCGATCACTTTAAGCGCAGGACTGACCACGCCTTGTACAAACGCGATGTACGTTCGTCCGATCTCCTTGCGGCTCATCGCTTCATCCAGCTTCAAATGGGCGTATTCGTTCTTGGCGAACAACACCGGTCCTGACGTATACTCGTCTAATCGGTGAATATGCGCCGCAGCAATCGGCTGACCGAGACCCGCGTACCATCCCGCCACGCGGTTGGCAAGGGTGTCTGGCGGAGCAGAATTCCTGCGGGAAGCGTCCCCCTCATGGCCATCGGGATGGACTTTAAGCCCTGCCGGCTTGTGCACGACAAGGCAAAAATCATCCTCATATATAAGCGAAACCTCTGCCTCAACCGGAGCATATTGGGAGGCCCTGGCCGGAAAAGCCAACAGCCTTAACCGATCCCCGGCAAGCTTGATGCCGCCTTCCGCCCGCAGCCGGCGCAGCAGCTTGGGAGGAGCCTGCAGCCCCTCCTCCAGCCATACCATCGCCGCATCCAGGCGGTCTTGCCCCTCACGTAGAGGCAGCTTGCCTGGCATCAGCTCGAGCCAGTCGCCGCGCCGCGTCCAGGTTAGCTTACCGCTCACAGCTTTTGCAGCGCCAAGCGATGCGCTTCGATCGTCAGCTCAATGTCCTCATCGGTATGCACGCCCGAAACGAACATCCCTTCGAACTGCGAAGGCGCTACGTTGATGCCTTGCTCAAGCAACGCCGCGAAGTAACGGCGGAACAGGTCGAGGTCGCTTGTTTTTGCCGTTTCGTAATTGATGACCTTCTCTTCGGTAAAAAACGGACAAATCATCGAACCCACGCGGTTAATCGTACACGGAATCCCTTTTTCCTTGGCATTGCGCGTAAAGCCTTCCTCCAGCTTCGCCGACAACCGTTCCAGACGGTCGTACACCTCCGGAGTAAGCAGCGACAGCGTCGTGTAACCTGCTACCATCGCCAGCGGGTTGCCGCTCAGCGTCCCGGCCTGATAAATCGGCCCGCTTGGTGCGATTTGCTCCATGATCTCGCGTTTTCCGCCGTACGCTCCCACCGGCAGACCGCCGCCGATGACCTTGCCAAGGCAAGTTAAGTCCGGCGTCACGCCAAAGCGCCCCTGTGCACAATTGAGACCTACGCGGAAGCCCGTCATGACCTCGTCAAAAATGAGCAAGCTGCCGTACTGCTCGGTAATCCGGCGCAGACCTTCTAGGAATCCCGGCAACGGCGGCACAACGCCCATGTTCCCGGCTACCGGCTCGACGATGACGCCGGCAATCTCTTCGCCAAAGCGTTCAAATGCAAGCTCCACCGAAGCCAAGTCGTTATAAGGCACCGCAATCGTATTGGAGGCAACGCCTTCAGGCACGCCTGGACTGTCCGGCAATCCCAGCGTCGCCACGCCAGAGCCTGCTTTAATCAACAAACTGTCGGCATGGCCGTGATAGGAGCCTTCGAATTTCATGATTTTGCTGCGGCCTGTATATCCCCGTGCCAGACGAATCGCACTCATCGTTGCTTCCGTTCCCGAGTTTACCATTCGCACCACGTCAATCGACGGTACCCGTTCCGCAACCAGCTTGGCCATTTGCGTCTCCAGCAGCGTTGGCGCTCCAAAGCTCGTCCCTTTCGCAGCCGTCTCCTGCAACGCACGCACCACCTCTGGATGAGCGTGGCCCATAATCAACGGCCCCCAGGAGCCCACATAATCGATAAAGCTGTTGCCGTCGATATCGTAAATTCGGGATCCTTCCCCGCGTTCGATATACATCGGCGTCAACCCAACGGATTTAAACGCCCGCACCGGGCTGTTGACGCCGCCGGGCAAGACCTGCTTCGCTTCTTCGAAAGCCAGGCGCGATCGTTCTTCACCCCGCCGGCCAATCATGTCCTTGCTCATCGATACCCCTCCTTAACTGTTTAAACCCCGTTCTCGGTTCTAGGTTTACTGCTTCTCGCGCAGCCAACGTGCCATATCCTTGGCGAAATACGTGATGATGATATCCGCACCCGCCCGTTTCATGCCTAGCAGCATCTCAGTAACGATGGCCCGCTCGTTAATCCAGCCTTGCTGAGCCGCTGCCTTCACCATCGAATACTCTCCGCTTACGTTGTATGCGACCAGCGGAAGATCAAATTGATCCCGCAGCATCCGCAAAATATCCATAAAAGCCAAAGCCGGCTTCACCATCAGCATATCCGCGCCTTCCAGCACGTCAGATTCCGCTTCTCGCAAAGCCTCGCGGGCGTTAGCCGGGTCCATTTGATAAGTCTTCCGGTCACCGAACTGCGGTGCGGAGTCCGCCGCTTCACGAAACGGCCCGTAGAAAGAAGACGCGTATTTAACAGAATACGACATAATCGGCACATGGCTATAACCCGCTTCATCAAGCCCAGCACGAATCGCTTGTACAAAACCGTCCATCATATTGGACGGAGCGATAATGTCCGCACCAGCACGCGCTTGGGAGACAGCAGTCTTCACCAGCAGCTCCAGCGATTCGTCGTTCATCACGTCGCCGCAGACATGCCCGTCGCGTTCAAACGTATGTACCATCCCGCAATGGCCATGATCTGTGAATTCACATAGGCAAGTGTCGGCTACGACCAGCAGATCAGGATACCGCGATTTGATGATCCGCGTCGCTTCTTGTACGATCCCGTCCTCCGCATAAGCCGAGGTGCCTACGCTGTCCTTCGTTTCCGGAATGCCGAACAGCAGAACTGCCGGAATACCTAAATCAACGATTTCTTTAACTTCCTCTTCCAGCGTATCCAACGAAAAATGAAACACGCCAGGCATCGAAGAAATCTCATTTTTGACGCCTTTACCATAAGTGACAAAGATCGGTTGAATCAAGTCGTCCACCGTCAGGACAGTTTCACGTACCATCCCGCGAATCGCAGCCGACTGACGCAGCCGGCGATGTCTTACGATTGGAAAATTCATATTTAATTCCCTCCTAAGTATGCAGCACAGGGTGAAGCCCCGTGTTAACCAACAAAACTCACTTCGCCGACGCCGTCCGCGTTTTCCAGTCACAGAGCGCTTGGATCAAGCTGTCGATCGTTGCTTCTTCCGCAAGTATTGATACCCGCAAGCCGGCATCCTCCGCCGTCTTTGCCGTAACCGGCCCGATGCAGGCGATGTCCACGCCTTGCAGGGCAGCGACCGGATCGGTCACCCCCATGCCGCCCAGCGCAGCCAACAGATTCGTTACCGTGGACGAGCTGGTAAAGGTGACGGCGTGGATCCGGCCTTTCTCGAGCAGCTTCAACAGCTCGTCATCCGTCTCCCCGGCTGGCACCGTCCGGTACATCACCGCCTCGGTGACGGTCAAGCCTTTATCGCGCAAGGCAGCAGGCAACCACGCGCGAGCCAGATCGCCGCGCGGCAACAGCACGTGCTGTCCAGGCTTCAACTCGCTGCCGTACGCTTCCATCAGGCCCTCAGCCTGAAACTTGCCGGGCAAGCCCTCCGCCGCAATTCCGCGTTGGCGCAACGCCGCCTGTGTCGCCGGCCCTACGGCAGCAATTCTAGCTTTATGCAACCCTCGGACATCTTCCCCCAGTCTCTCCAGATGCGAGAAGAAATACTCCACGCCATTCACGCTCGTGAAGAACACCCAATCGTACTGCTCGAGCTGATGGAGCGCTTCGTCCGTGCCAGCCAGCTCCTCGCCTTCCGGCATTACGATGTCGATGACAGGGAACTCGTAAGGCTCGCCGCCAAGCTCCTCGATGCCGCGCACCAATTCACTGGCTTGCGAGCGCGAACGAGTGACGAGAATTCGCTTGCCGAACAACGGCAACGATTCCGCCCACATCAGCTGCTCCCGTTGAGCCACGACCTCGCCAACGACCGTGACGGCCGGCGGCTTGAAGTCGGCTTCGCCTACCTTTTGCTCAATATCCGCCAACGTCCCGACCAGCGTCTCCTGTTCAGCTCTCGTTCCCCAGCGAATCAGCGCAACTGGCGTTTCGGGCGGGCGTCCGTAATGGATCAGCTGTCTGCTGATATGGCCAATATTGGCTACGCCCATCATAAACACCAGGGTGCCAGTCGCATTGGTCACCTTCTCCCAGTCAATGGACTGATCCAGCTTATCCGGGGTTTCACGACCCGTAATGATTGACACTGAGGAAGCCATATCCCGGTGGGTGACAGGAATACCGGCATAAGCCGGCACCGAAATGGCCGCCGTAATCCCCGGCACAATTTCGTAAGGAATCCCGTGCTGCCGCAGCAGCTCCGCCTCCTCCCCAACGCGGCCGAAGATTGTCGGATCGCCGCCTTTTAAGCGAACGACGGTCTTCCCCTCTAGCGCCAAATCAACTAACAGCTGGTTGATATGCTCTTGCTTCATCGTGTGACGGTCGGTTCGTTTCCCGACATAGATTTTCTCTGCTCCGGGCTTCGTTCTTCGCAGCAGGCTGGGATTGGCCAGACGATCGTAGACGATCACGTCGCCCTTCTCCAGACAATCAAGCCCTTTCAGCGTAATCAATCGCGCATCTCCAGGGCCTGCGCCAACCAGATACACCTTACCAGCCATATTCGTTCACTCCCCGGTTTCTTGTAATAATGCAGCCGCTCCCATCGAGATCAGGCGGCCGGCAAGCTGCTCTCCCAGCTCGACCGGATCTGATCCCTCGGCACTTTCCTTCAAAATCGTCGTTCCGTCCGCTGAACCAACCATCCCCGTCAACCGCAAACGCGGACGACCAGTTTCCCCGCTTGTCCCTTCCTCTGGCAACAACGTCGCATACGCTCCAATCGGCACCTGACAGCCGCCATTTAGCACGCCAAGGAATCGGCGCTCTGCAGCCACCGTCACCGCCGTGTCCGGATCATTGTATAAGGACAAGAGCCGGCGCACCTCTTCATCATCTTCGCGGCATTCGATGCCAAGCGCGCCTTGACCTACAGCTGGCAGGCAGACCTCTGCGGGAAGAAATGCCGTAATCCGATGTTCCCAGCCCATGCGAAATAATCCCGCCGCAGCCAAAATGATCGCGTCAAAACCTTCCTCCTCCAGCTTGCGCAACCGGGAATCGATATTGCCGCGAATGGGCTCCAACACGAGATCCGGGCGATAAGCGCGCAGCTGACTGGCACGGCGTAAGCTGCTCGTCCCTACCTTCGCCCCCTGCGGCAATTCGTCAAGACTCCGTCCATCTCTTGATATCAACGCATCTCTCGGATCAACGCGACGCGGCACCGCACCGTTCATCAATCCGTCCGGCAACACGGAAGGCATGTCTTTCATACTATGGACCGCCAAATCGATCTCTCCATTCAGCATCGCCTGCTCGATTTCCTTCACGAACAGTCCTTTGCCGCCTACTTTGGACAACGTCACGTCCAATATCCGGTCACCCTTGGTTACGATCTTGCGGATTTCAAAATCAAAAGGCAGGTTGTGCTCCTTGCAGATCGCTTTTAAATCGTCGATAACCTGTCCCGTCTGGGTCAGCGCCAGCTGGCTTTGTCTCGTACCCACCACTATCGTTCGCTTCGTCATGCTTATTCCTCCGTCTGTTCCTCAATCCAGGCGATCATCGTTGCTTCGCTCCACGGCTCAAAGCTTCCTTCCCGGATCAAGGTCAATATATCGGTCTCGGCCAACTTCCGAAACAGACGTTTCCGTCTTACGGGATCGTCGATTCGCGCCTTAATAAAAGCCCGTGCCGAGCTTAAAAAGTCAATGTAACGCTCGTAATCCTCGCCAAATTGTTCATCAATCTCGCGGATCAGCTCCCGTGCGGCCGTAGGTCCCGCCCCCGAGGTGGAGACGGCTACAACCAGACTCCCGCGGCGCAAAACGCCAGGTGTAATCATGCTGCCTCGCGACCCTTCGCTCGCGTCATTCATCGGGATGCCCTCTGCGTCAGCTTCGGCGACTACAGCGGCGTTTACCTCCGGGCGATCGGTCGCAGCAAAAGCAAGAAACGCTCCGGCTAAATCCCCTTGTCGATACTCCCGTTGGATCCACTCTACTTGTGCCATCTCTTGATGGAGCCGCCGCAGGCCTTCCGTTACGGTGGGACTAATCACCACTGTTACCGCTCCGGCCTCTGCCAGCATCGTCGCCTTCCGTTCGGCTACTGGTCCGCCGCCAATCACGACACAACGACGACCGGCCAAATTTAATAGGACAGGCACATAATGAGGTATGACGCATCCCCCCTGCTTCAACTGATTATTAGCATACCTTACCCTGCCGCAATTTTCCATGTTCATCCCTTCAAAAAAAGCCCTTCCCCCTCCGCTTCAGCGTCGAATCAGCCATGATTCGGGTGCATCCGGCAGAGGGCTCAGGGCGTTCTCGCGGTTTCACTTATCCAGTTATACAGACAGCTTCGCTAGCGGCAATGAAGGTTCCGGCTCAAAGGGGACCTGTTTTGGGGGCTCGTCTTCAAGTCCTGCCAACCCTTCAGACGCCCGGGACCCTAATCGTTCTTGGGCTTCCCGAGAGGCAGAGATCTCCTCGCCGGATCCGGAAGGACCGTTTCCTTGTTCTTCCAAACGATCCTCCAGCGCAAAAATCTGCGTAAACAGCTCCAGCGCTTTCGTGCCTTGACTTTCGCCAGCCAGCTCCTTGATCCGATTAATCGGATCATGCAGCATTTGGTTCAAAATGCTCTTGGTGAGACGACGAATCACCTTACGTTGCCGTTCATCCAGTTCCGGCAGCTTGTTAAAGAGACTGTCCAACGTATTCTGGTGAATGTCAGAAGCCTTCTCCTGCAGCGCGCGAATGACCGGCTTCACCCCCAGCGTCTGCAGCCATGTTCCGAAGGCGGCGATTTCGTCCTCGATCATCGATTCAATCTTGACCGCTTCTGCGCGGCGCATCTCCATGTTGCTCTCTACGATACCTTCGAGATCGTCGATGTCATATAGGAATACCTGATCCAACTCACCGATTGCCGGTTCGATATCCCGCGGCACAGCGATATCGATCATAAACAACGGGCGGTCCATTCGCCGCTTCATACTGCGGGCAACCTGCGCCGAAGTGATCACATACCCTTCCGCACCGGTCGAGCTGATCAGAATGTCCACCTCTTCCAACCGCTCCATCGCTTCCTGCATGGTGCACGGCACGCCATGAAACTTCGCAGCAAGCTCCTGAGCCCGGGCGAAGGTCCGGTTGGCCACCAGCACTTCTTCCGCACCCGCACCGCTCAAGTGCTTGGCCGTCAATTCACTCATCTTGCCGGCGCCAAGGATCAGCACGCGTTTGCCTTCAAAGCTGCCAAATATCCGCTTGCCCAGCTCCACGGCAGCATAGCTGATCGAAACAGCACTTTCCCCGATGGCGGTTTCGGAATGGGCACGTTTGCCCAGTGTGACCGCTTGTTTAAACAACATATTAAACCATGTTCCGGTGCATTTCTCCCTTTGCGAGAGCAAGAACGCATTTTTGACCTGGCCGAGAATTTGGGTTTCCCCTAACACCATCGAATCCAGACCACACGCAACGCGGAACAGATGGCGAATCGCTTGTTCATCTTCATATATATATAAATGGCGGGTAAATTCTTCGCGAGGAACCCCAAACCAGCGTTCCATAAAACTGCGAACGAAGGACCCGCACATGTGCAGTTGATCAACTACGGCATAGATTTCCGTACGATTGCAGGTGGCAATAATTACGCCTTCCAATACACTCTTGGTACGTAAGAGCTCCTGCAGCGCTTGCGGCATGTCCGTATCTGATAAAGAAAAGCGTTCCCTGACTTCCACAGGCGCCGTGCGATAGTTTAACCCAACTACGACGATGTGCATTGCAAGTTCACCTGCCTTGAAAGAAGTATCTATAGCATGTATCACAAACAAACTATGTTAATTATATCACAGTAGCCTTCGGCTCCCCTGGGATTTCTATGAGTTTTTTATGAATTATTTATGAATTTCATTCATTCAAAACAAATAACCATGGATGACCCATGGTTAAGTTATTTTTCCCAATTTTTTAGAATATCTAACCCAGCTTAAACAAATTCAGCGCGATTCGAATCCGCTTCAGCTACTTCCAGCTCGCCTACGCCCCGAATCAGCTTCTTCGCGTACGTTTTCTCCGGATTCAAGACGGACACCAGGTAATCAATTGCCAGCTGCGGATCTACAAATTCCCCGCAGGTGTAACAATCAATCGCAGCAAACCCTCTCTCAGGATACGTGTGAATCGAGAGGTGGCTTTCCGACAACATCACAAGCACAGTGGCTCCTTGCGGTTCGAACTGTCTGGACTGAATCGACAAAATGGTGGCTCCGCAAGCTTCCGCCGCTTCAACCAAGTGAGCTTCCAACAACCCGGCGTTGTTCAGCACCTCATAGTCGATTCCCCAAGCATCAACCGCAACGTGTCTTCCGAAAGTTGAATATTCCATCTTTCGGCTCCCCCTTCCTAGGAATAAAATGTTTGAAAAAATTTCATCCGCTAGGACCTACGTCATTCACTTCTCGAGGGAAACATCTCTCGCAACATCTCCATGTCCTGAGTGAATCCTGGTTCCTATATTCTTTTCAACGAGATTAAAAATAACATCTCTTGCGGACAAATGCAACCTATTTTTTCAGCAAAAACCTACATCCGTTCGCGGTTCAGGCATAAAAAAACTACCCTGTAACAGGGTAGTTATCATTAGTACATTATGTTGTCGCCCTCACTCTGGTGACACCAGTGGTCGGGCCTTAATGATCTTGATTTAAGCCTCCAGCACAAACAGTCTTCGCGAGCATTGACGCAGCTCATTATCGATGCGTTCCACATCCGCCTCATCGGCGATAAACCGCTGGTCAAGCAGCGCATTGATGTCCTTGCGGATCCGGGCGATCTCCAGCTCAATATCGTTATTCCGATATATCTGCTGCAGCTCCGCCGCCGCATCCTTGTATTCAAACACAAGCTTGTAAGAATCCCGGGAATATTCGACGATTTTGCGAACCCGGCCTTCCTGATAATAATACATCATCATGAATCCATTATAAATTCGGGTGACCATGCCGGAGCCTTTAAAGGCGGCGAACAACAGTCTCATCACGTTGGTTAAATGGGGTTTTTCCAAGCGGAAAGACATTTCACAGACATAGAACCCGTCAACACGTTCAAATGGAAGATGTACTTCCTCGCCGCCATCATCCTCCAGTACGACCTCTTGCCCGCCGTTGTCCAGCACCTTGACTCGCTGGCGCACATGGGGATCGTAGACTTTGTGAATAAACTGCGACATTTGGACTTCCGTTAAACGCATACTTGCATTGACATACTCTGTGGCTAACCGCTGAGCCATACAAATCTCCTCAATTCTTCATCGCTTTATTATAATTATACACTACGATTCCAACCGTACGCTCAGCGGCCAAAACGTGAATTCTTGCCATTTTCCAGAAAAAACGGCATTAAGCCGTTTTTAACCCGAACAATTTCGCTGCATGCTCACTTTCCTGCCGAAACTGCTCCAAATCCCTTTCGTATTCACCGAATTCTTAGCTTTTCCCATTTTCTGTATCGGAGGTGTCCAGGCTTGCAGCCTCGGTTCCTTCCGTCAGCCCCGCATACCGCTCGATTTGTGCCCACAGCTCATCTTTGCCAATCCCCTCTTCCGAAGAGAACAGGATCAACGGATCCCCGGCCCGCAGCACCAGCGCTTCCTTGATGATTTTCAGGTGTTTCTGCCAACGCGATTTCGGTACCTTGTCGGCTTTGGTGGCCACGACGCAGACCGGAAGCTCGTACGCCTTCAGCCAGTCATACATCAGCTCGTCGTCCTTGGTCGGCGGATGGCGCAAATCGATGATCTGCAGCACCAGCTTCAGCGTCTCCCGCTCCTGCAGGTATTTCTCAATCATTTTACCCCAGACCTCGCGTTGCGACTTGGATACTTTGGCATACCCATAGCCTGGTACGTCAACAAAATAGAGCTGATCATTCACCCGGTAATAATTCAGATGTTGCGTTTTTCCGGGGGTTGAGCTGGTACGCGCTAAGTTTTTGCGGTTAATCATCCGATTGATCAGCGACGATTTGCCCACATTGGAACGCCCTGCCAGAGCGATCTCTGGCAAGGCGTCCTCAGGATATTGATTGGGGCCAACGGCGCTGATAATAAATTCAGCCTTGGTTACCTTCATCGTTCAATTCCTCTCTTGAGCGTTGACGCACCTCTGCGCCACGCTTTAACATGCTAGTGCATCCCTGGACGCTCGACGAGCGCATGCTCGAGCACTTGGTCCATATGTGACACCGGTACGAACTCCAGGTCCTCCTTCACGCTGTCCGGAATATCGCGCAGATCGCGCTCATTGTCCTTCGGCATGAGGACTTTACGGTAGCCCGCCCGATGCGCGGCAAGTGACTTCTCCTTCAAGCCGCCGATTGGCAGTACACGACCTCGCAGCGTAATTTCGCCAGTCATAGCGACGTCCTTCGAGACGTGGGTGTTCGTCAACGCTGAGATCAGCGCGGTTGCAATCGTAATGCCCGCCGACGGACCGTCCTTCGGAATCGCTCCTTCGGGAATATGGATATGAATATCGTTCTTCTCGTGAAAATCCAGCGGAATCCCCAGCTCCGCCGCCTTGGAGCGAGTATAGCTGAAGGCAGCTTGCGCCGATTCCTTCATCACGTCGCCCAGCTTACCGGTCAGCGTCAACTTCCCAGATCCCGGTACGACGGTCACCTCGATGACGAGCGTCTCCCCGCCGACCTCGGTCCAGGCAAGTCCCGTGACGGTACCAATCTGATCTTCCAGTTCGGCCACCCCATATCGGAATTTCGCCGGACCAAGGAAGTCCTTGAGATTGTCCGCTGTAATGATAATTTTCTCCTTGTTCTCGGACACGATCTGCTTCGCCGCTTTGCGGCATAATGCAGCCACTTGCTGTTCCAGATTCCGCACGCCGGATTCGCGGGTATATTCGCGGACCACTTGCAGCAGCACGTCTTCGCCGACCTCTAGCTGTTCCGGCTCGAGCCCGTGCTCGCGTTTTTGCTTAGGCAGCAAGTAACGGTTGGCGATCTGCAGCTTCTCCAGCTCTGTGTAACCAGGAATAAACAATGTCTCCATCCGGTCAAGCAGCGGCCGCGGAATATTATGTACCGCATTCGCAGTCGTAATGAACATCACGTTGGACAGATCAAACGGAACTTCAATAAAATGATCGGAGAATGTATTGTTTTGTTCCGGATCCAACACCTCAAGCAACGCCGCAGAAGGATCGCCGCGGAAATCCGAAGCCATCTTGTCGATCTCATCCAGCAAGAACACCGGGTTCAGCGTGCCTGCCGTTTTCATGCCTTGAATAATTCTTCCTGGCATCGCGCCGACATAGGTGCGGCGGTGTCCCCGAATCTCTGCTTCATCCCGCACGCCGCCCAGCGAAATACGGACGAATTGGCGTCCCAACGAACGGGCGATGGAGCGAGCCAGCGACGTTTTCCCGACCCCTGGCGGTCCGACCAGGCACAGGATGGGGCCTTTCAGCTTCTTGACCAGCTTCTGCACAGCCAAGTATTCCAGCACCCGTTCCTTTGGCTTATCGAGGCCGTAATGGTCCTCATTTAGCACTTGCTCCGCTTTGGCTAGGTCAAGGTCGTCTTCCGTCTTGTTGTTCCACGGCAGACTAAGCAGCCAGTCCACATAGTTGCGGATAACGCCGCCTTCTGCCGAGCTGGCTGGCATTTTCTCCAGGCGATCGATTTCCTTCTCGACCTTCTCCCGAACGTTCTCAGGCAGCCCTTTCTCCTCGAGCTGCGCCCGCAGTTCTTCCGCTTCACCGGCCCGGCCTTCCTTCTCGCCAAGTTCCTTCTGGATCGCCTTCATCTGCTCGCGCAAATAATATTCCTTCTGCGTCTTCTCCATCTGCTTCTTGACGCGTTGGTTGATTTTGCGCTCCAGTTCCAGCACTTCGCGCTCATTATTTAAGATGTCGAGCAGCTTCTCCAATCGTTTGCGGACATCGATGGTTTCCAAAATTTCTTGTTTATCCTTGATCTTCAAGGACAAATGGCTGGTGATGACGTCCGCCAAACGCCCGGCTTCTTCAATGTCTGATACAGCTGCCAGCGTCTCCGGCGTGACCTTCTTAGATAAATTGATATAATGTTCGAATTGGGTTAGTACCGTACGCATTAGTGCGTCCACTTCCGGATCCACCGTTTCTTCCTCTGGACGCTCTTCGGCGATAACCTCATAATATTCGTCATTATCCAAATATTCGATAATTTCAGCGCGTTCCATGCCTTCCACCAGCACGCGAATCGTGCCGTTAGGCAGTTTCAACATCTGGCGCACCTTTGCGACGGTGCCGATGCGAAAGATATCTTCTTGGGTTGGTTCTTCTATGTTCACTTCCGATTGAGAACAGAGGAGAATCAGATTATCTTCGACCATAGCTTTTTCCAGCGCTTTCACCGACTTCTCTCGTCCCACGTCCAAGTGCAGCACCATGCTTGGATAGACGAGCAGACCACGCAGCGGCAGCAGCGGGAATCGCCGGCCTTTGGATTTATGGGGTCCCATCGCGTATGCACCTCCAAACGTTCTCTGTTGATTTCATTGATATTTTAGCAAATGTTACATAAAAACACCAACGAGGAGCGACCGCCTCAAGCAGCCGCTCCCCGGAATGTGTACGAGCATGACGCTTAGTAACCTCTGCCGGCCCGGCTTACATCGCCCCGCCTTGTGAAGGTGACTCTGCGTGCAGAAAAGGCGCGGGAGCTGTTGCCGGAGCAAACAGGTCGCCGCCGATCGGCAGCTCCAGATTCTTCTCGGCCTCGGGTCCAAAGACGTGGCGGAACACTTCACCTAACGTCTCGACCGGGATCACCCGCAAGCCTTCCAAGCCTTCAAACAACGATTGCCAGTTGTCCTTCGGAATCAGCACCGTCGTCGCGCCGGCTTGGAATGCCGCCTCCACCTTCGCCACGACGCCGCCAACCGGCTTCACCTTGCCGTGAATCCCCAGTTCACCGGTCATGGCGATCTGATTGTTCACCGGCACCTGCTTAATTGCTGAGGCGATTGCCGTCGCGATAGCTAACCCGGCAGAAGGACCATCGATGGGGGTGCCTCCCGGGAAATTGATATGAAGGTGATAGTTCGACGGATTCAGACCGATCCGCTGCAGGACGGTCAGGACGTTTTCCACCGAACCTTTGGCCATGCTCTTGCGGCGCAGCGTTCGGCTGCCTCCGCCAATTTCCTCTTCGTCTACGACACCGGTGATGTTGTAGGTGCCTTTGCCTTTCTCGGCTGGGACCGCCGTCGCTTCAATCTCCAGCAGCGTGCCCATGTTTGCCCCGTATACGGCCAGGCCGTTGACGACGCCAACTGCAGGGTGATCCGGTACTTTGCGATCCGGACGCGGCGCCAGCTGACTGCTCGTCGCCACCCATTCCAAATCCGAGGCCAGCAGATGATCGCGCTTCTCGGTGAGGGCCAGACCGGCAGCTAGTTGCACCATATTGACGGCTTCCCGGCCGTTCGTCGCATATTTCTTGATCACTTCAACGGCTTCAGGACATGGTTGGAAGCCAATCCGCTTCACCGCATCCTCTGCGATCTGGGCAATTTCCTCCGGCAACAGGGGCCGGAAATAAATCTCCATGCACCGTGAGCGTAAAGCTGCCGGGATCTCCTGCGGCGAGCGGGTTGTTGCACCTACCAAGCGGAAATCCGCCGGCAAGCCATTTTGGAAAATATCGTGGATATACGCCGGTGTGTTGGAATCTTCAGAGTTATAATACGCGCTCTCCAAAAACACCTTGCGATCCTCTAAGACCTTCAACAGTTTATTCATTTGGATCGAATGCAATTCACCGATCTCATCAATAAACAAGATCCCGCCATGCGCCTTCGTTACGGCACCGGGCTTCGGCTGCGGAATGCCGGCAACCCCCATCGCCCCCGCCCCTTGGTAAATCGGATCATGCACAGAACCAATCAGCGGGTCAGCGATGCCGCGCTCATCGAAGCGGGCGATCGTTGCATCAATTTCAACAAATTTGGCATCGGATTTAAAGGGAGATACCGGATTTTTCTTCGCTTCCTCCATCACAACGCGTGCTGCCGCCGTCTTCCCTACACCCGGCGGACCGTAAATAATCACATGCTGCGGGTTGGCGCTGCAAAGCGCCGCTTTCAGCGCACGCAAACCGTCCTTTTGCCCAACGATGTCGTTCATCGAAGCCGGACGGGTACGCTCCGCAAGCGGCTTGGTGAGCGAGACGGCCCTAAGCTTGCGCAATTTCTCCATTTCTTTGCGCGATTCCCGGTCTACCGCCAGCCGGTTGCCTTTTTGACTGCGCAGTTGATTCCAGAAATAAAGCCCAATCACGACGGCAAAAAACATTTGGACCGCCATCAGGATAACATTTAGATCCATACGCGTTACGCCTCCCACTCTTATACTGATACTTGGTAGTATAGCCTTTTCGCTCCAAGGTAAAACAAGGATTTTACAATTGGATATGGTCAAGAGGTGAAAGGCGCAAAGGGGGCTTAGGGCCGCTTACTTCGTCAACAAAAAAACCGCAGCCTGCATCCAAGCAGACTGCGGTATGGATCTATCAATCAAGACTTCACACGGGCCCGGTGCTCCTTGCGTCCCGGGATTTCTCCGGTCGCTTCGTACACCTCCACGATATGGTCAATTTCTTTCTTTAATTCGCTTAACAGCTCGGCTTCCGGAACTTTCCTGATCATTTCCCCATAACGGAACAGTAACCCTTCCCCGCGAGCCCCGGCGATCCCGATATCAGCTTCGCGTGCTTCACCCGGGCCGTTGACGGCACAGCCAAGCACGGATACCTTAATCGGCACCTTCAGGTTGGCGATATACGCCTCTACCTCGTTGGCGATGGAGAACAGGTCAATATCCAGCCGACCGCAGGTCGGACAGGAGACAAGCGTCGCTGCATTCGTGATCAATCCAAACGTCTTCAGCAGTTCGCGCGCCACCTTCACTTCCTCGACCGGATCCGCACTCAGCGAAATCCGTACCGTTGAACCGATGCCCATCGACAAGAGGGCGCCGATCCCGGCTGCGCTCTTGACCGTACCGGAGAACAAGGTTCCGGCTTCCGTAATGCCCAAATGTAATGGGTAAGGAATGACCTCGGCCGCTTTGGTGTATGCTGCAATAGCCATTGGCACGTCTGAAGCCTTCAACGACACGATAATGTCATGGAAGTCCAGATCTTCCAAGATTCCAATATGGTACAAGGCGCTTTCGACCATTGCTTCAGGCGTTGGGTAGCCGTATTTCTCCAATAGGTGGTTCTCCAGCGAACCGGCGTTCACGCCAATCCGAATCGGTATGCCGCGTTCCTTGCACGCTTTGACCACGGCTTCAACCTTTTCCCGGCGACCGATATTTCCCGGATTAATCCGGACTTTATCGATGCCGTTCTCGATCGCCAGCAAAGCCAGCTTGTAGTTAAAGTGAATGTCAGCGACCAGCGGGATATGAATCCGTTTCTTGATCTCCTTGATCGCCGCAGCCGCTTCCTCGTTATTCACCGTCACGCGTACCAGCTGGCAACCCGCTTCCTCCAACCGGAGGATCTCGGCCACCGTTGCCTCGACATCTGCCGTTTTTGTCGTACACATGCTTTGGATGATGACTTCGTTGCTGCCGCCGATCGTCAGATTTCCGACTTTAACCGGCCGCGTATCTTGTCTCAAGAATGTCATGTCTGGTCTCTCCCATAACGATCAAAGCTCCACCCCCGCGGGCGCGTCCCAAATAGAGGGCATGACAACCGCAAAGGTGGAGAACCTTGACCTTTATTTTAGCGCACCCGGCGGTTGTCCGCTTACGCGCTTTCTTCTTGTTTCTTGTTCGGCTTGGAAGCCAATTCCGGCACCGTCTTCTCCAAAACGACCTTCTCGGTGATCACGCAATCCGTAATATCGTCACGGGACGGTACTTCATACATCACGTCAAGCATAATGCCTTCAATGATGGCGCGAAGTCCGCGGGCTCCGGTATTCCGCTTGATCGCTTCCCGAGCGATCGCTTCCAGCGCCTTCGGTTCAAACTGCAGGTTCACGTTGTCCAGCTCCAGCAGCTTCTGGTATTGCTTCACCAAAGCGTTCTTCGGCTCGGACAAAATGCGCACCAGCGTCTTCTCATCCAGCGGCTCGAGGGTCGAGATGACCGGCAGACGGCCTACGAATTCTGGAATCAATCCGAATTTCAGCAGGTCCTCCGGCAATACCATCGACAGGTATTCGCCCGGCTTGAGCTCTTTTTGCCCGTCGTTCGCCGCGTTAAACCCGATAACCTTCTTACCAATCCGACGCTTGATCATTTGCTCCAGGCCGTCAAACGCCCCGCCGCAGATGAACAAAATGTTCGTCGTATCGATTTGGATAAATTCTTGATGCGGATGTTTGCGTCCGCCTTGCGGAGGAACGGAAGCCACTGTACCTTCCAAAATTTTCAACAGCGCTTGCTGCACGCCTTCGCCAGAGACGTCACGGGTAATCGAAGGATTCTCCGATTTACGCGCCACTTTATCGATCTCGTCGATGTAAATGATGCCGCGTTCCGCTTTTTCCACATCATAATCGGCAGCTTGAATCAGTTTCAGCAGAATGTTCTCTACGTCTTCACCGACATAGCCGGCTTCCGTTAAGGAAGTCGCATCGGCGATCGCAAATGGAACGTTCAAGATTTTGGCCATTGTTTGGGCAAGGAGTGTTTTCCCCGAACCGGTAGGGCCTAACAGCAGGATGTTACTCTTCTGCAGTTCAACATCCTCGATCTTGTTCTGCGTATTGATCCGCTTGTAGTGATTATACACTGCAACGGACAGCGATTTCTTCGCTTGTTCCTGACCGATGACGTACTGGTCCAAAATATCGCGGATTTCCTTTGGCTTCGGAATTTCCTTCAGATCCAGCTCTTCCTCATGGCCAAGTTCCTCCTCCACGATTTCCGTGCACAGTTCAATGCATTCGTCGCATATATAAACGCCGGGTCCGGCAACCAGCTTGCGTACTTGTTCTTGCGATTTGCCGCAGAACGAGCATTTAAGTTGGCCTTTTTCATCGTTAAACTTAAACATGTAAACACCCCTTTATAGATTAGTGGGCTTGGAGATCACCTGATCGATAATCCCATAGGCCTTAGCCTCTTCCGCGCTCATGAAGAAGTCGCGGTCTGTATCGCGCTCGATTTTTTCAAGGGGTTGACCCGTCCGCTCTACATAAATCTGATTCAGCTTTTGCTTCGTCTTGATGATCCAGTCGGCATGAATTTTAATATCCGTAGCCTGACCGCGAACGCCGCCAAGCGGTTGGTGAATCATCACTTCGCTGTTCGGAAGCGCATAACGTTTGCCAGGGGCCCCTGCTGTTAGCAGCAATGATCCCATGCTGGCCGCCATCCCAACACAGATGGTGGACACATCGGGCTTGATATATTGCATCGTATCATATATACCCATCCCCGCGGTAACAGAACCCCCCGGAGAATTGATGTACAGGTGAATATCTTTCTCAGGATCTTCAGCTGCCAAGAACAACAGTTGGGCAATCACGAGATTGGCAACTTCATCATCAATTGCGTTGCTGAGAAAAATAATGCGATCTTTAAGGAGTCTCGAATAGATGTCATACGACCGTTCTCCTCGATTCGTTTGTTCTACGACCATAGGTACCAGACTCATGCGACCAACCTCTTTTCCTTTTCAATTTCCCTTGCGCTTACGTAAAACATTCTATCATGTTCGAAGCCCCGTGTCATTTTTCGCCCAGTACAGTTTATGTTCGTTTTTACACATTATATAACCTTAGGCTTGTCCCGTGCGCGATGGAAATAAATGTATCATCTGGAGATGAAAAATTAAGGCACGCATTTTATCATACGTGCCCTAACTTTTATCATGATGTATACAAAGAAGCGGGATCTGGCTGGAGTAGATTATTCCTCGCCTTGGGCTTCTTCGGCTTCAGTTTTGTCAGCGTCTGCTTTCGCTTCAGCTTTGGTCGACTTCTTCGTCGATTTCTTTGCAGCTGGCTTCGTTTCTTTGGTTTTTGCTTCCGCTTGTTCAGCCGGAACTTCCTTGCTGTTATCCACCAAGAACTGAACTGTCTTGCGGATCAGGATTTCCTCATTCAAGCTGCCCAAAGAACCGTTCGCTGCCAAGATGTTGCGAATTTCTTCCGGCGTACGCTTGTAAGCTTCCGCCATATCGTTCAGCTCTTTGTTGATTTCGTCTTGAGTAACTTCGATCTTCTCGGCTTTTGCGATAGCTTCCAGCACCAGGTTGTTGCGAACGCGTTTCTCAGCGTCCCCTTGCATTTGTGCTCTGAGGTCGTCCACCGATTGACCGGAGAAGCCCAGGAACATATCCAAGTTCATACCTTGTGCGCGCAGACGGTTGTCGAAGTCGCGAACCATGTTCTCAACTTCGCCTTTGATCATCGCTTCCGGAATTTCAACTTCCGCATTCTCGCCGACTTTATCAACGATAGCCCCTTCGCGGGCTGCTTTAGCTTCTTGCTCTTTGCGAGCTGCCAGCTGTTTCTTCAGATCTTCTTTGAACTCGTCCAACGTATCAAATTCGCTAACGTCTTTCGCGAACTCGTCGTCCAGTTCAGGCAGTTGTTTGCGTTTGATTTCGTGAACTTTGACTTTGAACACAGCTTCTTTGCCAGCCAACTCTTCTGCATGGTACGTGTCCGGGAAAGTTACCGTAACGTCCTTGAAGTCGCCGGTAGCCATGCCTACAACTTGATCCTCGAAACCTGGGATAAAGGTGTTGCTTCCAAGCTCCAGGGAATAGCGTTCCGCTTTGCCGCCTTCGAAAGGCACGCCATCTACGGAACCGTCAAAGTCGATCACAACGGTGTCGCCGTTCTTCGCTGGCTCTTCGTCGATGACAACGAGCTCAGCATGGCGTTGTTGCAGACGCTCCAACTCGTTGTTCAGCTCTTCTTCGCTGACTTCAACGTTAACAGCAGGAACTTCTACGCCTTTGTAGTCGCCAAGCTTCACTTCAGGTTTAACCGTGATTTTTGCTTTGAACTTGAAAGGTTGTCCTTTTGCAAATTGCTCGATGTCCACTTCAGGACGATCTACCGGGAAAATGTCCGTTTGATCAACCGCTTCCGTGTACACTTCAGGCAACAAGATGTCGATAGCATCTTGATACAAGCTTTCCACGCCAAAACGTGCTTCGAAGATCGGCCGAGGCACTTTACCTTTACGGAAACCAGGTACGCTTGCTTTCTTAACAACCTTTTGGAAAGCTTTATCCAGTGCGGCGGCTACGCGTTCCGCCTCCACCTCAACCTCGAGGACACCGAGGTTCTTCTCTATTTTTTCCCAAGTTGCTTTCATTTTATGCCTTCCCCTCCAAATTTCACATATACTTTAAATACTGAAACCGAATCGCGACTAAAGCAGCTATGTTCAAGGTGTCTTGCTCTTGGGTTCCAGTATAGCTGTCTCTATGAACACGATCAGAATAACCATTATATTATAAACAACAATACATCTTTTTACAAGAGCCGAGCCACAGCCAGGTATTGGGCAAACCGGATTCTATTGTGCAAGGTTGATAGAGTGATCTACTCCTGCACTCCACCCGGTGCTTACATGCCGTGGATTCGTCCCGAGGCAACGAATTTGCCAATCGTTCGGCAAACTTGCTCATATCGCAGCCGCAGTCCATCGGTAATGCCGTACATGGCGCGAATCTCCTCATCCGTTTGGCTGCCGGACAAGCTATCTGCCACCATCTGATGCAGCGCTGCCGCCCAAATATCGATGATCGCATCTTCCTCAACCAAGAGCGAGCGGTAATCCGCCGTACCATATAATACCATGACGAACTGTGTCCATAATTCCTGAGCGAAATAGTAAAGGGTCGGATCATGCACCTGTGTCTGGTCGCCTACGCGATCCAACACCATTTGTACGGCCGGCGGAAAATCGTCAGGCTTGAGCGGAACTGCTTCAATCTCGACTTCCACCCGCTCCCCTCCGCGCATGATTACCAGGGTGCCCGTCGTTCCGCGGCGGCGCAGGGTTTGCAGTACCCGATATTGAAGCAGCGGATGCATCTCCTCCCGGCTGATCCAGCCAATCAGCGCGTCATCGATCTCGGGGCGATCCAGGTAGGCAAGCTGTTCCAGGGCAAGAAACGTCTGCTCCGAGAGCGGCTTGTCCCTCACGGCAGCCAACAGCTTGTCCGTATAACCCGCATCTTCGGCCAGCTTGGCCTCCGCGAGCCGGCGAGCGAGCATTTCCTCGGTTTCCTCGTCTTCCTCGATGTGTTGTAGTTCTGAAGCCTCCGAAATGCCGTCTTTCAGCGCAGGAAATGCGCCGGTCAGCCAGTCCAATAAAGCTCGCCATTCCTCATAATGCCTCGGATCCTCTCCTTGGCATTGCAGTAAAAATTGCAGGAGCTCTACCGCCTCCCCATATCTTTCGGTTTCCAGCATACGGGTCAGTTCGATCTGGTAATAGTCCAACGTTTTGGGAAACAAGACAATGTTGTCTTTCTCATCGGGTCGTGAACTGCTGATAAGGGTACCTCCTTTCTCCTCCGAATCACAATTAATTGAGATTATAGCACAGTCCCCTGCGAAGGCAAAAATCTTGGACAAATGGTCTGGGTGGAACTGGGATAGAGGGGAGATTTGAGCAGGGGGTGAGTGGTGGTTTTAATGGTGATTTAGGTGAGGTTGAGCGGGAATCAGTTCGACGAGATTGCCCTGTTTATGTGCGGTGTGTCACCAGTCCATCTGAAGAAGGTTAATTTTTCGTTGTAAGTTATTGCCCCTCAATCTGACATATGATATAATCTTTTTTGCTTGTGTTTTTCATATTTGAGATGTCCCAGTAGCTCAGCTGGATAGAGCAACGGCCTTCTAAGCCGTCGGTCGGGGGTTCGAATCCCTCCTGGGACGTGAGATAAGAGCACCCGTATGGGTGCTCTTTTTTATAGTCCCAGGTTGGGTGAGAACCCCAGATGGGGGTTCGTCGGAGCGAAATCGCCCGCGTGAGTGAGGCGGAGGAGCGGAGTCTCGAGCGGTGCGAGAGTACCCTGACGGGGACGTGAGATAAGAGCACCCGTAGAGGTGCTCTTTTTTTATAGTCCCAGGTTGGGTGAGAACCCCAGATGGGGGTTCGTCGGAGCGAAATCGCCCGCGTGAGTGGGGCGGAGGAGCGGAGTCTCGAGCGGTGCGTTAGAGCAGGATACAGAAGTAGCCGAATTTTACTCGAAATTTCATATATAATTAGACAGAAACGGCCGAAATCATGAATTCTACTCGATTTTTCATATACATTTTGGCTTCTAGGCCACTAAAGGTCCAAATAAGCATGAAATTTCATATATAATTGCCCGGAAGTGCCACTTCCCAGTAAAATATACTCGATTTTTCGAGTATATCCAACCGACGACTCGGATGAAGACCGATAAAGGGGACTGGTAAACCATCACGAACATGACGGACATCACGGCGGGCGGGGGCAAGGCGAGAGGTCTGATAACCAGTCGATTCCACGACCTATGACCCCGGTAAGGCAGATACCTAATAACCAGTCGATTCCACGACCTATGACCGCGGTAAGGCAGATACCTAATAGCCAGTCGATTCACACCTCATGACCATGGATAAGGCAGATGCCTGTTAACCAGCCGACTCACGACTCATGACCGCGGTAAATCAGATGCCTAATGACGACCAATCGCGGCAGATAACCAACGGGCAAGGCAAACGACAGGTAAAGGCAGACGACGTCTCTGACGACCGCCCCCTTACCACTTCCAACATAAAAAAAGAGCCGCTTACCAGCTAGCTCTTCTCCTCATCATTCGGATACAATTTCCGCAGGTGCTCGACCGACTGGCGGATCAACTTGCGCAGTACGTCCACATCGATGTCGGCGACTTTATTAATGTAGACACACCCTTTGCCTTGGGTATGCTTGCCTAAGGACTCCAGCAAAGCGTCTCGCTCAGGATCATTCGAGGCAAGATACAGGCTGATCTTCGCCTTCCGAGGCGAGAAGCCCACCAACGGCGCATCCCCTTCGTGGCCGGAGGCGTATTTGTAATGGTAGGAGCCAAAGCCGATGATGCTGGAACCCCACATTTTGGCCGGGTAGCCCGTGGTCTCCGTAAAAACGTCCAGCAATCGGTAGGCATCCTCCCGCTTCTTCGCATCGGCTACCCCTTCAATGAACTCGATGACGCTGTTGTCGTTCTCTTTGGTCTTCAGCTCGTACACTTAGAACCCTCCCTCTAACATCTCATCATCCGGCAACACCCGCCAATTCAAGTCTCACCACAAGCCTGTCTCATTTCATCATTCCTTATCCCTAGCTTCCTCCACTCGATCCAGCCACTCGTTCATCAGCGCGTTAAACATGTTCTCCTGCTCAATCTGCAGGTTATGCCCAGCCCGGTCTACGACCGCAAACGTCCCCCGTGGATACTGATCTAATAAGCGAAGTGCATCCGCATATCCCACTGACGTATCCTGACGGCCAAGCAGGAATAACGAAGGGGCGTCAAACGTCTCTTGATCGATCGAAAAAGAAAACCCATACCGCGCCCGAATCTTGTCCAAAAAAGCGGAATCTGCCACTCGACAGCCGGGAACGATCTCCTTCGCATATCTCTCCCAAGTGTGTCGATCAATAACCGCGCTCATCGAGCGGAAGTCCTCATACTCCTCGGGAGACAGTTCATTACTCAGCGCCGGATCCTCGTAAATCACCGTATGGTCCGGCAGCTCCCGTTGAGCCGGGTCCGGTACGATCAAGGGACAAATAAACGCCGCTCCCTCAACTCGCTCGGAACGACGAGCGATGATCCCTCTCGTTAAGTACCCGCCGTAAGACTCTCCAACTACCGCAAAACACGACTCCGGCACCAAGGCATCAATTAACTCCAGCACCGCATCTAGCATTTCGTCCGTACTTTCAATCCCCGCGTAATTCTTCGACTGTCCCATGCCCGGCAAATCAAGATAAATTCTTCTCCAGCCCGCGCGGTTCTCAAATATCGGTTCCATGCAGCCGCTCATCAGACGATGGTCGGGCGTAAATCCATGAATCAGCACGATCGGCCGCCCGGAGCCCATCTCCTCATAATAAAGTTCTGCTTGGCTGGCTTTAAAATAAGGCATCCGCAACACTCCTTCGAACATGATGCCCTCATCATAATGCGAATATACGTTCTTGTCCAGACCTAAATTGACCACGCCTTATTCAGATTGAGCCTGATCTCCCATCCATCTCATATACACCCTGGCATTAAACCCCGTTTGCTTCCGAAACCAGCGCTGCGGCTTCCGCCGAAACTCGACATATCCCAGTCGCTCATACAAGCGAACCGCAGCAGTGTTGGTATCCACTACCTCCAAAATATAATCGTCATAGCCCAAACGAGAGATCAGCTCATGGTTCAGTTGGCTGGCGACCCCACGCTCTCGTGCTTGCTTAGCCGTAGCAACCGCCTCGAAATAACACTGTCCCTCCGCCAAGTGCAGCGGTTTTTCCAACTCCCGACGGACCAGAAAATAAAACAAACTTCCCTTCATCCAACCAAGTTCCTGCTGCAGCTCAGCCCGTTGAAATCGGAAAGCCCGCTTCTGTCCTGCGGAATACGCGAAGATCCCCAGAACCTGTCCCTCCTCCAAGGCGACAAAAAACTGCTCTCTCACCAAAGCATGCACAAGAGCCCTCGCTAATTTGTCCCGGTCCGAAGTAAAATATCGCAGCGAATCGTAAAAGCCCTCCACAAAAATCTCCGCCGCCTGCGCGGCTTCTCGATCCCCGAGCTCCGCCAAATTACGAATCACGAAATCACTCATATCACCGTTCCTCCCTTCTTTTCTCTACTATATAAAAAGGTGAAATAGGCACAGAACAGTCCTCAGCCGGATTCCCCATCCTTCCCGCGACTTAAACCCAGCATCACTGCCTCTCCAGGAAAAAATCGGGTAGGAGGCTACCCATTAATTGGGCAGCCGACCTCCCACACCACCGTACGTACCGTTCGGTATACGGCGGTTCCATTAGGAATGCGCAGTAACTTGTCGATAATAATCAGAAAAGAAA
>Ga0310822_100347_pt1 | contig 24692 bp, 21 predicted proteins | sample P4_ome_2_FD_201313 | JGI IMG/M metagenome (GOLD analysis project Ga0310822, IMG submission 201313) | Sorghum-adapted microbial communities from Joint BioEnergy Institute, Emeryville, California, United States - P4_Day56_Rep2 | ecosystem: Engineered > Bioreactor > SSF (Solid state fermentation) >... | reverse complement strand
CTTTTTCATCTTAACTGTAGCCATGCTTATAGCTTGCATCTTGCCGGGTTAGTTGGAAATTGAAAGATAGGCGAAAGGGATAGGGATTAGAAAGAATAATTTGAATAAGATATAGCAACGTTAGAAAAAACACTTCCGTATAACGAATAACAGGAGGCATGATTATGGCTTTAATCCCTTATGAACCTTTCCGTTAGCGGAAGTCTGGATATGTTTAATGAAATAAAAGGAAAGCAAATGTACAGGCAGGAGAGATTTATAGGACGTTTTCAGCGTTCCGTTCTTCTTCCTTCTCCTGTTTCTGCTGAGGAAATAAGAGCATCGTATAAAAATGGCATGCTTGAAGTGCATATGCCTAAGATAAAAAACAACGCTAACAAAAAAGACGATATCGAGTTTCATGAAGGAATTTATATCCATATTGTTGAATTTAGAATTTGTTAATTCACTTTATGGAGGTATGTATGAAGTCCCTGCTTAGAAAATGGCTTGTCTTCAGCTTAATATTAATGGTATTTACGAGTGTTCCCCTCAAAGCTTTCGCCCAGGTAGATACAAAAAATAAGCAATCGTACCAAGAACTTAAAGCAATCATATACCAACATCTTACTAATAGAGAACCATACTTTGAAATCACATTTATGGGTCCTGGCAGGATAGATAAAACAAAGTCATTTGTTGAACAGGCATTTCGCGAGATTTACAACAATGATAAATATTTGCTACATTCCATTAAAGCCTATGTCGTAGGTGGAGCAGTTTACAAAGATCGTATAATAATAGGCTTTAAAATGGAATATCATACGACAAAGGAGCAAGAAGCTTTTGTAGACTCTCGGGTTAAACAAATTGTTAAGGCGATTATTAAGCCTGGAATGAATGACCACGAAAAAGTAAAAGCAATTCATGATTACATCGTTTCACATGTTGAATACGATAACTCTCTAAAAGAATTTTCGGCCTATGCTGCTTTAACGAAAGGAAAAACAGTATGCAATGGCTATGCTTTATTAGCGAATAAAATGTTAAAAGAAGCACAGATAGATAATAGAATTGTAAGTGGCTATGCCGTAAATACAACTGGAAAGCCAGAACCTCATGCCTGGAATCTTGTCAAAATAGAGGGAAAGTGGTATCACGTTGATTGCACATGGGACGATCTTGGAAAAGGGAACCAAGTTTTTTATCCTTATTATGCTTTATCTGACAGTGAAATAAAGCATAATCATCAATGGGTACCTGATATGGTTCCGAAAGCTTCTTCATTATATATAAAGGAGCTAGAGATAAAAAAAGGAAAGGATAGCAATCGAAAAGATTTTTATAACAGTTTAATTATTAACATAGCGAGAGACATTTCTTATAGGAATACAGGGTATCGGTTTAATTGGTAGTGAAATAACAAACCCACCGGCTTAGCTGGTGGGTTCTTTAATAACCTATTATTTATTTGATTGGTTTTCTTCCTCGTAGCATTCCATACAATAATGATTTTTTTCCTCAATTTCATATTCAGTAAGTTTGATGCTGCATTTCCGACATCTTTCTTCGGTTAAAGTAATATTCATGTCTCTCCCTCAATTCATATTTTTTATTGAAATTATAGACTATTTAAATAACTTTCGTGCGCTTATTTTGTTAAAAAATGATGAATTTTGTTAAAAGATTGCCGGGAGTGCTGGAAAAATTATATCGAGATAGCGAAGTTATGCATAAAATAAAAAATCCAGGGAAATTTTTAAGGTTTTTAAATAAATCATAACAAATGAGAAGGAATGACCCCCTAATTCGTATGCATCCTCTTTTTTTCTTTTAATAGCTTCTGATTTCTTTAGTGGGATGAAAAAAGTAGGGGAATCAATGCATGGCAGACCGATACTTCCATTAATCCCAGAAAAATAGTGAGTATGAATATAATTCTTGCTGTGTATCACAATACAGCACTAAACTTAACGATGAAGCTGCTACAGAAAAGGATATTATTCAAATGGTTATCACTTGATAATATCAGTGTTTGGATATACCGTATTTATCCATTTTTCGATAAAGAGTAGTTCGTGCTATATTTAATCTCCGAGCTACTTCAGAAAGATTTCCGTTTGCTTCTTCAATGTACCGAATAATCATGCTTTTTTCTTCATTATTCGGTGAAGACTGTAAGAGAAGCGGTGCCCTTTCTTTTTCAAGCAAGGAACGCGGTAAATCTGATAAAGTAATTTTGTTTGTTAAGCAAAATAAAACAGCATGTTCAATGGTATTTTCCAACTCTCTAATGTTTCCCGGCCATTGACAAGTTTTGAAAAAGGAAATAACATCCGTATCAATCGATAAAATAGTTTTGTTATACTTTGTCGAAAATCGTTTTAAAAAGTGTTCAGTCAATAAAATAATATCGTGATCCCGTTCTCTAAGAGGAGGAATATGCAGTTCAACTACGTTCAATCGGTAGTAAAGGTCAGTGCGAAATTTTCCTTCTTGGATTAATTTAGGGATATTTTGGTGGGTAGCAGCTATGATCCTAACATCAACAGGAATAGGGTGAGATGATCCAAGTCGAACAATCTCTTTTTCTTGTAAAACACGCAGGAGATGAACCTGGAGATCCAGGGGCATCTCTCCAATTTCGTCAAGAAACAGTGTGCCTCCGTTTGCCTCTTCAAATTTTCCGCGTTTTCCCCTGGAATTTCCTCCTGTAAAAGTTCCCGGTTCATAGCCAAACAATTCACTGGCCATTAATTCCTTGGGAATCGAGCCGCAATTGATTGCCAGAAAAGGAGAATTGTGACGAAGACTGGTCTGGTGAAGTGTTCTGGCAATGCGTTCTTTTCCAGTTCCGCTTTCCCCGGTTATGAGAACTGATGCGCTCGTTGGTGCAACCAATTGGCATTTTCGAATCGTAGATTGAAATTTTTCGGATTGTCCAATAATTTCTGACCATTTCTGATGAGATGAATCATAACAGAAACCAGGGGAAGATACTATATCTTTACTTTGTTGAGGTTGCAGGTAGACAAGAAAACCGATTCGCTCCAGCTGTATGTTAATTTCTTCAACATGGACGTGCAGTTTCAGTTGGTCCAGATAAGATTCTTTACATATATGAACTTGATTAAGAAGAAAATTTTGCAGTTGTTTAATACCAGGGATCGATCCAATTTGTTGCCAATGTTGAATATTTAATAATTTCAGAGCTTTTTCCGTCCCGTTAATGATATTGAAGGAAAGATCAAATAAGATAATGGCTTCTCCATTTTTTCGTTTAACAACCTGTGTAAAATAGTGATGAAGATATTGGAGAGTTGAATAAGAAATTTCTTTATACCTTTTTTGGATGAAGTTGGCAGTCATCGTAGCAATTCCTAATGTATGCGGTTGTGCTTCAAATGATAAACCTGTCAGATCAACCACTCCAAGAATTCGTCCAGTTAATGGATCTTTGATAGGAGCCGAAGAACATATCCATGGATGACATCCCTGGCAGTAATGTTCAGCTGAAAAAATTTGAACAGGATGACCGGTTGCTAAACTTGTTCCTATCGCATTCGTCCCAATCGCTTTTTCACTCCAGTCGGCTCCTATCAAAAAGTTCATTAATTCCGCTTCCTTTAAAACCTTTTGGTCTCCATCTAAATATATAATTCGTCCTTCACTATCACACAGGGTAGCTAGGTAACCCGTTCCACGAATCTGTTTAGATAAATCATCCATAATTTGAACGGCTGCTTCAAACAAACGCGAATGATTCATGATTTCCAGTAATTGATCATTGTTTAGAGAAATAGCACTTTGTTTTTTCTTTGGATCAACCTCATATTCTTGACAGCGCTTCCAAGATTCATAAATCAAATATCTAAGTTTTTCAGGTGGCGAATTGGTAAGGACGAATTTTTCCCACAGGTTCTCGAGTTCTTTCATTTTTCCATAGAGTTCACTGGTTGAATGAAAAGCAAGGTATGGGCTCATAGTTCCTCCGCCTATTCCTTTAATTTCAGATTATTATAAATATTTTACAGCAGATGACTAAGAAATAAAAGCTATATAATTTGAAAATATAAAAAAGTTAACCGCTCATTCTCTAACAGAGCTTTGTTTATTTGGTGTAACATCAATACTACACCTGTAGCGCTACAGGTGTAGTATTGATGTTACAAATTTTTACATAAAATCCCTTGTTAAGGGAATGTAAATAGCGAATTTTCACGATTAGAAAATATTTGAAAATTGGCATTAATTTTGCTTTTGTAATTAGGCAACAAGGGCTCCTCACTCTTGTAACTATATACTACTGAAGGGAGATGAAAAAAAGTGGCAAGTATTAATGCACAAATTTTGGCCATTGATGCCGGAGGAACGATGACAGATACGTTCATCATTAACGACAAAGGGGAGTTTGTTGTCGGGAAGGCTCAGTCAACACCACATGATGAATCGGTTGGTCTACTTCAATCAGCGGCAGACGCACTTACCTATTGGGGCACAACAGTAGAGGAATCATTTCCTAATTTACTGGCGGGTGTTTATTCAGGTACCGCGATGCTAAATCGTTTGGTGTCCCGTAAAGGAAGACGGGTCGGCCTGATTGTCAATAAGGGGATGGAAGATTTTCATCGGATGGGACGGGCTATTCAATCTTACCTTGGTTACTCTTATTCCGATCGTTTGCACCTGAATACCCATCGTTATGATCCGCCTCTGGTTCCGAGAGAAAGGACCCGCGGCATAACGGAGCGTGTTGATGTATTTGGAAACGTTGTCATTCCTTTGTACGAACATGAAGTTGAGCCTGCTGTTTTGGATTTGCTCGATCAGGACGTAGAGGCTATTGTCATTAGCTTTCTTCATTCGTATAAGTATCCTGCCCATGAACGCAGGGTACGAGACATGGCAAAGGAAATCATGAAAAAAGTCGGAAAAGAAGTCCCGATCTTTGCATCTGTCGATTATTATCCGCTTCGCAAAGAATCCCACCGTACCAATACGACGATTATTGAAGCTTATGCGGCCGATCCTTCCAGGCACACGTTAGAGGTCATGAATCGTAGAATTCAAGAAAAAGGGGCTACCTTTGATTTACGTGTTATGGCAAGCCATGGGGGAACGATTAGCTATCAGGCGAATGAATTGGCCCGTACACTCGTTTCCGGGCCTATCGGCGGGGTTGTGGGTGCTAAGTATCTGGGTGAATTTCTGAATATCAAAAATATTGCTTGCTCTGACATTGGAGGAACGAGTTTTGATATTGCTTTGATTACGCAGGGAGATTTAAGCATTAATAGCAGTCCTGATATGGCTCGCCTGGTATTGTCGCTCCCCCTTGTGGCGATGGATACGGTTGGAGCGGGTGCAGGAAGTTTTGTTCGCATAGATCCGAACTTTAAATCGATCACCCTGGGTCCTGACAGTGCGGGATATCGAGTCGGAGTTTGTAATCCAGCTGGAGGAATTGATACTGTTACCGTCTCCGATTGCCATGTTGTGCTCGGACTGATTAACCCGGATAATTTCCTGGGTGGTGAAGTGAAGTTATACCCGGAACTCGCCTATGAAGCTGTCAAGAAACAGGTAGCGGATCCACTTGGTTTATCGGTAGAAGATGCCGCTTATGGTGTTATCGACTTACTGGAGTCCCAATTACGGAATTATCTCGAGTCAATGATTCTTGGAAAAGGGTATTCACCATCCCAATACGTCTGTTTCTCCTATGGTGGAGGAGGCCCCCTTCATACCGCGGGGTATACGAAGGGACTGGGGTTTGAGGATGTTCTTGTACCAGCCTGGGCGGCAGGATTTTCTGCTTTTGGATGCGGAGCGGCCGATTTTGAATACAGATACGATAAAACACTGGATTTAAATGTTAATGACGGGGCTTCCGCAGAAGAAAAGTTGATGGCCGGCAGCGGATTGCAACAATCCTGGGAGGAATTGATGGAGAAGGTAGCCCATGAATTTGAACGAAATAAATTCTCCAGCGACAAAGTAGATTTCCGTCTCTTTTTCCGGATGCAATATCAAGGACAGTTGAACGACCTTGAAATTGAATCTCCTGTGAATAGAGTAGAAACAGTAGACGATTGGAACCAGTTGGTTGCTTCCTTTGAAGAAACTTACAGCCGTGTTTATGCCAAGGCGGCTCGTTCACCGGAATTAGGTTATACGATTACAGGTGCCATTGTTCGCGGTATGGTTGAAGTAGCTAAACCGAAAATTCCAGAAGAACCTTTATATGGGGAAAAACCGCCAAAGAATGCTTCTCTCGGAAGACGTAAAGTTTATTGGAAAGGGGCCTGGACGGAAGCCGACATCTGGGAAATGGAAGCGCTTAAGGCAGGGAACAGAATTGAAGGATTTGCGATTATCGAGTCTCCGGCTACTACTTTTGTTGTTCCACCGGGTTTTGAAACGTATTTGGATCAACATCGCATTTTCCATTTGAAAGAAATTGTGAAATAAATTGTTGAGGAGGGGATTCCATGTCTTTAAAAGAGGAAGATTTAAAAAGAATTAAAGTGAAGAAAGGCATAGGCTGGGATGGAAAACCGTTAAAAGAAATGAGAGAGGAAATCGATCGGATCAGCCTGACAACCGGACATTATGCCGGTTTAAAAGAATTAACATTCAAGGAAGCTGATCCCATTCGCTATGAAAAGATCTTTTCCAAGCTTCGGGGCGGTGTCGTTCATGCAAGGGAAACCGCAAAAAAAGTTGCTGCATCTCCTATTGTAGAGCAGGAAGGGGAACTTTGTTTTACCGTATATACCCCGGAAGCAGATTCTATTGTCACTTCTACAGGGATTATCATCCATGTAGGAACCATGGGTGCGGCAATTAAATATATGATTAAAAATGATTATGAAGAAAACCCGGGGATTGAGCCTGGAGATATTTTCTGCAATAACGATTGTCAAATTGGAAACGTTCACCCTTGCGATGTTCACACGATTGTCCCTATCTTTTGGGAGGATGAATTAGTAGGCTGGGTTGGTGGGGTTACTCACGTTATCGATGTAGGTGCAACAGCCCCGGGAAGTATGACTGTAGGTCCGGTCACACGATATGATGACGGTTATCAGGTAGCCTGCCGAAAAATAGGGAAAAACGATACCCTTCTTCGGGACTGGGTCATTGAAAGCCAGCGTTCTGTTCGCACGACGAAATACTGGTTACTTGATGAGCGCACCAGGATCGCCGGTTGTCATATGATTCGTGACTTGATTCATAACATTATTGCTGAAGAAGGAATTGATACGTATAAACAGTTTATTCGTGAGGTAATCGAAGATGGTCGCCGTGGTTTCATTAATCAGGTTAAGTCGATGACCATCCCCGGCAGGTACCGCGGAGTATCTTTTGTCGATGTTCCTTATAAAAACCTGGAAGTGCCTCCTTATGCCAAGGTGGATACGATTATGCATGCTCCTTCCGAGATGATCATTCATCGGGACGGAAAGTTTGAAATCGACTTTGAAGGGGTAAACCGTTGGGGGTGGCACAGCTATAATGCTACACCTGTTTCTATCTCCAGCGGGATTTGGGTAATGATGTCGCAAACGCTCATTCCGAACGATCGCGTAAACGATGGAGCTTATTATGCCAGCCAATTTGGCCTGCCTTATGGCTCCTGGCTATCCCCGGATGATATCAGGACAGCACATAGTTACGCCTGGCATTTCCTTGTCTCTGCCTGGAGCCCATTGTGGAGAGCGTTGAGCCGTACCTATTTCGCCCGCGGTTATTTGGAGGAAGTCAATGCTGGAAATGCAAATACCAGCAACTGGCTCCAGGGTGGAGGATTTAACCAGTATGGTGAGAACCACGCTGTCAATAGCTTTGAAGCGGCCGCTGAAGGAACAGGGGCGAATGCGGTTAAAGACGGGTTGGATCACGCCGCTGCGATTTGGAATCCCGAAGGGGATATGGGGGATATGGAGATTTGGGAGATGGCCGAACCCCTTCTCTATCTGGGAAGAAGCATTAAACCGAACACTGGCGGTTATGGAAAGTACAGGGGCGGATGTGGTTACGAAACTCTGCGGATGGTTTGGGGAGCCAAAGATTGGACGATGTTCTTCATGGGGAACGGTTATATGTCCAGTGATTGCGGCTTAATGGGCGGTTATCCGGCGGCATCCGGCTATCGTTTTGAAGCGCATGGAACGAATATTAAGGAGCTCATTGAGAAAAAACTTCCGATTCCCCTGGGCGGAGATCCGGATCCGGGCAATCCAGAGTATGAGAAGTTAATTGAAGCCAAAGAGATTCAGCGCGATAAGCAAGCGATTACAACTGAAACCATCTTTGAAAATTATGACCTCTACTTAAATTACCTCAAAGGCGGTCCCGGATTCGGTGATCCGTTAGAGCGGCAAACGAAAAAGGTTGAAGAGGATTTAAACGGTGGATATCTGCTCCCGGACTATGCGGAAAAAGTATACGGCGCGGTTATCGAGCAGGATGAAAAAGGAAGATGGATTGTTGATAGTGAGAAAACAGAAAAAAGGCGTGCCGAAATCCGTCAAGAACGGATTAAACGTGGAAAACTAACACGTGAATGGATTAAGGAAGAACGGCAGAATGTCCTTAATAAAAAAGCGGCTCTACCTGTTCTCCACATGTATGCCAGCAGTTTTTCGCTAAGCGAAAGATTTCTAAATGAATTCCGTGATTTTTGGAATTTGCCAAAGGACTGGATTATTAACGAATCTGAGCTTGATATGCCAACCTTTGGCTCAATAAACAAACTGAAATAAAAGAGGTGAAAAGATGACCACATACGATAAGAGAACAATTGAGGAATTGATTGATGGTTCAATAGATTTTTTCAAACTTAAAGAGATGCTTTCCAATTTTAAAGATGCGAATCGTTTTAATCTGTACCTGGAAATTCTTCAGGAGAGGGTTCCATGGGATGATAAGATCCTTCTGCCTGCTGGTTTACACTTATATATCGTGCAAAAGCAGAACGGCGATCGCGTTACGAAGTGTGATTGTGGACATGAGTTCGGACATTACAAACAAAATTGGAAGCTCAATGCTTTAGTATATGTAAGAGATACGGAAGCAAAGATGGAGGAATTATATCCGAAATATTTGGCTCCTGATCCAAACTGGCAGGTCATTCGTGAATATTATTGTCCAGGATGTGGTACCCAGCTAGAAGTTGAAGCGGTAACTCCATTCTATCCTGTGATTATGGATTTTGAACCGGATATTGATGCGTTTTATGAAGAATGGCTGGGCCAGCCTGTTCCAGAGCCAGCGGGAATTAAATAAAGATAACAGCGACGGTCTTCTGCAAGACCGTCGCTGTTATCTTAAACTACAATGAGTCGTAATCTAAAACGGAGGAATATGAAATGGCATTTATTTTCTTACAACACGGAGCTTATGAAATAACCAGAATCATGAATAGCGAAGAAATTGAAACCGAACTGGAGGATGAAACTGAATCACTGGCGTTGCATAAAAACGAAGGTTGACTTAACAAGACTGCCGAAACTATAATGGTTACAGCAAGAAGGTGAAGCATATGAAAAAAATCAGCAGTCGCTTTTCCATCGCAGTCCATATCCTGTCTTTGATAGCAGTAAGTAAAACACACTGTACTTCAGAATGGATAGCAGAAAGTGTAAAGACCAATCCGGTGATTATCCGGAGAATCATTGCGAAGCTAAAAAAGGCTGGATTGGTGAATGTGCGAGCTGGAGTTGGTGGAGCATACCTTCAGAAGGATTTGGAAGAAATTACCTTGCTCGATGTGTATCGAGCTGTTGAAGTTGTCGAGGAAGATGAACTTTTCAAATTCCATGACCATGTGAATCCGGAATGTCCGGTTGGAGCCAATATCGAATCAGTTTTTCGATTGGTTTTGCTTCAAGCCCAGTCTGCGATGGAACAGGTATTAGCTCAAGTTACGCTGGAGCAGTTAGTAACTGAACTGAGTGAGAAAATTAGCTCGTCTAAGAGCTGATTTTTTTCAGGTTTGTTGTAACCAATTTGGTTATACTGATATCATGTTTTTACCATGTGTTGTAACCAGTTGGGTTATACTCTCACCCTCTTGAAAATTGTCTGGGAGAAGGGAAGGGAATTTCTATGTCTATTGTTGTTACTGGTGCTACAGGTCAACTCGGAGGTCTTGTTATTGAACATCTGCTAAAAAAGGTGCCCGCGGGTCAAATCATTGCGATTGCCCGCAATGTCGAAAAAGCCTCTGCTCTTACCGATCTCGGAGTTGAAGTTCGTCATGGCGATTATCTTGATCCGGAATCTCTTCATAAAGCTTTTGCTGGTGCCTCCAGGCTGCTTTTTATCTCAAGTCCGGATGCTGATGATACGCTGCGTATAGTTCAACATGCGAATGTCGTAAAAGCAGCCAGAGATGCAGGGGTAAAACATATCGCATATACCGGATATGCTTTTGCTGAGGAGTCAAAATTACCCCTTGCTCATGTCCATTTAGCTACGGAATATTCAATTCGTACCACTAACATTCCTTATACTTTCCTGCGTAACGCTTTGTATACGGAAGTCTTTGTGAATCCGGCTCTGGGCGCATCCGTAGAGCATGGAGCGGTAGTTACCAATACAGGAAGTGGAAGAATAAATTCGGTGACCCGCAGCGATCTTGCCCTGGCTGCCGCGACGGTTCTTACAGGGGAAGGACATGAAAACAAGACGTATAACCTTGTTTCCAATCAAACCTGGAGTTTTGACGATTTGGCTCAAATCCTTTCAGAGGTTTCTGGTAAAAAAGTCGTGCACCAGTCCGTTTCTTTTGAAGAGGAGAGAAATATTCTCGTAAACGCGGGTGTTCCTGAGCCCTTTGCCGTACTTACAGCGGTTATTTATAACGCAGTTTCAGAAGGGGAAACGTCCAAAACGACAGATGATTTACAGAAGCTTATCGGTTCCCCGACACTCCTTAAAGAAACAGTAAGACAAGTTTTGCAGGGGTGAGGAGTTAGCTTAACGCAATAAATCTGAAGAAAAACAGGTCGCCAAACGGCATATCCGTAATGCGGCCTGTTTTTTATTGTGACAGATAGGCGCTGTTGGGATAGTGTATAATTATTGAAAAGTTTGTGTTAAAAAAAGGGTTTTCTGGTTGGATTGTGGAATAAGACTATGGGACTATATGTCGGGATTGAGTTGCTGGATAAGGAATTCTTGATAAGAACCATAAGAAATGGGGGCAGGTTCAAGAGAATCCTTGTCCCATCTACCCCGGCAAATGTTGAGATACTATTAAAGTTTCGGGAGGAGTAGAAAAAATCAATATGAAGCAGAGAATGCAGCTCAATATTAAATGGAGACTTGTATTAGCATTTACAACAAGCGTGCTGTTTGCGACGTTATTATTAGGTATTATTTCGTACAAGACAGCAGAGAAACGGATGGAAGAAGAAATTTTGCAAAATGCTCGAAAAAACGTGGTGTTTTTAGATCGTTTGATTACGAAATATATTGAGGATGAAAAGAAAAGTGTAGAATTGCTGGCAGAACAAATGAATGATCAGTTGAGCCATCAAGGAACAGATGCCCGCATCCAGTCACAATTAAGCCGGTTTTTAGGTCTGTATCCTGAATTGAAAAACGTGTATGTCGTAACGTCAGATGGGAAAATGCGAATTGCCCCTATTCAACAAATAAAGCCCGGCTATAATCCGTTAGAAAGCGGATGGTACCGGGAAGCTATAAAAGCGGGCGGCAGTATTATTATGACAGAGCCGTATCTGGATAGCGGCTCGAAAGAGATGGTGATTACGCTGGCCCGCGCTTTGGAGGGCGGAGGCGATGTAGTGGCCGTGGATATGAGCCTGAAAGATTTGGCCGGGCAGATAGCTGAAGTAAAGATTGGAAATGAAGGCTATGCCTATTTATTGGACAAGAATCGTCACTATATTGTCCATCCGACGGCGAAGATAGGTGAGCAAACGAATACAGAGCAGTCAAAGAAGATGTATACGGAACAATCCGGGGAATTTGATTACGAATTTGAAGGTAAACAGAAAAAGATGTTTTTTACTACTAACAAGATAACAGGGTGGAAGCTGGCCGGTACGATGTACGTGGATGAACCGAAAGCGGCGGCGCGTCCGATTTTAAATGTGACGATTTGGGTAACGGTGCTAGCCATTGTGTTTGCGTCGGTGCAAAATTTCTTTGTGATTCGTTCCCTTGTGAGGCGCTTGCTTGTATTTACCAATGTTGCACGCAGCATCAGTGAAGGGGATTTGACGAAGCGTGTTCAGGTGACGTCCCGAGACGAATTGGGAGCACTGGCGGTAGAGTTTAACAAAATGAGTGAAAAATTGCATAATATTGTGCAAAATGTTCAGGAGAAGTCAGAGCAATTAGCTGCTTCGTCTGAACAACTGACGGCCAGTGCCGAGCAAACAGAGAAGGCCAGTGCTCAAATTGCTTCCGTCATTCAAGAGGTAGCAAATGGAGCTGAAAAACAGGCGCATAGCGTGGAAACAACGTCGACAACGATGGATGTGATGTCTGAACAGATTCATGGTATCGCCGATCAGGCAGCTCGTGTTTCAACCGTGGCGGAACATGCTTCCGCGCGGGCATACGAGGGGAATGAGGCGATTCAAAGCACGGTACATCAAATGAATACGATTCATGGTACTGTTTTGCATATGGAAAGTACAATGAAAAATCTGGAAGAACGATCGGGAGAAATCGATCAAATTGTGCAAGTCATTACTGGAATTGCCGAACAAACTAACCTCCTCGCCCTAAATGCTGCTATTGAAGCAGCACGTGCCGGTGAGAATGGTCGCGGATTTGCGGTGGTAGCAGATGAAGTTCGTAAGCTGGCTGAACAGTCTGCCGCTTCTGCCGGTCGAATCACGGAGCTGATTTATACCATTCAACAGGAGATAAAGCAGGCCGTAGATACGATGGAAGAAGGAACGAAAGAGGTGGAGGAAGGAATCGAGGCTGTACGAGGGGCCGGGCATTCCTTCGAAGAAATTCAAGGATTCGTTTATGAAGTGGCACAGCAAATTGCCGAAGTCTCTTCTGCGGCACATCAGGTGGCCGCCGGAGCGGAACAAATAGCAGAAGCGGTGCATGTCATCCAGCAAATTGCTGAAATGAACCGGAGTGGCGTGCAGGAAGGATCGGCAGCCACGGAAGAACAGCTGGCATCCATGGAGGAGATAACGTCTTCTGCAGCGACGTTATCTCGTATGGCAGAAGAATTACAGCATGCAGCTTCTACATTTAAATTGAAGTAAAAAACGAGGCCGTGTGCCTCGTTTTTTACTTCAATATTGAAAAAATCCTCTCCCCATTCTTTCCTCTCTTTTCCTTCGTACCTCAAAAGTCAGTTGGTCTTCCCGCAATTTTCATGGCAGGGCTTGTGGCTCATCGGCCATGGTGGTTTTATCCAGAAGCAGGCATCACTTTGATAAGATACTGTCCAGATAGTTGATTACTGTCTCCCGATTTACTAGAATACTTTCTTCCCGCGCCTGATCCGTCTTCATTTTTTCCTGCGCTTTTTTCAAAACATCTTGTTCGATTTCTTTTGGAACCACCACAACGCCGTCTGCATCCCCTATAATGATATCTCCGGGACGAACGGTTACTCCGCCGCAAGAGATAGGTACGTTGATTTCACCTACACCGGCTTTGCCGCTCGCCGCAACAGTTGTGCCTTTGCAAAATACGGGAAAATTTAAATCTTTAATCCCCGTAATATCCCGAATGACACCATCGACCACGATTCCCTCAATTCCCATGGTTTTTGCCATCCCTACAACAAAGTCACCGGCGATTGCGCGATATAAATCGCCCTTGGCGTCAACGACTAAAACATCTCCTATTTTTGCTTCTCTGATCGCTTTTAAAACGGCAGAGTTGTCTCCTACCGGTATTTTTACCGTTAACGCTCTTCCGGCAACTGTATAAGCCTCTTTCAAAGGCTTAATGGTTGAATCCAGGTTGTTAAGTCCTTGCATTGCATCGGAAATGCATGTAGTCGGTACTTCCTTAAACCGGGCTATAATCTCCTCCATAGTAATTCCTCCTCATTCTAAAATTTAAATAGCTTCTGTTTTTTATCCATTAATGTTGAACCGCTAACAAATAGATTATATTAAATTTTTTCTAATATGAAAATTCAATCGAATTCGCTATATTGCGACATTTTGTTTTATGTGTTAACTTTTTATTATTGTAAGTTTACATACAATAGGAGGAAACGCATGAAAACGAAATCGATTGCATTTATTGCCATGGGAGCTGCCATCATTGCGGCACTTGGCATCGTACCGGGCATTCAACTGGGGGGAAGCGGTGTCCCTATTACCCTTCAATCTATGGCCATTATGGCGATTGGCGGCCTGTTGGGCGCACGCAGAGGTTTTTTAAGTGTCGTTGTTTTTCTGTTGCTGGTAGCGGCCGGCGCTCCGCTATTATCAGGGGGCCGCGGCGGTTGGTCTGTATTTGTCGGACCGTCTGCAGGGTATTTATTTAGCTGGCCTTTTGCTGCTTTTCTCATTGGTTATTCCATTGATAAAATTCGAGTGTTTCCGGTCTTTGCGACAGCCCTTTTATCATCCGTTTTGTTCGGGATCGGTTTTGTGTATCTTATGGGTTCATTAGGTTTGATGATTACTATGAAAACACCGTTTTTGGCGGCGCTTGCGCAGAACGTAGTTTTCCTTCCGGGAGACGCTATAAAAGCAGTGGCAGCTTCCCTTTTCATCAGCAAAATGGCCAACGTACCTTTCGTAAAGGAAAGACAAAGACGGCATGCGGCTTAGGCAATACAGCGGGCAGACCACAGCTATCAAAGGAGTGCGGGAGTACACCTATGAACAGCTGCAGCAGAGGATTGATGCGCTGGCTGCCGCACTGGTTGCACACAATGTAAGGCATGGCGATCGCGTGGCACTTCTGCTTCGCGACAGAGCCGAGCTGTTGGCCTGCTTTTTGGCGGCCAACCATATCGGTGCGATCGCCATGCCTTTTTACGAGTGGCCCATGCAACGATTAACGGAGATGGTCCGCATTACAAAACCTGCTCTTTGTTTCGCAGATAGGCCGCTGGCTGATGTGACCTGCCTTCATCCCGGTGATGTAGCAGAGGGACGAGTACATACCGCACTGCCAAAAGATGAAGATTTGTTTTATATCGGATTTACCTCGGGAACAACGGGTACACCGAAAGGGTTTATGCGAACATGGAATTCCTGGAAGCAAAGCTTTCGGTTAAGCGATGCGATGATTGATTGGGCAAGAGTGCAAACGGTACTTATTCCGGGACCGCTTGAGAGCTCCCTTTTTCTTTATGGAGCGCTTCACGCATTGTACCGGGGAAAAACCGTTCAGCTTCTATCACCCGAACAATTGACGAATCGCAGTGTCTACAGTGCTGATGCCGTGCTTTATGCTGTCCCGTCCATGCTTGCACGGCTGCCGGAAAAAATCCGGTTGGCCGCAATTATTTGTGGCGGCGATCGCTGCCCGGATTCCCTGCGGAAGGCGCTGTGCAGCAAAACGGATGCCGAGTTCATCGAGTTTTACGGCTCATCTGAAGCGAGCTTTATTGCGGCACATTCTATGCGAAACGGACGGGACGGCTCGGTTGGACGGGTACTGCCGGGAGTCGAATGTCGCATTGTCGATGAAGCGGGGAATACACTGCCGAATGGAGAAGTTGGTTTGCTTCAGATAACAAGCCCGCTCCTTTTCAGTGGGTATGTGGCAGAAGGAAGATCGGATCTTCGTACGTTTACAACCGAGGATTACGGATATCTTGACGACGATGGATACTTATTTTTAACCGGACGCAAAGAGGACAAAATTATCTGCCGCGGGGTGAAAATGTATCCGCGTGAAATCGAAGCGATTGCTCTTGCTTTTCCAGGCATTACTGAAGCGGCAGCCATAGGTGTACCGCATGATAGATACGGACAGGAAGCCGTTCTTGTTCTTCTGGAGGCGGAATGCACACCGGAGATTAAATCGGCTCTTCGCAAGCAACTTCGTATGTCTTTGACACACGGGCAATACGTCCGGCGTATCATCACGGTCAACGACTTTCCCCGTACGGAAAACGGTAAACTATCAAGGACGGCACTCAGGGAGGCACTTCATGCATAAAGCAGTTATTGTTGCGGCAAAGCGAAGTGCCATCGGTAAGGTAGACGGAATGTATCGGGAGCGGACAGCCGAGGAGCTTGCGGCACCGTTGCTTCGTTATCTGGCCCGGGGGCAGCAAATCGATGAAGTTATCCTTGGTAACGCCGTGGGAAAGGGAAATGTGGCACGTCTTGCTTTGCTTCAAGCGGGGCTTCCCCTGCATGTGCCGGGAATTACGGTGAATCGCCAATGCTCATCCGGGCTGGATGCGGTTATATTGGCCATGCGAACCATTCAGGCCGGTGGTGGGAGAGCGCTGCTTGCCGGAGGAACGGAAAGTACGAGCGCTTCCGATCGGACGTGCGCCCGTTTTTCACCGGAATCCATCGGGAATCCGGGCATGATCGAGGCGGCTGAGAACGTAGCGAAACTGTATCGTCTATCACGGCGGGTTCAGGATGCGTTCGCAGTCTGGAGCCATGAAAAAGCGTGCAGGGCAAATGTTCACCATGAGATTTTGGGTGAAGAACGCGATGAATGCCCACGGTCCAATATGAAGCGCCTGGCGGGAAGAGTACGTCCGATTTGCGGTACAATAACGGCGGCCAACAGTTGTCCGGAAAATGACGGAGCGGCAGCGGTGCTGGTAACAACGGACGAATATGCAAAGCAGCGCCGCTTTACGGAAGGACTTCACCTCATTCACGCCGAAACAAGTGCATGCGATCCCAATGTTTTGGGTCTTGGCGCAGTTGACGCGATTAAACGAACGCTATCGAGAAACGGACTGGGGCCATCGGATATCTCCGCGTTCGCTTTTAATGAGGCGTTTGCTTCCCAAACGTTAGCGACAATTCGAGAGACCGGTATCCCCCTTTCTATCGTAAACCGAACAGGGGGCGCACTTGCGTACGGGCATCCCTATGGGGCATCCGGGGCGATCCTGCTTGTAAAATTATTTTATGAGCTGCGGGAAGGCGAATATGGCCTGGCTGCTATCGCAGCAGCGGGCGGTTTAGGTTCTGCGCTGCTGGTCAAAAAAGAACGAATAGAATAGAGGCGTGCTGTCTCTGCGTATTTTGAAATAGGATAAAGGTGGACGACGGACGATGGATTATGAGCAGTTTAAAGCTGTAATGTTAGGGAGACGCAGTGTTCGAAAATTTGAAGACAAAGCCGTCCAAATTGAACAAATTAGAGAAATTATTGACTGTGCAAGGCATGCGCCGAGTGATACGAACGCACAAGCGTGGGAATTTATCGCTATTATGAACAAGGAGAAAATCGAGAAGCTCTCCGCCATGGTGTGGGAGGAGCTGCGCACAATCGCTGAAGAGGCAAAGCAGAGGGGAATGCATAAGGAGGCCAGGATGCTGCTGCGGTCATTCGGCCCCTATGCCGCTTCTTTTGCCGATGCCCCCGTTTTAATCGTTTGTCTCGCCACGTCATATACTTCAAAGTTTCGTGAAAAAATTTTTACGCCATTGGGTTTAATTGAGGATTCGGTATATGAAGAAGAAGGCATCAAAAGCAGTTGTTTAGCGTCGCAGAACTTAATGCTGGCGGCGCATGCGGCAGGGTTGGCGACGTGTCCTATGACGGCCCCGGTCTTCTTCGCCAAACATCGGTTTAAGGAGTACCTGAATATTGCCGACTATAAGCAGATTACAATGGTCATTGCACTGGGATATCCGGTCGACCTCCCGGCTAAACCGCCGCGTAAGGAGATAGATGATATTTTGCATATTATTTCATAATTGCTTGTAGAAGAGGACTGCTTTATAGTTTTTTTCTGTGAAAATCATGAAGGAAGAGGGAGAAGAGGGAGGAAAAAAGATCTAAGGAAGAAAAAGGCGTTCGCCTTTTTCTACATTAAAATCCTCTCCTCATTCTTTCCTCTCTTCTCCTTCGTACCACTAAAGTCAGCCGCCTTTCCCACGATTTTCATGTCGAGGTTGCGGCTGAGATGCCATGGTGGTTTTCTGTGAAAATCGTGAGAAAAGAAGGAGGGAAAGAGGAAATGAGATCCGGGGAAGAAAAAGGCGTTCGCCTTTTTCCACATTGAAGTCATTGTCTTGTTCTCTTCTCTCTTTTCCTTCGTACCTCAAAAGTCAGCTGGCCTTCCCGTAATTTTCATGCCGGGGTTGTGGCTGAAACGCCATGGTGGTTTTCTGTGGAGGTAGTCATGAAGAATGTAAAAGGCTAAGAAAATACTGATATTGCAACTTCAGGAAATATAATCCGTATATAAAAGCAAGGATACAGAAGGAGAGTGAGTCATATGGAAGAGAACAAAAAGAAAAAAGGCTGCCCGAAATGCGGGTGTGAGAAAGTAAACCAAAGTGAAATTGCTACAACGGGAACAGGATTATCTAAGCTATTTGACATTCAGCATAATCAGTTTAAAGTCGTTTCCTGTGCCAACTGCGGTTATTCCGAGTTTTACAACATGAGAAGTTCCGGTGCTATGAATGTCCTTGACTTCTTTTTCGGAGGATAATCTAGAAGGAAAGAAATATAGGAGAAAATTTTGTTAAAGACAAAGGGGAGGATAAATATGGATTGGGATTTCCCTCTTGTTCTAACAATTGTAGTGCTTGGGGTTATCATCGTACTACCGGCCATTTCTTCATTAAAAGAAAGAGGATACCGTTGCCTGGTCTATACGGCTTTTAATAATAATGATTATTTTAAAGCAACGAGTCGCTTAAGAGCAGCCGGAATAAAATATGACATAAAAATCAGATTGAACTCAGGCTACCCTTCTCCTTCAGGCTATTCAACTTCGCATGATTATACTCAATACGATATTTACGTGAAGAAAGAGGAAGAGCATAAGGCTCAGCGTGCTATTCATGATCTGCACTAAGCCAATGAATGCTATCCCTTTATCTATAATGTGTCTTAAAAACAGCGGCAGGATGGCACTCTATATGGTAAAGATGCAATATAAAAGCACAGAAAGTCTAAAAACTTTCTGCGCTTGTTCTTCGCATCCTACACCTACAAATATCGTTTCACGCCGACGACGCGGTAGTGAGACAAATACCAGTCGATATCGTTGATCGTAACCTTGCCTTGGCCGCTGGCCGCATGCGCCATTCGCCCGTTGCCCATATAAATGCCGACATGCGAGATTTTGCCGCCGCCGGTGTCGAAGAATACGAGATCACCGGGTTCCATCGAGTTCACGGAAACGGCGGTACCTGTTTCGAACTGCTGGCTGGAGGTGCGCGGCAGATCAACCCCAAGGGAGCTGTATATATACTGTGTAAAACCGCTGCAGTCAAATCCTTTAGTCGTTGTGCCTCCCCAACGGTACGGCGTGCCAAGCAGCGGCTCGACTTTGCGCATTAATAGCTCATCGAGACGGGAATCCGTGCGGGAGGCTACCTGGCGCGTCGGTTCCGGCTTTGGTACGGAGCCGAATAACGCTTTCTGCAGAATGACTGCCGCTTCGGCCCGGGTCAGCTCTTTCTGTGGGTTGAAGACGCCGTCATCTCCCGAAAAAACTTGCTTCTGTGTAACCGCTTTTACGCTATCCACTGCCCAGTCGCTCACTTTGGATGCGTCCGAATACGGCAGCTTCTGGTCAGAATGAGAATAATTAAACGTGTGGGCGATAATAACTGCCGCTTCTTCGCGCGTAACCGGGCGTTCCGGATCGAAGCGGGTGTCCGACACACCTTTAACGATTCCCATTTGGTATGCTTTTTTGACTGTTTCGTAATACCATTTGTTTTCCGCTACATCGGTAAATGGAAAAGTAGGAATGATCCGTTCTCTATCCATTGCCCTTGATAGAATAGTAGCGAATTCCGCGCGAGTTACCTTCTGGTTTGGTGAGAAGGTCTTTGCGGTGGTGCCGTTGATGATTTCTTTCTCATACAGATTGTTAATGCTTCCTGCTGCCCAGGGCACGCTGGAAAGGTCCGTAAACGTACCGCTTGCTTGCGCAGCTTGGGGAAGAAACGGGGTAAGCCCGCCTGCCAAAGATACCGAAAGCAATCCTGCCATGACTGTCTGTCTAATCCCTGTTTTTTTGATTCTCATAGCCTCTTTCCTTTGTCTATTTTCTTGGTTATCTCTTTGATGCGTGAGTGTATGTATTGCATGTCTAGTCTTTTAATTGTTATGTAGGTGCATAAAGAAGACACCTCTAACAGTATAAGAAGAAATTATTAACAAAGTATGATCATCTTATGAATGTTTTGGACACAGTTCCCCACATTTCATTGGTAGGAATTTTTTGGATTTTTGTTTGGGGAGAATAGAAAAAGAACCGCAATCACTGCGGTCCTTTTTCTATGTATAGGAAAGTACATTTCGCTTTACAGCGATAAAGTGAAATGTATTTTCCCTCCTCGAGGTACCCGGATGTTTTGCCGGTCCGACCGAAGGGCCACAAAGCGGCCGCTTGTCTTCTGTGTGGAAAAAGGACGAGCGGCACCGCCCGCGAGTTTTTCTTACTGGCTTTTTGGCTTCAATTGTTCCAGGCTTTTAAATTCATACCCTTGTTTTCGCACTTCATCGATGATTTTTCCCAGGGCTTCCGCGTTATCTTTAGAAACAGAGTGAAGCAAAATAATCGCACCCGGGTGAAGCTGGGACATGAAACTGTCGTAGGCGTATTTCCAGCCCCGCTGAGCTCTGGTGTCCCAATCTTTATAAGCAAGGGACCAAAAAACATTTGTATATCCAAGCTGTTTGCTTACCGCAAGCATCCGTTCGCTGAAAATTCCTCTTGGGGGACGTAAAAAAAGAACCTCTTTTTGCCCGGTAACCTGTGTTACTGCCTCGGTCACTTTTTCCAGTTCTTCTTTTATCCGGCTATCCGAAATCTGGCTCATATCCGGGTGGCTCCAGGAATGATTTCCGATAATGTGTCCTTCCTTCACCATTCGCTTCAACAATTCAGGCTGATCGTTGACGTAATGCCCGGTAACAAAAAAGGTGGCCGGTACTTTTTTCTCTTTTAGCGTATCTAAAATCTTAGTCGTATATCCGTTCTCGTAACCGTTGTCAAAGGTGAGATAAAGCTCTTTCTTTGTCGTATCTCCTAAAAAAATGGCCCCGTGCTTTACAAGGATGTCTTTAAATCCTTCTTCATCGATGGAAGGCAGTTGACCGTTTTTACTCTTTTTGAAACCGAAGTGGTAAGGAGTTTCCCGATATCCCTCCGCGGAGTAAAACGGCAGCAAAGAGGCAAGCAAAACAAAAGCGATAAGGACGCTGAAGCGTTTCATGAGTAGACTCAACTCCCTGATATGTAACTTTTTACTGGAATCAACAGAAGTATTTTTCCAATAAGAATAGGAAGTTATGTGTTTCCGCTTAAAATATTCGTGAAAAAGAGCGGGAGAATGTTTGAAAGGAGTGAGGAATACAATAAAAAACGGAGGCGCTATGCGTGCCTCCGTTTTGCGTATGTTCTTCGGATACAATATACATATTGAACTTCATATACCCCCATGATAAAATGAGGAATGGTCAATAAGTTTTTATTATTTTTATACAAATATTATCCGATATTATAATATCATAAAAAAATACTGATGTCAAACCTATTGACCATAGAAATTTTTATAGATAGGAGTGGTCCCATGAGTAAGGCGGAACAGGATTGGCAGGAAGAGCAGCAGCGGGTCGACCGAGTGATCGATTTCATCGGAGAAAGAATGGCCGTTCTTCAGCAGCAGGTCGGCGAGATAAAAGCAGACGTTGTAGATATCCGTAAGAACTTCTGGGATGATGTGACTGCCAATTTCGAAGATGCGGTGGAGGCGGCGGAAACTGCTGCGAGCATCAAACAGCAGGCCGAAGTGCTATCGGAGAGGGAGCGCAGCCACCGGCTTGCCTACAACCAATTGACGACACTGGCGCGCCTGAAACGGTCGCCTTATTTTGGGCGAATCGACTTCAAAGAAGACGGAGAGCCGGGAACGGAACGCATCTACATCGGCATCGCTTCCCTTCTCGATGAAAACAATGAAGACTTTCTTATCTACGATTGGCGTGCGCCGGTGTCCAGTCTGTATTATGATTATCCTCCCGGACCGGCGCAATACGAAGCGCCTGGCGGTACGATTACCGGGGAGATGGAACTAAAGCGGCAGTACGTGATTCGTGAAGGCATCATCCGCAGCTTGTTTGACACGGGCGTAACCATCGGCGATGAATTGTTGCAGGAAGTGCTCGGCAAGCAGGCAGACTCGCAGATGAAAAGCATTGTAGCTACGATTCAGAAAGAACAAAATCAAATTATCCGCAATGAACGCAGCCGTTTGCTCATCGTACAGGGCGCAGCGGGCAGCGGCAAAACCTCGGCTGCTCTGCAACGAGTCGCCTATTTGCTGTATCGGTACCGTGAGACGCTACGGGCAGAGAATATTGTCTTATTTTCTCCGAATCCTATGTTCAACAGCTACGTCTCCACCGTCCTCCCTGAACTCGGAGAGAAAAACATGCAGCAGACGACGTTTCAGGAGTATCTGGAGCTCAGACTGGGCAGAATGTTTCAGCTTGAAGACCCATTTGCGCAAATGGAATATACGCTTACGGCTGTGAATGAGCCCGATTATGCGGCACGCATGGAGGGAATCCGCTATAAAGCTTCCGGCGACTTCATGCAGGTGATTGAGAGATATGTCGAGTTTCTCGGACACGAAGGCTTGATTTTCAAAGATATAAAATTCCGGGATGAAGTGCTTGTTTCGAGAGAACGCATCAAGGAAGAATTTTATGGGTATGATTCGTCCCTGCCGATTCCGAATCGTATGAAACTGCTTGTCGATTGGCTGCTTGCAGAGCTGAAGGAGCGGGCACGCCTGGAACGAAGCAAACAGTGGGTAGAGGACGAGATGCAGTTGCTCGACAAAGAAACGTACGCAAGGACTCATGAGAAACTCCAGCGGAAAAAAAGATACACGGAGGACACGTTCGATGATTTCGAACGTGAACAAAAGCTGCTTGCCTCCGTAATCGTACAGAAACACTTCAAGTCGCTGCGTAAACGGGTGAAACGTCTTCGCTTTATCGATATGTCTGCCATCTATCGGCAGTTATTTGCTGATTCAGCCCGTATTCTTCCCTTCACCGCTGATGGAGGGCTGCCGCAGCACTGGGCGGCAATCTGCACGCAGACAGTGGAGCGCCTCGACCGATCGGAATTAGCATACGAAGATGCAACGCCTTACCTTTATTTGAAAGAGCGGATTGAAGGGTTTGAGACGAACACATCGGTCCGTCATGTATTTATCGATGAAGCGCAGGATTATTCGGCGTTCCAGTTCGCCTTTATTAAACGGCTTTTTCCACGCAGCAAAATGACGGTGCTCGGCGACTTGAACCAGGCGATTTATGCCCACACAGAGACCGGTACCGGATTTGCGCCGATGTCTTCCTTATATGACGCCGAACAGACGGAGACATACGTATTGAAGCGCAGCTATCGTTCGACGCGTCCGATTGTTGAATTCACACGCGGATTCATTGAAGGCGGAGAAGAGATTGAACCGTTTAACCGGGAAGGAAACAAACCTACTGTAACGCAGGTTGTTGACGAAGACGAACTTGCCGCAAGGGTTGCGGATCGCATCCGAGAACTGCAGACCGCCGGATACCGGACGATTGCGGTCATCTGCAAAACCGCTCGGGAAAGCAGGGAGGCGTATGAAGCGCTGCATAATGATATACCGCTTCGTCTAATCGGAAAAGAGACATCTTCTTTCGAGGCCGGTACGCTTGTCATTCCTTCTTATTTGGCCAAAGGTGTCGAATTCGATGCGGTTATCATTTATAACGGTTCAGAGGAACAGTATGGAAGGGAGGGCGAGCGCAAGCTTTTTTATACCGCTTGTACCCGGGCGATGCATGAACTGCACATTTATTGCGTCGGTGAGATGAGTCCGTTCATCTCCGCCGCCCCTTCAGATACGTATGTGAAGGAAAAAATAGGCATGGAATAAAAGATTCCAACTCATTTTCACTCACTTTCTGCTTCTGTACAAGAATACGATGTATTGGAGTATAGCAGCGAGAGAGGGGGAAGATTTTTGCGCATCCTTGTTATTTTGCCGGAGCAACTGCCGGTTCCGCCCATTCTGGGCGGTTCGGTAGAGACCTGCACACATAACATTTTCCGCAGAATGGCCGAGAAGGAACAAGTGACGCTAATCAGTCGGGCCCACCGCAACCTGCCTGCCCAAAGCGTATATGTGAACGGCAATTATCATATTATCCGCATTCTGAAGCGAAAGCGGCTGGATTATATCCGCGCCGCGCTCCGCCGGGTCAGACATCGTTCCTTCGATATAATCCAGATTGAAAACCGTCCTGCGTTTGTGCCGTATGTCCGGAAGATGTTTCCGCATACGCCGATCGTATTGTCCCTGCATTCCCTAACGTTTATGTCGGCGCTGGATCGGAAGAGGGCGAATGCGATTTTACACAAGGTCAACGCTGTTACGTCCGTCGTTTCGTTTGTATCGCGTACAATGAAGAAACGGTATCCGGCTCATGCCCGCAAATTCCATACCTGCATTCTTGGGGTAGATACATCTCAATTCCGCCCTTTTTCTTCAAGTGAG
>Ga0310822_100344_pt1 | contig 24786 bp, 21 predicted proteins | sample P4_ome_2_FD_201313 | JGI IMG/M metagenome (GOLD analysis project Ga0310822, IMG submission 201313) | Sorghum-adapted microbial communities from Joint BioEnergy Institute, Emeryville, California, United States - P4_Day56_Rep2 | ecosystem: Engineered > Bioreactor > SSF (Solid state fermentation) >... | reverse complement strand
CCATAAAGGCAGACTGCTCGAACGACCCACCGACATCACCCCGCCAACATCGCCCTCAGACGGCGGTCAGCACGCCGGAACGGAGGTCGCCTGAAACACCCCGATCCACAGGTATTGACAATTCCTCGTGTCGACGTTCTTGGGGATCCAGCGGTGGATCGCCACCCGGGGGATGACGACGTTGTCACCCTGCCCGACCGACAGGGTGCCGAACACGCTCTCGACGTCGGCCTCGCCGCTCTCGATGTACACCACCTCGTCGCCGAGGCCGTTGCTGTACAGCGGTGAGGGGGTGTCGGCGACGACGTAACTGATCCGCACGTCGTCGTTGGCCAGGATGAGCCGACGGTGCCGCACCACGTCCTTGCCCCGTTCGGCGCCGGCCGGGAACAGGTCCGGAAGCCGGAAGTGTCGGGGCCGTAGGGGGACGTTCGGCCGGGTCGACAGATCGCCGATCTCCCAGGTGCGGGTATCGACCAGGTTGGCCGGCACGCCCAGGTGGTACAGGTGCGACGCGGTGCCGGAGAACCCCTCTTCGCCGATGAACTCCTCAAAGGTGGGGCGCCCGTCTGCGGTGGTGAAGACGGTGTGCCGGGTCTTCGGGAACTCGCCCACTGCGCGGTAGTACATGCAGCCCTTTCGTCCACGCCCAGTTGTGAGCGACGATAGAACGTGGACGCACGAAAATCGACCGCAGGGCGGACGCGGTCAGGGCAGGAACGGCGCGGCGCCGGGTCCGGCGAGCCATTCCTTCTGCAGCCGGAACAGGTCGCCGTTGTCACCGAGCTCGTCGACCGCCTGGGACACGCAGTCGGTCAGCGGGCTGTCCTTGGCAAGCACGATTCCGTACTGCTCGGAGTTGCCGGGCTCGGGTTCGAGTTGGCCGATGATGACCGATCCGGGCAGCTCCAGCTGGGTGGAGAAGGCGGTCCGCAGATCCAGCACCAGCACGTCGATGTCACCGTTCAGCAACGCCTCACGGCCTTCCTCGTCGGTGGCGAACCCGATGGCCGGGTATTCGCCGCTGAGCCGCACCGCGGTCTGGTGGTTGGTGGTCCCGGTCCGGGCTCCGAGCCGCACCCCGCTCAGCTCGTCGCGGGTGGTGATGCCGGCGGCCGGGGACTGTGCGGTGGTGAGGAAGGCGTGGGTGGGGTTGTAGTAGCCGGAGGAGAAGTCCACCGCCTGCCGGCGCTCCTCGGTGATCGTCACCTCGGACAGGTTGAGGTCGAAGGGTTTGTCGCCGGGGGCGATGGTGTCGGTGAACTCGGTGCGGATCCAGCGCACCTCCGAACGGTTGTAGCCCAGTTTCTCGGCGACCGCGTAGGCGACCGCCGATTCGTAGCCCTGCCCGTTCTCCGGCTGGTTGTTGATGTACCAGGGATTGACGGCGATCGGCTTGGTCGCCAGTGTGAGCACCCCGGGCTCCAGCGTCGGCAGGTGCTCCTTGTGGCAGGCCGGCGGCTCGGCCACCGGCTCGGTGGCGGTCGGCTCGTCGGTGCCCGCAGCGCACGCGTTGAGCGCCACGGTCAGTGCGGATGCGGTCAGCAGCAAAGCGGCCCGGGAAATCGACATGGCCGCATCATCGCAGACATGGAGCGGCCCCCGAGCCGTTGGTTCCCTGGTTGGACGGACCAAGGGGCTCGGGGGCCGGGTGACTGCGGGGAATTCGCCGGCGCGCGCAGGTGATTCCTCGCATGCGCAGCTGCTAGCGCGCAGTCACCTCACAAGTCCATGGATCAATCAATTTCCGGACCACCTCCTTCCCTGTGTAGGAGCGACCGTACTCGGCGCAAGGGGGTGCGACAACCGATTTTCGCGCTGCGCTCAACGATCGCTGACGATCGCGGCGTCGACGAGCTCGGCCATCTCCGCGGCCAGCGCCGCCCCCGGCATCGGCCGACCGTCCAGGGTGTGCACCCGGGCGCCCAACGTGATGCTCGAAACCAGCCAAACCCCCTGCGCCGCAAACAGGTCAGCAGGACGTAGCGGCTGGAAGTCGCACTGGTAGCCGCGGTTGCGGGCAACCTCGAACAACGCCTGCTGGGTGGTGCCCCGCAGGATCGGATACCACGGCGGCGGGGTGAGCAGACAGGTGACGCCGTCCATCTCGGTGGCGATCACCACCGTGGAGCGCGGCCCCTCCAGCAGGTAGCCGTCGGTGCTGACGAAGATCACGTCCCCGGCGCCGTGCCGTTCGGCGTGCCGCAGCGCGGCCATGTTCACCGCATACGACAGTGTCTTGGCGCCGGCAAGCAGCCAGGGCAGATCGGCAGCGGTGCTGGCCATTCCGCGGTCCAGCGTGATCGCCGACACCCCGTCCCGGCGGGCGGCCGCCACCCGCTCCGGCAGCGCGGCGACGGTGACGTAGCCGGTGGGGCGGCCGGCGCCGCTCTCCCGGCCGCGGCTGTACACCAGCCGCATCACACCCTCGTCGTCGGTGCGGTCGCACCACTGGCGCACCGCGGTGGCCACCGCGGCCCGCCAGGCGGGCAGATCCGGTTCGGGCAGGTCCATCAGCCGCGCCGAACCGGTCAGCCGCGTCAGGTGGGCTTCCAGCAGACACGGCCCGCCGTCGCGGATCAGCAGGGTCTCGAAGATCCCGTCGCCGCGGACGGCGGCCAGATCGTCGGCGTACAGCAGCGGTTCGCCGGGGGCGCGCAGCTGTCCGTCCAACGTCACCACAACCGCCGGTGCATTCGCCATGGCGCATCAGCGTAGCCGCGCCGACGCCCGCGGCCGCCCGCCGCATCGACCGTAGAGTTGAGTCATGTCCGCAGTTCCCAGCCCCGAGTCGGGGCCCGACGCCGGCACCGTCTGGCATCACGGCGATCCCTTCGGTGAGCAACGCGCCGCCACCACCGAGGTGGTGGTCGTCGACCGCTCCCACCGGGCGGCGTTGACACTCACCGGCGGGGACCGCAAGAGCTGGCTGCACAGCCTGTCCACCCAGCACGTCAGCGAGCTGCCCGACGGTGCGGTGACCGAGAACCTGAGCCTGGACGCCCAGGGCCGGGTCGAGGACCACTGGATCCAGACCGAGCTGCCGGGCGTCACCCACCTCGACACCGAACCGTGGCGGGGCGAGCCGCTGCTGACCTATCTGCGCAAGATGGTGTTCTGGTCGGAGGTGACGGTCGAGCCGGCCGACCTCGGGGTGCTGTCGCTGCTCGGGCCGCGCGCCGTCGACCCGGCGTTGCTGGAAACCGTCGGCGCTCCCCCGCCGCCGGACGGGGCGGACGCCGCCCCGCTGCCCGACGGCGGTTTCGTGCGCCGGCTGCCGGGCCGGGACACCGAACTGGATCTGGTGGTGCCCCGCGCTCAGGTCGCGGACTGGCTGGACCGGCTCACCGGCGCCGGTGTGCGCCGGGCCGGGGTGTGGGCGTACGAGGCACTGCGGGTGGCCGCCGTGCGTCCCCGGCTGGGGGTGGACACCGACGAGCGCACCATCCCCCACGAGGTCGGCTGGATCGGCGCCGCGGTGCATCTGGACAAGGGCTGCTACCGCGGCCAGGAGACCGTCGCGCGGGTGCACAATCTCGGCAAGCCGCCGCGGATGCTGGCGCTGCTGCATCTCGACGGGTCCACCGAGGACCGTCCCGCCACCGGGGATCCGGTGCTGGCCGGCGGGCGCGCGGTGGGCCGGCTCGGCACCGTGATCGACCACGTCGATCTCGGCCCGATCGCGCTTGCGCTGGTCAAACGCGGCCTTCCGGCCGATACCGAGCTGGTCACCGGCGGCGCGGTGCAGATCGCGGCGAGCATCGACGCGGACTCGGTCCCGGACACCGACACCGGCGGCGCCGGACGGCGGGCGGTCGAGCGGTTACGCGGCCGCGCGCAGTGATCTGACGCCCGGGAGTGACGGGCCTGACAGCACGAAGCGAGAAGGCACGGTAGAGTGTCGGCAGGACAGAAACAAGACACGACAGATCGGAGCCGCCTGTAAAAGGCCGCTCCGTTATTGCGCGAGGGGGTCCCCCGATGGGCCGCGGCCGGGCAAAGGCAAAGCAGACCAAGGTTGCACGTGAGCTCAAGTACAGCTCACCTCAAACGGACTTCGCGAGGCTTCAGCGCGAACTGTCCGGCGCCAAGTCGGACGACATCAACGGCGACCAGTGGGATGATGACGACGACTGGCGTCGCTGATCGCTGACTCGGCGAGTCTGCTGACGGTTACTCAGAACCGCGGGTGCTGCCCGACAAGGCGCGCCCGCGGTTCGTCTTTACCGGCCTTGGTGACGGTGCCGAGAACCCAGCAGTCCAGATGCCGAGCGGTCAGGATCGCCAGCGCGCGGTCGGTGTCCTCCGGCGCGACGATGGCGACCATCCCGACGCCCATGTTGAAGGTGCGCTCCATCTCGGCCCGTTCGATGCGGCCGCGCTGGGCGATCATCGCGAACACCGGCGCCGGGGTCCACGTCCCGCGGTCGAGTTCGGCGGACAGCCCGTTGGGGATGACCCGTTCGAGGTTGCCGGCCAGTCCGCCGCCGGTGATGTGGCAGAACGTGCGCACGTTGGTCTCCGCCGCCAGCGCCAGGCAGTCCCTGGCGTAGATGCGGGTGGGTTCGAGCAGTTCCTCGCCCAGGGTGCGGCCGAACTCCTCGACGTGGCCGGCCAGGTTCATCCGGTCGATCTCCAGCAGCACCTTGCGGGCCAACGAGTAGCCGTTGGAGTGCAGCCCGGATGAGCCCATCGCGATGATGACGTCACCGGGGCGGACCCGCTCCGGCCCCAGCAGGTCGTCGGCTTCGACGATGCCGACACCGAATGCCGACAGGTCGTAGTGGTCGGGCGCCATCAGGCCGGGATGTTCGGCGGTCTCCCCGCCCAGCAGGGCGCATCCGGCCTGCACGCAGCCCTCGGCGATCCCGCTGACCAGCTCGCTGATGCGTTCCGGCACGGTACGCCCGACGGCGATGTAGTCCTGCAGGAACAGGGGTTCGGCGCCGCAGACCACCAGGTCGTCGACCACCATCGCGACCAGGTCCAGGCCCACGGTGTCGTGCTTGTCCATGGCCTGGGCCACGGCGAGCTTGGTGCCCACCCCGTCGGTCGACGAGGCCAGGATCGGCTCGCGGTAGCCGCCACGGAGTTTGAACAGACCGGCGAACCCGCCGAGACCGCCCATCACCTCCGGTCGGGACGCTCTGGAAGCCAGCGGTTTGATCAGTTCGACGGCCCGGTCACCGGCTTCGATATCCACCCCGGCCGATGCATAGGAGATGCCGTGTTGTTCGGCGCGCTCGGTCATCGTGACAAAGGCTACCCGGGCGGTTCCGCGGCCTGCTGACAGCCGTGCGAAATCGTCCGGGCCGGGTTTGCCGCGCGGCCGAAACGGTCATACCGATGCGATGCCCGACCTTCCCCGCTGCCTGGTCACCGGCGCCACCGGCTATATCGGCGGCCGGTTGATCCCCCGGCTGCTGGACCGGGGTCATCCGGTGCAGGCGATGGCCCGCAACCCCGAGAAGCTGGCCGGTGCGCCGTGGCGGGACCGCGTCGACGTGGTTCAGGGGGACCTGACCGACGGTGATTCGCTCACCGCCGCGTTCGCCGGCGTCGACGTCGTCTACTACCTGGTGCACTCGATGGGTTCGGCGGACGACTTCGCCGCCGAGGAGGCCAGATCCGCCCGGGAGGTGGTGGCCGCCGCCCGACGGACCGGGGTGCGGCGGCTGATCTACTTGGGTGGGCTGCATCCGCCCGGCACCGGGCTGTCGACACATCTGGAGTCGCGGGTCGAGGTCGGCGACATCCTGTTGGACTCCGGCATCGAGACCGTGGTGCTGCAGGCCGGCATCGTGATCGGGTCGGGTTCGGCGTCGTTCGAGATGATCCGCCACCTCACCGACCGGCTGCCGGTGATGACCACCCCGAAGTGGGTGCGCAACCGGATCCAGCCGATCGCGGTCGATGACGTGCTGCACTATCTGGCCGAGGCCGCGACCGCGGCGGTGCCCGGCTCGCGGGCCTGGGATGTGGGCGGGCCGGATGTGCTCGAGTACGGCGAGGCGATCCAGGTCTATGCCGAGGAGGCCGGGCGGCGCCGTCGCGTCATCGTGCCGCTGCCCTGGCTCACCCCGCGCATCGCCAGCTGGTGGGTGGGCCTGGTGACGCCGCTGCCGCCCGGGCTGGCGCAGCCGCTGGTGGAGTCGCTGGAGTGCGATGCGGTGATGGCCGACCGTGATGTCGACACCGTCATCGCACCGCCGGCCGGCGGGTTGACCGGCTACCGCGATGCGGTGCGCCGGGCGTTGCGGCACGGGCCGCTGCCGAGCGATCCGCCGTGGGCCGGTCCCTCGTCGTGGGGCGATCTGGTGCGGCGGCGCGGCGCCTGAGCCGTTTCGGCGCGCGATTTCTGCAGCCAGGGTCGTGATCGCGCGCGGGCCACAGCCCTGGTGCAGAACGCGGACGCCGGGACTAGGGGCGGCGCACCGCCGAGACGTTGTCGTTCTCGGCCTGCAGCGGTAGGCCGCTGCGGGCCGCGCTCGCGAGCATGTGCTCGACCACGTTCTTGCCCAGCGCGGTCTCCCCCGGCAGTTCGATCGGGTAGTCGCCGTCGAAGCAGGCGCTGCACAACCGCGACGCCGGCTGCTCGGTCGCCGCGATCATGCCCTGCTGGGAGATGTAGCCGAGGGTGTCGGCGCCGATCGCGCTGCGCACGGATTCCAGCATCTCCGGTCCGCTGTCGTCGTCGCTGGTGGCGTTGGCGATCAGCTCGGCCGGGGTCGCGAAGTCGATGCCGTAGAAGCACGGCCATTTCACCGGCGGGGAGGCGATCCGCACGTGCACCTCGACGGCGCCGGCCTCGCGCAGCATCCGAACCAGCGCGCGCTGGGTGTTGCCGCGCACGATCGAGTCGTCGACGACGATCAGCCGTTTGCCGCGGATCACCTCGCGCAGCGGGTTGAGTTTGAGCCGGATGCCGAGCTGGCGGATGGTCTGCGACGGCTGGATGAAGGTGCGGCCCACATAGGCGTTCTTGGTGAGTCCCTGCCCGAACGGGATGCCGGACTCCTGGGCGTAGCCGACCGCGGCGGGGGTGCCGGACTCCGGCACGCCGATCACCAGGTCGGCGTCGACGGGTTTCTCCCGGGCCAGCTGGCGCCCGATGTCCACCCGCGCCTTGTGCACCGAACGCCCGGCGATGATGCTGTCCGGGCGGGCCAGGTACACGTACTCGAAGACACAGCCCTTCGGCGTGGGCGCGGCGAACCGGCTGGACCGTACCCCGTCGGCGTCGATGGCCAGCAGTTCACCGGGTTCGATGTCACGCACGAACGAGGCGCCGACGATGTCCAGCGCCGCGGTCTCCGACGCCACCACCCAGCCCCGGTCCAGCCGGCCCAGCGACAACGGCCGCACGCCGTACGGGTCGCGCGCCGCGTACAGGGTGTTCTCGTCCATGAAGGTCAGGCAGAACGCGCCGCGCACCGTCGCCAGCAGTTCGAGCGCCGCCTGTTCCAGGGTGGCGTCGGCGGCGCCGTGCGCGAGCAGCGCGCCGAGGATGTCGGAGTCCGTGGTGGCGGACGCGCCGGCGCGGTTGTTGATCAAACCGAGTTCGCGGGCCCGGTCGGTCAGCTCGGTGGTGTTGACCAGGTTCCCGTTGTGCCCCAGCGCGACACCGGTGCCGGCCGCGGTGTTGCGGAAGACCGGCTGGGCATTCTCCCAGGTGGTGGATCCGGTGGTGGAGTACCGGCAGTGTCCGATCGCCACGTGGCCGTGCATCGCGGCCAGCGTCGGTTCGTCGAACACCTGGCTGACCAACCCGAGGTCCTTGAACACCAGCACCTGGGAGCCGTCGGCGACGGCGATGCCGGCGGCTTCCTGGCCGCGGTGTTGTAGCGCATACAACCCGTAGTAGGTGAGTTTGGCCACATCCTCGCCGGGGGCCCAGACCCCGAATACGCCGCACTCTTCTCGAGGTTCACGTTCCGTGTGCTCGCCGATCACGATAGGGCTGCTCCAGGGGCCGGGTCTGACGCCCCAAGTCTACGGCCATGGCGCGGTGGAAAAGGAATTGACAGCGATGTGACGGGTGGTGATACCAAGCGGGACGTGAAAACCGCCGATGACGTCCAGCCGTGGAATCCGCTCACCCGCGTGGCCTTCCGCTTCTGTTTCCTGTACTTCGGCCTGTTCTGCCTGTGGTTCGCGCAGATCACGTTCGCGTTCACCGGCCTGGTCGCGCCGATGCTGCCGCAGCGCGCGGTGCTGTGGCAGATGGTGGTGCTGGAACCGGTCGCCCGGTGGGTGGGACGGCAGGTGTTCGGCGCCGACGTCAGCCTGCATCTGGATTCCGGTAGCGGGGATCAGGCCGTCATCTGGGTGATGGCGTTCTGCGGGCTGGTGGTCGCAGTGGCGGGCACTGTGGTGTGGAGCGTGCTCGACCGCCGGCGCACCGAGTACCGGCGGCTGCACGCCTGGTTCCTGACGTTCCTGCGGATCTGCGTCGGCGGGCAGATGATGTTCTACGGGATGGCGAAGGTCATTCCCAGCCAGATGCCGGCGCCCTCGCTCACCTCGCTGCTGCAGCCGTTCGGCGAGTTCAGCCCGATGGCGGTGTTGTGGCTGCAGGTGGGCAGCTCGTATCCGTACGAGATCCTGCTCGGAGCGGTGGAGTTGCTCGCCGGGATCCTGCTGTTCATCCCCCGCACGGCGACGTTGGGCGCGCTGGTCGGCCTGGTCAGCATGGTGCAGGTGTTCGTGCTGAACCTGACCTTCGACGTCCCGGTCAAGATCCTGTCGTCGCATCTGCTGCTGATGACCCTGGTGCTGTTGGCTCCGCAGGCCCGCAGGCTGGCGAATGTGCTGGTGCTGGAACGGCCGGCCGATCCGGTGGTGACGCCCCGGCTGTTCGAGTCCGCGCGGCCCAACCGGATCGCCGCGGCCGTGCAGGTGGCGCTCGGGGTGTGGGTGCTGGCCGGGTGTGTGGCCATCGGGGTCAACGGGTGGTTCGAGTTCGGCGGTGGCCGTCCCAAACCGGAGCTGTACGGGATCTGGCAGGTGACCGACTCCGCCGGTGGACCGGCGTGGCGGCGGGTGGTGGTCGAGGAGCCGGATGTGCTGACGTATCAGTCGGTGTCGGGCGAGCTGGAGACCGTGGACCTGACCACCGAGCCGGGGTCGACCTTCACCTTCCACCGGACGGCACCGGACCGGCTGGAGTTGACCGGCCGGTGGGACAGCGGGTCGTTCACGATGACGCTCGAGCGGGTCGACCTGTCCGAATTCCCTTTGCTGGGGCGGGGTTTCAACTGGGTGCAGGAGTATCCGTACTTCGGCTGACCGGCAACCAGTCGGCGATCTCCTCGGCGCGGACCCCGGACAGCTGCAACGTTCCGGCGGCCACCGCGTCGGTGACGGTGAGCAGCCCGGTGGCCAGCCGCAGCCAGGTGCGCGGATCGGTCTCCACCACATTCGGTGGATTCCCCCGGGTGTGCCTGGGGCCTGAGATGCATTGCACCGCAACGAATGGCGGGATGCGCACCTCCACACTGGCGCCGGGAGCCAGGGCGGCGAGGGTGCGGGCGGTCATCCGCACCGCGGCGCCGATGTCGGCGCGAGGCGGTTCGGGGTGGTCGTCGTCGCGCAGCCAGGCGCCGACGGCGGCCACCGCGGCCTGCGTCCGGGTCGGGTCGGGGCGTCGGGGAGCCATGTCAGCTCCCCCGGGCCGCCCGGCGGCGCTGCACCGCGATCGCGATCAGCGCGCCGGCTTCGTTGACGGCCAGGTGCGCCAGCATCGGTGCGAGCAGGCTGCCGGTCCGTGCCCGCAACCAGTCGAACACCCAGCCCGCCACCCCGGTGACCAGCACCGTGCCCCACACCGGCTCGCCGGCGGCGCGGGCATCGGCGATGTGGGACAGCCCGAACACCGCCGACTGCACCAGCCGGCCGGCGGTCGGCCCGAAGGCGGCGCGGCTGGCGGTGGACAGCGCCCCGCGGAACGCGACCTCCTCCGCCCACACCGTGCCGAGCGGGATGTCGACCAGACCCCACCGCCAGGCCGGGTCCGGCAGTTCGCGGGCGGCCATCGCCTGCCGGACGGCGGGGACCGCGGTGGTGGCGGCGACGGCCCCGGCCACCGTCGCCCCGGCGGCCGAACCGAGTCGCAGACCCGACCACACGTGCGGCGGCCGCAACCCCATCCGCGGGCGCAGCAGCGCGGCCAACCCGGCGCCGAGCGCGGCCTGGGTGGCCCAGTGCTGCAACCATCTCCGGGTGGCGGTGCCGCCTGCGCCGCGGAAACTCCAGCCGAGGAGCGCAGCGGCCAGCGCGGTCGCGGTCACGACGGCGCGGGTTCGTCCGGTGTTCGGTTCCGTGGTGCCTGTGGTGTGTGCGTTCATTCGAATTCGGGGCTGCCGGAGGCCATGGCCTGTTGCATCGACCGGCGGATCCGTTCGGTGTCGGCGGCGGTCCAGCCGTCCGGGGCGATCACCGCGACCCAGCCGTCGAGTTGGGTGTCGCTGTAATTGTGCCCGTGTCCGGGCGGCATGGCCGCCGCGTTGAAGATGTCGAACCCGACCTGCCAGAACGTCACGATCGGGTACCAGCGCATGGCTGTGGTGCGGTCGTATCCGGGCGGTTCCACCAGCCAGTCCGGGCGTTCGAACAGCAGGTCCGGCGACCACCACGTCACCGGATCGGATGGGTGCTGCAGGAACAGCACCCGGGTGCCCTCCCACGGCGCGGCGGTGTCGGCGGCCACCTGCTCGGGGTTCGCCGCCTCGGAGAACCGCACCGTGCGCCCGTTGTCGTAGCGCGGCGCCACCTGCGGGGTGCCGGGATCACGGCGGGCGGTCACCGCCCGCCACAGCGGGCTGGCGTTGGGCGGGCCCACCCACAGCACCGCGGAGAACTCCATCTGCACGATGTCGGGAAGGTATTCGAACGCGGCCTGGCCGGCCATCGAGCCCAGGCTCTCGCCGTAGAGCACCAGCTTCGGGCGGCGGTTCTCGGGCCACTGCGACCAGCGTTCGTGGATCGCGTGCACCATCGCCCGTCCGGCGTCCATCGAGGTCTGCTGGTCGGCGACGAACGAGATCCAGCTGGGCAGATACGAATACTGCATGGCCACCAGCGCGGTGTCGCCGTTGTACATCGATTCGATCGCCCGCGCGGCCACCGGATCCACCCAGCCGGTGCCGGTGGTGGGGATGATGACCAGCAGTTGGCGGTCCTGCACGCGGGTGCGCTGCATCTCGCTGAGCAGCACATCGAGCCGGCCCTGGGTGGTGTCGGCGGTGGCCAGCCCGGCGTAGAGGCGGATCGGCTCCTTGGCGGGGCGGCCGTTGAGCGCGGTGAGCTCAGCGGCGTCCGGCCCGGTGCCGACGAAGTTTCGGCCCTGATAGCCCAGGGTGTCCCACGGCGCGAACGACTCCGGGCTGCCGGACCGTTCCGGCACGGTCGGCTGTTCCACCCCGGCCTGGGTGCTGGCGTTCTGCGGCTGGAACACGCGGCCGGCCCCGGCGATGAAACCACGCAGCAGCACCCCGTTGATGAGCGTGATCAACAGCACCACCACCACTGCGGTGCCGATGAAGAAGGCGATCTCGTCGTTGACGTGCCACCGTCGGATCTGCCACTGCGCCAACGCTCTGATCAGCTCGAGCAGCAGCCGCGACACCCCGATCAGGGCGGCGGCGACAAGCACCGCGACGACCAGTGTGCGCAGGTAGCCCAGGGTGGTGGGGCCGGTCATCCCCATCAGTTCGGACACCTGCCGCTGCCACGCGGCCGCCTGGATCAGCATCAACATACCGACCGTCACCGACACCGCGACGACCGCGGTCTGGGCCAGGTACCGCACCCGTTTCGACGGTGGCCACCAGTGCCGCTGGCGCAGCGCGAAGCGGTGGCCGATCTTCCCGACGAGCACCCCGAGGCCGTAGCCGATGGTGGCGTTGATGCCGCAGATCAGTCCCTGGAACATCCAGTCCCGCGGCAGCAGCGACGGGGTGAGCGACAGGCAGAAGAACAGCGTCGCGAACGCCACCCCGACGAAGTCCAGCCGCACCATCGACCACGCCCACCGCGCTGCCCACTGCAACCCGGTGGTGGGGACGGGGCGGTGATCCACCGCCTCGGCGGTGACGGTCACCCGAAATACCTGGGCAGCACGCTTTCCGACGTACTCCGCAGCTCCTCCAGTGTGACCGTGAACAGTCCCTGCACCTCGACGGTGGGTGGTTCGCCCTCCGGACCGGGGTCGACCACCCCGATGCGGGTGGCCGGCAGCTGCCGGGCCTCACACATCGAACGGAACCGGCTCTCCTCGGTGCGGGGCACCGCGACCAGCGCCCGTCCGGCGGACTCGGAGAACAGGAAGATGAACGGGCCGGCGCCGTCCGCGAACTCCTCGGGGATCACCAGACGGCAACCGGTCTCGCCGGCCAGCGCGGATTCGACGACGGCCTGGATCAGCCCGCCCTCGCTGAGGTCGTGGGCCGCCGACACCAGCCCGTCCCGGGAGGCGGCGACGAGCACCTCGGAGAGCAGTTTCTCGCGGGCGAAGTCGACCCGCGGCGGCCGTCCACCGAGGTGGTCGGCGGTGACCTGGGCCCAGATGGAGCCGTCGAACTCGTCGTGGGTGTCGCCGAGCAGCCACAGCGTCTCGCCGGGTTCGGCGCCGAATCCGGTGGGGATGCGGCGGTGCACATCGTCGATGACGCCGAGCACCCCGACGACCGGGGTGGGCAGGATCGGGGTGGATCCGGTCTGGTTGTAGAAGCTGACGTTGCCGCCGGTGACCGGGATGCCCAGCGCCGCACAGCCGTCGGCCAGCCCGCGGACGGCCTCGGCGAACTGCCACATCACGTCCGGGTCCTCCGGGGAGCCGAAGTTGAGGCAGTTGGTCACCGCGAGTGGGGTGGCACCGGTGACCGACACGTTGCGGTAGGCCTCGGCCAGCGCCAGCTGTGCCCCGGTGTAGGGGTCCAGGGCGGTGTAGCGACCGGACGCGTCGGTGGAGATCGCGATCCCGCGCCCGGTGGTCTCGTCGACCCGGATCATGCCGGCATCGGCGTTCTCGGCCAGCACGGTGTTGCCGCGGACGTAGCGGTCGTACTGTTCGGTGATGAAGGCCCGGCTGCACAGGTGCGGGCTGCCGAGCAGCTTGAGCAGGGTCTCGCGGAGTTCGTCGCCGGTCTGCGGGCGGGGCAGCTTCGCCGAGGTGTCGGCGTTGAGCGCGTCCTGGCTTTCCGGCCGGGCGTAGGGGCGGTGGTAGACGGGGCCTTCGTCGGCGACCGTGCGCGGCGGCACGTCGACCACGGTCTGCCCCTGGTAGGTGATCACCAGCCGGTCGCCGTCGGTGACCTCACCGATGACGGTGGCGGGCACCTCCCACTTGCGGCACACCGCGAGGAACGCCTCCACGTTCTCCGGTTTCACCACCGCGCACATGCGTTCCTGGGATTCGCTGGACAGGATCTCCGCGGGCGTCATGTTCGGTGTCCGCAGCGGCACCCGGTCCAGCTCGACCCACATGCCGCCGTCACCGGCGGAGGCCAATTCGGAGGTGGCGCAGGCCAATCCGGCTCCGCCGAGGTCCTGGATGCCGACCACCAGGTCGTTGGCGTACAGCTCCAGGCAGCACTCGATGAGCACCTTCTCCAGGAACGGGTCACCGACCTGGACACTGGGCAGCTTCTTTCGGCTCGCCCCCTTGCCGGCGGCGGCCGAGCTGTCCTCGAAGGTCTCCGAGGCCAGCACCGACACCCCGCCGATCCCGTCCAGGCCGGTGCGGGCGCCGAACAGGATGATCTTGTTGCCGGTGCCCGACGCGAACGCCAGGTGCAGGTCCTCCTTGCGCAGCACCCCCACACACAGGGCGTTGACCAGCGGATTACCCGCGTATGAGGCGTCGAACACGGTTTCGCCGCCGATGTTGGGCAGTCCCAGCGAGTTACCGTAGCCGCTGATGCCGCGCACCACGCCGTCGAAGACGCGACGGGTGTCGGGGGCGTCGACCGGGCCGAACCGCAGCTGGTCCATCACCGCGACCGGGCGGGCGCCCATGGCGAGAATGTCGCGGACGATTCCACCGACGCCGGTGGCGGCGCCCTGGTAGGGCTCGATGTAGCTCGGCGAGTTGTGCGATTCGACCTTGAACGTCGCCGCCCAGCCGTCGCCGATGTCCACCACTCCGGCGTTCTCGCCGATCCCGGCGAGCATCACGGCCTTCATCTCCTCGGTGGTGGTCTCGCCGAAGTAGCGCAGATGGACCTTCGACGACTTGTAGGAGCAGTGCTCGCTCCACATCACCGAGTACATCGCGAGTTCCGCGTCGGTGGGCCGCCGGCCGAGGATTTCGCGGACGCGCTCGTATTCGTCGTCCTTGAGGCCGAGTTCGCGATAGGGCTGCGGTTGATCCGGCGTTTGGGCTGCGCGTTCGACGGTGTCAACCTCGCCAATGAGCTCCGACGTCACGGCAGCCAGTGTATTCGTTCAGCCAGAACAGTCCCGCCGCGCAGCGGTTGGCCGTAGGTCGTCGGAGGGCGGCGGGCGGGTGGACAGTGACCGGCACCACAGCGATGCGCGCGAAGGGCAGGAACTACAACCTGATCTGGTTCACCGCGCAGCGTCTGGAGAACGCGCCCAGCGGAGCCCCCTGCCCGTCGCGCGGGCAGGGGGCTTCGTGCTGCCGGGGGCCTGTCCTAGCCGGCGTCCTCGCTCGTCGGCTTCCCGGTACCGGTCTCTCCGGTCGCGGCGGGCGCCGGCTTCCTGGGCTGCGGTTTCTTGTCCAGACCGGTGAAGGCCGCGGTCATCCGCTGCCCGGCCCGGGTCAGCCGCTCACCGGCGTTCTGGACCGCCTTGCCGAACTGGCGGGCCACTGGCGTGTCCGGCTTGGTCACGGGTCGTTTCCCGGGCGTGCGACCGTTGCCGACCCGGGCGTCGGACGGGATCGGTTCAGCCTCGGCGGTGTCGAGTTTCTCCTCGGCGGTTTTCTCCGGGGCGTTCGCCTGCGGTTCGGGGGCGGGCGGCTCGCCTGCGCCCTTGGCGTTCTCGTCGCCCGCGTCACCGCCGGCGGGCGGTTCGCCCTGCTCCGGCGGGGTGGACAACGTCAGTTGCGTGCCGGTGGCACGCTGACGTTCGCCGAACGGCAATGCGGCGGCCGGGGTGCCGGAGGCGGTGGACTCGGGCTGCGGTGCGGCCCGGTCGGCCGGCGGCGTGAAGCTCTGGCTTGTCCGGTCGGTGAGGGTGACGACGTCATCGACGTCGACACCCTCCAGGACATCGTCGAGGAAGTCGCCCAGACCCGGGATGCCGTCGAGCAGCCCGCCGAGGTCGCCCACTCCGAGCAGGCCGGCGAGCAGCTGCAGGGGGTTCGGTCCCGCCGCCGGGCCCCTGACACCGGGAATGCCTCCGTCGAAGAAGGCGCTTTCGACGCCGGCCGCCAGCGCGGTGAAGAGGTCCTCGGGCACGCGAGTCCAGTCGATGTTCTCCGGGACGCTGAGGAACGGCGCGTACTCGCCGCCGAAGTTGCCGGAGAAGTCCCGCGGGTACGGGTCCAGCGGGTCGGTGATGTCCTGGGTGACATTGGTGTAGCCCAGGTTGACCAGAAGCTTCAGCGCCGGTTCGATCGCGTCGGCGAACGGGTTGGTGAACCCGAACGCCCCGCCGGTGACGAGATTGGCGATGTCGGCCGGATACCGCAAGGGCTCCAGGAGCGGCAGCGCGTTCTGCTCGATGGTGAGGTAGGTGTTGGTGGCGAAGTAGTCATCCGGAATCTCCATGCCCAGCGCACCTTCCACGACAGAGCCCAACAAACCGAGCAAGTCTCCGCGCACGTCCAGTTCGAACGGACCAACGTCGGGCACGGAGAAGGCGGGAGATAGTACACATCCAAACGCGCCGCATGGCACGTTCAGTACATCGACGCCGGCGATCTCGAGATCGCTCGGGATAGACCCGACGAGGCCGTAAGCGACATTGCCCGCGATCCCGGGCAGTGCCGCGCCGAGAATCTGGGCGATCATTTCGGGTAGCCCGGCTTCCGAGCCACGCAGGATATAGGTCGGAAAGAGCAGTGCCGCTTTGTTGTTTGCGAGGGTGAACGGATTCGGCCACGCAGCGAAGTCCGACAGCGGATCGTATTCCACCGTGGCGTCGACCTTGTTCGGCACGAGCCTGGCGCCCAAGTCTTGGAAAACCTCGAACTCCGGTGTCACCGTGTTGATTCCGAAGATGCGAAAGATCGGTGCGAAGCGGGCGGCGATACCGCCGTCGGCACGCCCCGGGTTGCGGAGCAGAATCATGGTGAGGATGGTCAGGCTGCGACCCTCTTCAGCGCCTTCGGCGGTGCCTCCCGGCTGGTCCGACAGATCCGCCACCACCCGGTCCCACGCCATGCCGGCAGTGAGGGAGCCGAGGCCGAACCCGAGCACGATGGGCACTCGCAGATTCGGGAGGCCGATAGGGAACGAGTCGGGACCGCAATCCACCTGATCGCACAGCGAATTGGCTGCACGAAGCGACCGTATGCCCAGATTGTAGGGACTCTGAGCCAACGCTGCGGTGAGCAGAAGTGTAACCGGACTGGGTAGCGAAACACCCAGATCCAGCGGCAGATACGGTGTCCCGTTGACCTGCTCCGCGATCGCACTCGGAAAAACCGGTACCCAGAACGGATTCAGGCCGAGAATTCCGAGCGCTCCGAACGGAGGGCCCGTCGTGACGACATTGACCCCGGGGACATCGAGCGGGAGTTCAAGCAGATCCCCGAGACCCGGCGGGTTCAGCCCGAGCGCCCGGAACAGGGCGCCGAAGTCGATGCCGCCGATGAGGTCGGCGACATCCCCGCTGTCGATCAACGACAGGGCTCGGCTGGGATCGAGGCTGGAGAAGTCCTCGAGAAGCCCGCTGAGTTCCCTTGGCAGTACTGCGGGTAACTCATCGCCACCAGCGAGAAGGCCGCTGAGTTGAGCCAAGCCGTTGACCAACTCGATGCTGCGCTCGGTCGCAGCGGCCTCCCTCGCGGATGCGGCGAGCGCCCCCGCCGACGGCGCCGACAACCCGAGCGCCACAGCGATCGCCGTCGCTGCCGCCCCACCCGCGACCGCCGCTCTCGTCATGACGGTGCGCGCGGCCTCATCCCCCTGCTTTGTCAATGCCCTTCCCTTCCAGCACCTTTCAGTTACCGGAAGAGAGCCAACTAGATCGTCCTGGTTTTAGCCCGCGTACCTGGGAGTAACCTGGGCAGTCGTTCTGTTTACAACTATTTCGTTCGCAATTACGTTGCCTAGCTGCATGTTCAAGATCTGCGTCGGCGTTATCAAGATCAATTTGGTTGTTTGCCTATGCAACTGAATCGCGTCCCCGGGGTGCTGATCGCCGGCGTTTTCGCAATTTATTGCAGCGTAGTAAATTTCATGACTCCGCCGGCACAAATCCCGGCCGGTGAGAGCTCGTCCCGCGCTTCGGACAGGTCAGCCGGATATGCAGAACGCGTTGCCGTCCGGGTCGGTCAGCACGATCCACCGGAAATCCTCGATGGCGTGCCGCGCGACCTCCGACGCACCGGCGGCGGTCAGACGCGCGACGGCGCCTTCCGGGTCATCGGTGTGAAAGTCCAGATGGATCCGGTTCTTTCCCGGCGTCGGATCGGGCACGCGCTGGAACGCCAGCCGCGGACCCTCCCCACAGTCCACGACGAGAAACTCGCCGGGCATCAGCGCGTGCACCTCACCGCCGGTCTGTTCGGCCCACCACCGCGCAAGCGGCGCCGGGTCGACACAGTCGAACGTGACGTTCTCGATCCGAAGCGATGCCATGCGGGCAGCGTATTTCAGGCCGGCGACAGAAACGCCCGTAACGCCGCGGAGTAGGAGGTCACATCCGCGGCGCCCATCAGCTCTCGTGCCGAATGCATCGCCAACTGCGGGGCTCCCACATCGACGGTGGGGATGCCGGTGCGGGCCGAGGTCATCGGGCCGATCGTCGACCCGCACGGCAGATCCGCCCGGTGCTCATAGCGCTGCAGCGGCACCCCGGCCTGCTGGCAGGCCAGTGCGAACGCCGCGGCGGTGCGTCCGTCGGTGGCGTAGCGCAGGTTCGGCTGCACCTTGAGCACGGGCCCGCCGTTCACCTCGATGAGGTGGCCGGGTTCGTGCCGGTCGGGGTAGTTCGGGTGGGTGGCGTGGGCCATGTCGCCGGAGGCGACCATCGAGCCCGGCAGGCGGCGCAGGAAGTCCTCGCGGGTGCCGCCGGCCGCCAGGGTGATGCGTTCCAGCACGGTCAACAGCAGCTCGGACTGGGCGCCGGCGTCGGAGGTGGATCCGACCTCCTCGTGATCGAACAGCGCCAGCACCGGCAGATGGTCACCGGGTTCGACGGAAAGAAGCGCCTCCAACCCGGCGTAGCAGCTGGCCTGGTTGTCCAGCCGCGGGGCGCTGATCAGATCCCGATCCGAACCGATCAGCTGGGACGGCGCCAGATCGTGGGTCATCAGGTCGAACCCCAGCACATCGGCGGCGGCGACACCGGCGTGGTCGGCCACATGGTCGAGGAAGGCACGGTCGCGGTCCGCCACCCCCCAGACCGCGTTGACGTGCTGTTGCGGGTTGAGCGTGACCGATTTGCGGTCCTCGGCGAGGTGGATGGCCAGTTGCGGCACCCGCAGCACCGGCTCGTCGATGCGGATCAGCCGGTGTTCCAGACCGCTGCCGCTGCGCACCGACAGTCGTCCGGACAGCCCGAGGTCGCGGTCGAGCCAGGAGTTCAGCCACACGCCGCCGTACGGCTGCAGCGCGACGACGCGCCAGCCGGCCACGAACCGGTCCGGATGTTCCTTCACCCGCAGGTTCGGGCTGTCGGTGTGGGCGCCGACGATCCGGAAGCCGGCGCCGGTGTCCGCGGTGGTGCGCCATGCGATCAGCGAGCCGGCGCGCACCGTGAAGTAGTCGCCCGCGGCGCCGGGCCAGGGGTCGCGTTCGAGCAGCTCGACGAAGCCCGCGGCGCGGAGCCGGTCCGCCACGGTCGCGCAGACGTGGTAGGGCGACGGCGACGCGTCGATGAACTCACAGAGACCTTCGGCACTTGCGGACATATCAACCATCATCGCCGACGGCCGGACGCTAAGGTCAAGATCATGGCCGAGGTCCTGCCGCAGCCGATACTGGAACCGCTCACACCGGCGGCGATCTTTCTGGTGGCGACGATCGACGAGGGCGGTGCGGCGAGGGTTCACGACGTGCTGCCGGAACTCTCGAGCATGGTGCGGGCAATCGGCTTTCGCGATCCGACGAAGCGGTTGTCGATGGTGACCTCGATCGGGTCGGACGCCTGGGACCAGTTGTTCTCCGGGCCCCGCCCGGCGGAACTGCATCCGTTCATCGAGCTGGAGGGGCCACGGCACAAGGCTCCGGCCACCCCGGGGGATCTGCTGTTCCACATCCGCGCCGAGGCCTTGGACGTCTGCTTCGAGTTGGCCGGACGCATCGTCAAGGCGATGGACGGCGCCATCACCGTGGTGGACGAGGTGCACGGGTTCCGGTTCTTCGACAACCGTGACCTGCTCGGGTTCGTCGACGGCACCGAGAATCCGGACGGACCGGAAGCACGCAGCGCCACCCGCATCGGCGACGAGGACCCCGACTTCGAGGGCGGCTGCTATGTGCACATCCAGAAGTACGTGCACGACATCGCGGCCTGGGAGGCGTTGTCGGTCGACGAGCAGCAACGGGTGATCGGCCGCACCAAACTCGACGACATCGAACTCGACGACGATGTGAAGCCCACCAACTCCCACATCGCGCTGAACGTCATCGAGGACGAGGACGGCAACGAGTTGCAGATCGTGCGGCACAACATGCCGTTCGGCGAGGTCGGCAAGGGCGAGTACGGCACCTACTTCATCGGGTATTCGCGCACCCCGTCGGTGACCGAGCAGATGCTACGCAACATGTTCCTCGGCGATCCGCCGGGCAACACCGACCGCATCCTCGATTTCTCCACCGCCGTCACCGGTGGGCTGTTCTTCGCCCCGACCGTCGATTTCCTCAACGATCCGCCGCCGCTCCCGCACACGCCCGCCGCCGCGGCGCAGGATGTGGTCGAGACCGGCGACACCTCCCAAACCCACGATGGCGAAATCCACGATGGCTCGCTCGGCATCGGAAGTCTGAAAGGAATCCCGTGATGAACAACCTGTACCGCGAGCTTGCCCCGGTCACCGACGTCGCGTGGGCCGAGATCGAGCTGGAGGCCAGCCGCACCTTCAAGCGGCACATCGCCGGCCGCCGGGTCGTCGACGTCAGCGGTCCGAGCGGGCCGACCACTGCGGCGGTGAGCACCGGCCACCTCAAGCGGGTCAACCCGCCGTCGGACGGGGTGATCGCCGACCTGCGCGACAGCAGACCGCTGGTGCGGCTTCGGGTTCCGTTCACGGTGACCCGTGAGGCGATCGACGACGTGGAACGCGGCGCGCAGGACTCCGACTGGGATCCGGTCAAGGAGGCGGCGCAGAAGCTGGCGTGGGCCGAGGACCGGGCGATCTTCGAGGGCTACGCCGCCGCCGACATCCAGGGCATCCGGGCCTGCAGTTCCAACCCGGCGCTGGCGCTACCCGATGATCCGCGCGACTTCGCCGACGTCCTGGCCCAGGCGCTTTCGGAGTTGCGGCTGTCCGGTGTCGGCGGCCCGTACTCGGTGCTGCTGTCGGCGGACGCGTACACGAAGGTCAGCGAGACCACCGAGCACGGCTATCCGATCCGCGAACACCTCAACCGGCTGATCGGCGGCGGCGACATCATCTGGGCGCCGGCCATCGACGGGGCCTTCGTCTTGTCCACCCGCGGAGGCGATTTCGAGTTACTGCTGGGCACCGATGTGTCGATCGGATATCTGTCCCACGATGCGGACACCGTGCAGCTCTACATCGAGGAGACGATGACGTTCCTGTGCTACACGTCCGAGGCCTCGGTCGCGTTGACCCCGAGCTAGCTGTCGCGCGAGCGTAGCGAACGCAACGACTACGCAGGAGGCACCAACGAGAAGAGTCGGTCATTGGTGCGTTGAATCAACGTGGTGTGGACCTTCCAAACCTCTTTGGCTTCAGTAGGTCCTGAACGCGCCAACGCCCATAGCGTTTCGCAGGTTACAAGGTCAATGGCGTGCGCCGGCGCGCCCCCGAGTGCGATAGCCACGTCACCGTCGGAGGCGATGTAATAGGAACCGAGGCTATCGCCTTCGCAAGTCTTTCCAGTTGTACCGGTTCCCAAGTCGAACTGCTGCCACTTTTGCTCATCCGAGGTAGTCGTCACGAAGAATCTTCCCCCGATCCGGCGAGCCTCGGATGCCGCGACAGAAGCCGGTAGCTGCAGTAATTGGCGACCGTCGATAGTGAAGACCAGCCGGCTCGTGGTCGTAGAGACCATGGGAAGGTCGAGAGACCCATCTTCGATTCTTCCATCCGGGACCGGCTCACTCAGCTGCGTACCCTTGTCGTCGAAGAACGCCACGCGGGTCGTCGAAAAGTCATCTGCCAGCGTGTATTCGTATCCGAATCCACCGGGATAGACGACGGCACGTTCAAGTTCAACGTCCTTCGGCAGCGACGGCGCCACAATAGAGCCGTCAGCGACCGAGAACACTACATCGGCAACACCACCACTGCTTTGAACCGCAAGGTTCGAGGGCGACGAGTCACGCGCCCACGTCTCAAAGTAGGCCGGCAATACACCGCCGCCTGGCACGAACCACGTCAGTTCCGCACGTTCCCCCACGCCGTACATGCCGCTTCCCGCAACCCGCGCGACGACGTAATCACCGATCTGCTCCAACTGGGGTTGGTCTTGTGAATACACCCGCAGGTCGCTCAGGCCCTCGAAAGCAATTTCTCCCGAGACTGTGTCGACTATCCACGCTGTCGATCTAGCACGCTGATCTGCACCCTGACGAACACACAGAACCATGGGCGGACCGTTGACATAGCAATCGAAATCTGTCGCTTCCTCGGCAGACCCAAGTCGTATCGGCCCGAAAGTCCGCTGCCCATTGCTGACGTTGAGCCCGAACAGCCACCAACCCTCGTCGGTGATCCCTAGAAATATGCCTCTGTCGCCGATGTTTCTCACCGGCCGCATCACCGTACCCGGCGGAAAGTTGAGGTCGTTACTTGTGATTGTCCACCCTGGCACCGGCTCACGCCGCATCGAATCCGAAAGTAACACTTGCGGCGGCAGCTCGGGAGACGGCGCCATGGCTTCCGGTTGATCTGCGGTCGTACCACCGCTACAGCCAGTTAACGCCAGGACCGCGATGACAGCCAACAGTCTTCTTCCGACTCGTTGCGGTGACATGCTTTCCGTCGTCACACAGCACCGGGCGCTTCGATTTGAAGACGTTGCACTATTCGGGCGTCGACTAGTTCCCCGCGCCGCGCGGGATTACGCCAATAGAACCGGATCAGCTTGCGCAGCGCACGACCGCCCGGCGTGTACCAGTTGGATGGCAGCGTCCGAGTCCGCCCATCCACGGTCGTGATGTAGGTTGCACCCGTGGGACGATTTCCGTTCTGCGGTTTGTCCGCCACAGATATCACGTCATCCCAGGATTGCCGCACCGTCGACGTCGTGGTTGCGGTCTCGATTCCATCTACAGTCAACCGGATATAGCTCGTACCTCGCGCCTTGAGTATTTGCTGCAAGCTGAATACGCCGACCACGACTCCAATGGCGCATACCAGTACGTAGTAACGATCGTCTCTGTGAGCTACGGGGATACTGAGCCAGCCTTGGGGTGCGGAGATCGCGTAGCACGCCATTGCTACGAATGCCCCAGTCGTGGCAATCAGAAGGAGACAGTCGACTCTCATATCGGGGCGGATGGTCGCACCAGCGTCATCGTTTGAAATGCGTGGCGTCACTCGACCAAACACGACAAGCACCAGCATCGCGACCAGCCCTAACGAAAACGATGCGGCCCCCATTGCGACCACCGCGGAAAGATAGTCGCTACGCAGGAGAAAGATCATACTCCAAACGAGGCAGAATGCCCCAAATGGAGCGAAAATAGTACAAAGAACGGCAGTGGCGAAACCGACCATATCAGGGCCCGCACATCACGTTACCGACCAAATTCCCGACGTAGCCAAAAGCGAAGCCCCCGACGGTATTAGCACCCATGGCTGCGATCGGACCGACGCCCGGTATGGCTCCGACCGCAATAGTCGTGGCTACGCCACCCACGGTTGATACGCCGCCTGACCATAGGGCGACGCACCTCTCGTATACGGTGTCCGCCGAGAAGGTGCTGAAGACCGTGTGGGCTACGCCCATCGCCGGTCCACCGAATTTTGCGCCCGCTTTGAGGCCATCGAGTGCAGGTGCACTCAAACCATTGATCCCTTTCCCGGCCTGGACCTCCAGTCCGGAGAGCGCGGCACTTGCCAAGTTCGGAACTGAGTCGTGGAAAAAAGAGTCTGGGAGTATCGCGTAATCGGTCTTCGTCGTACAGCTACCAGTACGCGTTCCGTCGGGGTTCTGTGAGATAGCGATTGTTGTCCCATCGGCCCACGACACCGTGGTGAGATTCCCCCCGTCCTCTCGGGGCATTGACGTTGTGTCCGATATCCAATTTTTGTTCTCGTCGACGTGGAGGATTTGGATAGTTCCTGCTGGGTGAATCTGTTGACTGGGAAGCCCCTGATCGATCCAGTCGGTACGGATATGCTCGCTGCCATCGACCATGTGGAACGTGGTCACAGCGTTTCCGTACCGGTCGGTCGTCTCGCTAACTTCTCGTATGGTCGTCGCCATGTCCTGAGCCCGCGCAATTTCCTGAAACAGCTTGCCGTCTTCTGTTGAGGGGTCCGGCACCTCATCACGGGGAGCCGGTTCCACAATGCTCGGCGCCGAATAGGCGAGGTTTGCGAATGCCGCCCCTTTGCCCGCCCTGGCCGCAATGAGTTGCAGTGCGGTCCAATCATCGGCTTCGCCGACCGCCAGCAGCAGCTCATTTATCTCTGTTTGCATTTCCGAAGCTTGCTTCTGTAGCTGGGCGGCCTCTTCCTCTGACATCTCTGCAGGGTCAATCATCACGACCCATTGGTCCGTGACCCTCAAAGGACCGGCATCGATGTCATCGGCTCTGGCTAAAAGTTCCGTCCGCGCCTTGCCGATAGCGGAGGATCCACTTCTCAATGCGTCGGCGAACGCCTCAGCATACGTTTTGAATGACGATGACCTCTTCGTCGCCCGCCGGAACATCTCCGTCGCTGCGTCGTGAGCCGCCCCCTTCCACGTGCGCGACTCGGGCATTGCGTCGATCCGGTCGTCAAGCCTACTCACGGATTGGTAGATCGTGTCGCCAGCCGCGTCAATCGTCGATGCGGCCGACAGTAGTGACTCGGGATTCCAACTCTGTAAACGCGTTCGGGATGGCAACACGGCTAGAAGAGTCCGTCGAAGGAGTCGGACAATATGTGGTCTTGAACTTCGTACGTGTCCCCTGCGCCACGCACAGCTGTAGCCATAGCAAGGACGTCATCGGCGATATCCTTTGCGGCCGCCCCGAGGTGGGGCCCGACTTGGTGGGTAGCCCACTGCGTAAGCGATCCGCCAATACCATCTGCTGCTGCCGTCGCAGCACCGTCAACATCGATTCCTGCGATGACGGCTGCGGCATCATCTACTTGCTTGGCAAAGGCTCGTAGCAGTTCAGGATCAACTAACATGCAGTCCCCTCAGCACATACACGCTGGGCGGTGCTACCCCAGCACACAAACCTTCGCCTGGGAGGCTAACATCCGGCACACATAGCTCTGCGCACCAATTTCAACAACTCCGC
>Ga0310822_100340_pt1 | contig 25126 bp, 22 predicted proteins | sample P4_ome_2_FD_201313 | JGI IMG/M metagenome (GOLD analysis project Ga0310822, IMG submission 201313) | Sorghum-adapted microbial communities from Joint BioEnergy Institute, Emeryville, California, United States - P4_Day56_Rep2 | ecosystem: Engineered > Bioreactor > SSF (Solid state fermentation) >... | reverse complement strand
ATATCGAGCGCTGGAACCGCTTGTTTGCTCCCTATCGACGGGAGAGTCAGGAGGCGACCTCCGCGCTGGAGAGGCTGGATGAGCTTATTGGCATGGAGGAAATAAAAAAACGGATTCGTGATTTATACTATTTTCTTCTGTATATAACCCGAAGAAATGAACAGGGGTTTACCATGCGCGATCGTGTAGGCCTGCATGCAGTCTTAATGGGGAATCCGGGCACCGGGAAAACGACAATCGCCCGCCTGTTGGCTGAAATTTATCATGAGCTTGGCCTGCTCGAGAGACCTTCTGTTGTTGAAGTGGATCGCTCTCATCTGGTGGGATCCTACGTGGGGCATACGGAGCAGAAGGTGATGGAAGCTGTACAGCGTGCGGTAGGCGGTGTACTGTTCATTGATGAAGCGTATAGTTTAAAGCGGGCAGGAAGCGCAGAAAATGACTTCGGTCAGGTAGCGATCGACACGCTGGTTGCGGCGATGACCGGCGGTGAGTATGCGGGGACGTTTGCCGTTGTGCTGGCCGGTTATCCGGAAGAGATGCGCAATTTCCTGCTGGCCAATCCGGGTCTGAGAAGCCGATTTCCGGAGAACGGACATTTTATCCTGCCGGATTTCACGATGGATGAACTGGTGGAAATCGGGCAACTGGTAGCGCGCAATAATGAGTTTGTGCTGACGGAAAGCGCGCTTGTCGCACTGAGAGAGCGTATCGAGGCGGAGCGGGTGGACATGACCTTCGGCAATGCCCGAACTGTGAAAAATATCATTCTTGATGCGATTACGGCAAAGGGAAGGAAACTTGAACGCCTGGAAGAGATGCCGTCTGATGAGTACGCGATTTTGTATGCGGAAGACTTCGCCCTTCCTCAGGTGCAGGTAAAGCCTGCTGTAGAGCGCTTGCATGAACTGGTTGGATTGAAAGCCATAAAAGATGAGATTTCTACACTGTTTGCGTTTTTATCTATTCAGCAAAAGAGAAAAGAGAGCGGACTGCCGGTTATGCCAGTCGAGGTACACGCCGTATTCTCAGGCAATCCGGGAACCGGAAAAACAACGATGGGAGAATTGTATGCTGCCATATTGAAGGAAGCAGGCGTGCTAAAGCGCGGTCATCTGGTCACCGTCGGACGGGCGGATTTGGTGGCAGAGTATGTCGGACAGACGGCGGCCAAGACGAGGCGCAAAATTGCGGAAGCGCTTGGCGGTGTGCTGTTCATTGACGAAGCGCACGCCCTCATTCCCTCAGGGCCGAATGATTATAGTGTGGAGGCAATCGATACGCTTGTTGAAGAGATGACGAAGCACCAAGAGAATCTTGCCGTTATTCTGGCCGGGTATCCGCGGCTGATGGAAGAACTGCTCGATATGAATCCCGGCCTGCGTTCTCGATTTAAAAAATATTTCCATTTTCCCGATTATTCGGCGGAAGAGCTTGTAGAAGTAGCCAAAAGATATGCTGCTGATATGGGGTATCAGTTGTCTCTTTCGGCCTTGAATCAACTTCGCGGTTATTTTACGGAAAAAAACAGGGCAGAGAATGGCAACGCCCGGCTGGCACGATCACTCATCGAAGCAGCCGGACAGCGGCAGGCCAGACGGTTGATGGATACCGGTCGCACATCCTTTACGCTAGAAGAGCTAATGCGGATCGAAGAGGCGGATGTGCGCGGTGCGTCTATGCTATAGAAAGCCGCATTGATATGTAGCGGAATAAGGGGGGGGATGCATCATGATTATCCGGCGAAACGGATGGGTTCACCGTCTGCTGGTTGATTTGGCGGGTAAAGCGCAGAAAGTAAAAGAGGAAAAAGACATGCTGCAGACGATTATCGATCATGCTTATGAAGGCGTACTTATTGTCGATCCGAAAGGATATATTTTAATGGCAAATGAGATTTACGCGGATTTTCTAGGCAAGAAGCTGAGCGAAATCATCGGCAAGCATGTAACCGAAGTGATTGAAAATACGCGCATGCACATTGTCGGACAAACAGGAAAACCGGAAATTGCCCAGATGCAAAAGATTAACGGGCGGGAGATGATTGCAAGTCGGATTCCGGTATTTAACCAGGGAAAAGTAGCCGCTGTCGTCGGAACCGTCATGTTTCAGCAGGTGGATGATTTGTTTGCTCTTTCCACGAAGATGGAAAACCTGCGTAAAGAGCTGAATTATTATAAAGATGAGCTGGATAAGCGACTGCAGGCTAAGTATTCATTCGATACGATCCTGGGGTCAAGTGAAGAGCTGGAGAAGGTAAAGCGCCTGGGACAACGGGTTGCAAAAAGCGATACAACCATTTTGCTGAAAGGTGAGAGCGGGACGGGGAAAGAGTTGTTCGCGCACGCGATTCATCGTGAGAGCTACCGGGGGGCAGGTCCGCTCATTAAAGTAAACTGTGCGGCCATTCCTGATGCGCTCCTGGAATCGGAGCTGTTTGGCTACAAGGAAGGAGCGTTTACCGGAGCCAAGAAGTCCGGGAAGAAAGGCAAGTTTTCGCTTGCAAACGGCGGTACCATCTTTCTTGATGAGATTAGCGAAATGCCGCTGATGATGCAGGTTAAATTGCTGCGTGTCCTGCAGGAAAAGGAAATTGAGCCGATCGGAGCGGATAAGCCGGAGTCGGTAGATGTACGGATTATCGCAGCGACAAACAAGGATTTGCTGTCATTGGTCGAGCAGGGAAAGTTCCGCCATGATTTGTACTACCGGTTGAATGTGGTTATGCTGGATATTCCGTCGTTGCGTGAGCGAAAAAGCGATATTCCTCTTCTTATCGAACACTTTTTGGAGAAGCTTGAAAAAGAGACGGGAATTCCGGTTGAAGGTATCGAACGGGAAGCTGTGGATGCGCTGCTTGCCTATTCGTGGCCGGGAAATATTCGCGAACTGCGGAACGTGCTGGAGCGTACATTGTACGTCAAGAACGGCCCTGTGATTACAAAACAGGACCTTCCTGCTGTCATTGGAAGCGAAGTGACTGTTAGGGAGAACGATAATGGAGCAGGTACATTAAAACAGGCGGTAGAGCAAGCGGAAGCATCAGCGATTCGACGGGCGATCCGGGAATGTGACGGCAACAAATTGCGGGCGGCAGAGCGTCTCGGCATTAGCAAGTCCAGCTTATACGCCAAAATTTTTAAGTATCAAATTACAGAATAAATAAGCGTTACATATTGGACGAAGAGAATCATTCTTTTCGTCCAATATTTTGGAATTAAAGTCCAATATTTTGGAAAAAATAAGGTTTTTTTAAAAGGATGGCTCTTGATTTATTTTTTCTTCAGGCCATAGAAACAAAGAAACATCAGTTTTTATCAGATGTGTAAATGAATCGTCAAAAAAAGAGGTTATTTTGGCATAGATTTTGCTTTTGTTTAGAATGTGGATGGGGAATGCGGCAGAGAGTGGAGGAGTGGTAATAAAATAAAGAGAAAACTCGAAGCACAATATGAAAACGTTTTAACCTCTTGTTTTAGAAAAAAGGAGGAAGTTAGATGGAAGTTATCGTCATTTTATTGGCACTATTTTTCCTTATGTTTGTTGCGTACCGCGGCTTCAGCGTCATTTTATTTGCTCCCATTGCTGCGCTGTTTGCGGTGCTATTGACGGATCCGGGATATGTGCTGCCGTTTTTCTCAGGTGTATTTATGGATAAGATGGTTGGCTTTATTAAAAGTTATTTTCCGGTATTTCTTTTGGGTGCCATTTTCGGTAAAGTCATTGAGATGTCCGGCTTTGCCAAGTCGATTACCGGTGCGGTGATCAAGCTTATCGGTCCGAGCCGTGCGATGCTGGCGATTGTGCTGGTCGGCGCTATACTCACATACGGCGGAGTTTCGCTGTTTGTGGTAGCGTTTGCAGTTTATCCGTTCGCGGCGGAGCTGTTTAAAGCAGCTGACATTCCGAAGCGGTTGATTCCGGGAACGATTGCGCTCGGAGCGTTTACGTTTACCATGGATGCGTTTCCGGGAACGCCGCAGATTCAGAACATCATTCCGACGACATTTTTCAAAACGGATACGTGGGCGGCTCCGTGGCTTGGCTTTATCGGTGGACTTTTCGTCTTCATTATTGGTATGATTTACTTAGAATGGAGAAGAAGAAAAGCAAAGGCTGCCGGCGAGGGATACGGCACCGGACACAAAAACGAGCCGGAGCCGCTGGGAGAAGAAAAGCTGCCGAATGCCTTTATTGCCATTCTTCCTCTCATTGTTGTCGGGGTATTCAACAAAGTCTTTACAAATTTGATTCCGCAGTTCTATGGGAAGCAGTTCGACTTTGAAGCCATTAATATTGCCAAGGTCAATCCGGTCGATGTAACAAAAGAAACGGCGATCTGGGCGGTAGAGGGCGCGCTTGTATTGGGCATTCTGACTGTGCTGCTGTTCTCGTTCAACCGCATCAAGGAAAATTTCAATGCAGGTATTAACGTATCGATCGGCGGCGCGATGCTGGCTACGCTGAACACGGCGTCCGAGTACGGATTCGGCGGTATCATTTCGCTGCTTCCGGGCTTCAAATCGGTCAGCCAGGCGATGTCTGATACCTTTACCAATCCGCTGGTGAACGAAGCGGTGACGACGACGACGCTGGCTGGGATCACAGGTTCTGCGTCAGGGGGGATGAGTATTGCGCTGGCGGCCATGGGAGAGACGTACATGGAGCAGGCGCAGAAGCTCGGTATCAATCCGGAAGTGCTGCACCGAGTGGCGTCCATGGCGTCCGGCGGGATGGACACCTTGCCGCATAATGGGGCAGTCATTACCCTGCTTGCGGTAACCGGACTTACACATAAACAGTCGTATATTGATATCTTTGCGATGACGCTTATTAAAACAACCGCTGTATTCTTTATTATCGCACTTTACTACATGTTCGGTATCGTTTGAATTTTCGTTTGTTTGCAAGCGGTTGCAATATTCTATACTGCAGCCTATTTATAAATCCAGTAAGGAGTGAGTCAAGTGAGTGTGTTTACATCCATTGATGAAGCTTTAAACGGCATTCAAGACGGAGCCACTATTATGGTGGGCGGGTTCGGTCTGGTTGGCATTCCCGAGAAACTGATTCTTGGATTGCGCGACAAGGGAGTAAAGGATTTGACGATCATTTCCAATAACTGTGGGGTAGACGATTGGGGGTTGGGCCTGCTGCTGCAAAATAAACAGATTAAGAAAATGATTTCGTCTTACGTAGGTGAAAATAAAGAGTTTGAACGTCAATTTTTATCCGGTGAGCTGGAAGTGGAATTGGTACCGCAGGGCACACTGGCAGAGCGCATCCGCGCAGGTGGTGCCGGCATTCCGGCATTTTACACGCCGGCCGGCGTAGGTACACCGCTTGCCGAAGGGCGCGAAGTGCGTACGTTCAACGGCAAAGAATATTTGCTCGAAACAGGACTGACCGCCGATTTCGCGTTGGTAAAAGCCTGGAAAGGTGACACCATGGGGAACCTGGTGTACAACAAAACGGCCCGCAACTTTAATCCAATGATGGCGGCGGCAGGAAAAATTACGATTGCAGAAGTGGAGGAACTTGTGGAGCCGGGTGAGTTGAATCCGGACCATATCCATACGCCGAGCATATATGTACAACGTATTATTCAATGCACGAACTACGAGAAACGAATCGAACGCAGAACGGTACAGGCACAAGCATAACAAGGAGGGGAATAAGATGGCATTATCAAGAGAGCAAATCGCAAAACGAGCGGCCCAGGAGATCGAAGACGGTTTTTACGTGAATCTGGGTATCGGTATTCCGACATTGGTAGCCAACTACATTCCGAAGGATAAGCATGTTGTGCTACAATCGGAGAATGGTCTGCTCGGTATCGGACCGTACCCGACAGAAGAGGAAGTAGATCCAGAATTAATCAACGCAGGAAAAGAAACGATTACAATGCTGCCGGGTGCAAGCATTTTCAGCAGTGCAGAATCGTTTGCGATGATTCGCGGCGGTCATATTGACATAGCCATTCTCGGCGGCATGGAAGTATCAAAAAACGGCGACCTGGCTAACTGGATGATTCCGGGTAAGATGGTCAAAGGCATGGGTGGCGCGATGGATCTGGTGCACGGTGCGAAGCGCATCATTGTTATTATGGAGCATGTGAATAAGCACGGCCAGCCGAAAATTCTAAACGAGTGCACGCTGCCGCTGACGGGCAAAGGTGTAGTAAACCGTATCATTACGGATCGCGCGGTCATCGATGTAACGCCGAACGGTCTCGAACTGGTAGAAGTAGCGCCAGGCTTTACGGTACAGGATATTAGAGAATCTACAGAACCGGAATTAATTATTTCTCCAAAGCTGGCCGGCAAAGCATAGGGAAAGTAGAAGGAGACATAGCAATCAATGACGAAATTGGTGCAGGATAAAGTTGTATTTTTGACCGGAGCGGCGAGCGGCATTGGTTTGGAACTCGCTAAGGAGTTTGCCCGGGAAGGTGCAAAAGTAGCGATTAGTGATTTGAATGCCGAAGCAGCGGTAGCTGCGGCCTCCGAGTTAACGGCAGAAGGCTTTGCTGCCATCGGTATGGGCTGCAACGTGGCGGATGAAGCACAATTGAAAGCCGCGCTGGATGAAACGATGGAAAAATTTGGACGTCTGGATGTGCTGGTGAATAATGCGGGATTGCAGTACGTTTCGCCAATTGAAGAGTTTCCGACGGAGAAGTTTGAGCAGCTGGTAAAAGTAATGCTTGTGGCTCCGTTTATGGCAATCAAGCATGTATTTCCGATTATGAAGCAGCAGGGATTCGGCCGTATTATCAATATGGCTTCCATCAACGGACTGGTCGGCTTCGCGGGCAAGGCAGCGTATAACAGCGCCAAGCATGGCGTCATCGGTTTAACTAAAGTGGCTGCGTTGGAAGGCGCTACGCATGGCATTACGGTTAATGCAATTTGTCCCGGCTATGTAGATACGCCGCTTGTACGAAATCAACTGTCAGATTTGGCCAAGACGCGCAACGTACCGCTTGAGAAAGTGCTTGAAGAGGTCATCTATCCACTCGTACCGCAGCGCAAGTTGCTATCGGTCAAGGATATTGCGGACTATGCGCTGTTTATTGCCAGCGATAAAGCAGGCAGTGTAACGGGGCAGGCTGTAGTTGTTGATGGCGGTTATACAGCACAATAGTACAAACCATGGCAAAAGACCGCTCTGGATTTTCCAGAGCGGTCTTTTTCTGTGAAAATCGTGAGGAAAGAGGGAGAAGATAGAGGAAAAAAAGATCCAGGGAAGAAAAAGGTCTTCGCCTTTTTCTACACTAAAATCCTCTCCTCGTTCTGTTCTCTCTTTTCCTTCGTACCGCAAAAGTCAGCCGCTCTTCCCATGATTTTCATAGCAGGGTTGCAGCTGAAAAGCCATGGGAGTTTTGATTGATTATTCGGTCGCGGATTCTTTGCCGAGGAAAAGCACGACCAGTACGGCCAGCATCGTCATCGTAAAGAACATGGAAAAAATATATGGGAAGCCAATACTCATGCCGATGAGCAGCCCGACCAAGTACGGTGCAATGATACCGGCAATTCGGCCGAAACCTGCGGCCCATCCGGTACCGGTGGCACGGAACAAGGTTGGATATTGCTCTGCCGTATATGCGTACGTAGCGCCCCAGGCCCCCAGATTGAAGAAAGAGAGACAAATGCCGGAAAATAGTAATGTCCATATATTAGGTGATAGTCCGAATGCCAGCGAAGAGATGGCAGACAGTGACATGAATACAACAAGGGTTGGTTTTTTGCCCCATTTGCCGACGAAGTAGGCAGCGGTGAAATATCCAGGAATCTGCACTAACGTCATCAGCAGCACGTATTCAAAGCTTTTGATGAGTGTAAACCCTTTCATAACCATAATAGACGGCATCCACAGCAGCATTCCGTAGTAAGAGAAGACGGAAGCAAACCAGAGGGTCCACAGCACAAATGTTATGCGGCGGTAAGAAGGGGACCACAAAAGTTTAATCTTTTGTCCGATCGTCTTCTGTTCAGATTGCCTGGTAAAAGCGGGTGTCTCCGGCAGTGCCCGGCGCAGATAAAGAGCATACAGCGCAGGGATTGCGCCCATAAACAACCCGACGCGCCAGCCAAACTCCGGAATGATAAAGTATGAGATAACGGCGGCAACAAGTGCCCCGCCAGCCCAGAAGCTCTGCAGCCAGACGACCCACTTTGCCCGATCACGCTGCGGGGCAGATTCCAGAACATACGTAGTGACGACTGGAAGCTCTCCTCCCAGACCGAAACCGACAATGAAGCGCAGCACCATAAAGATGAGCAGTGTGGTGGCAAAAGCGTTCAAACCGGTGGCAATGCTATAAATAAGAAGTGTAACGATGAACAATTGCTTGCGTCCGTAACGGTCAGCCCATAGACCGGCAAGCGCCGCGCCCAGTGCCATTCCGATGAAGTTAATCGTACCGATAAGGCCCATTTCCGTCGGCGTCAGTCCCCACTCCACATTTAGCGCGGCAATAACGAAGGCGAGGATACCGACGTCCATCGAATCGAACAGCAGCCCGATTCCCGAGACACCGAGCAGTTTTAAGGCATGTCGCTCTTTTTTTTGCGTATTCATCTTTTTCATCCTTTCTTGCTGTTTTGGCGATACGCAGGGTATCGGATGCTACATTGTATTCATACAAAAGAGAATTGCTTATGGAGTAGAAGCAAAGGATTTCATATTTTGGTGGATATGCTACACTGAAAATAGAAACGAATCCGGTGAGGGGGCAGGCAGCATGAATGAAGAGCAATCGGCCTGGCAGATCGCACAGATGATCGAGACCATTTCCGATGCGTTTTTTGCTGTGGATAAACAGTGGCGGTTTATCTATGTAAATCGGGAAGCTGAAAAGATTTTGAAAAAACGCCGGAAAGATCTGCTGGGAAAAAGTTTGTGGAATGAACTCCCTAACGCGATGGCTCTCACCTTTCAAAACGAATACTATAAAGCGCTGGCTGAGCAGAGAGCGGTCGAATTTGAAGAATATTCGCTGACATACGATAAATGGTTTAAAGTGCATGCTGTGCCGTTTGCCGGTGGGCTGTGCGTGTATTTTCACGATATTACAGAGCGGAAAAAGTCCAATGAGCAGTTTCTTCATGCACTGGAGACGAATAACCACCTTGCCGCAGCCATTGCTAATACAGTAACGGGCGTAACTATCTCGAATCCGAACTTGCCTGATAATCCGCTGATTTTTGTCAACAAGGGATTTGAAGTGCTAACGGGATATACAGCTGATGAAGTGCTGGGGCGCAACTGCCGCTTCTTACAGGGGGAAGAGACGGATCAAGAGACGATTGCAGATATCCGTCGAGCAATAAGAGAGCGCAAACCAATTACATCAGAAGTGTTGAATTACCGGAAAGACGGGACAAGTTTCTGGAACGAGTTAACCATTAGTCCGGTTTTTGATGAATCAGGTGATTTGCTTTATTTCGTGGGATTACAGTCCGATGTTACTCGCCGCAAGCAGGCGGAGCAGGTACTGCAGGCAGAGCTGGATTTGGCCAAACTAGTGCAGGAGAGCGTGCTGAGTCGGCCGCTTTTTGAAGCAAACATTGAGATTGAAGCGATATACATTCCGTCTGAGAAATTAGCAGGAGATATATATTGCTGGTATAAAATCGATTCCCACCGGTATGGCATTTTGCTGCTTGACGTAGTTGGCCACGGAATTAGCGCCTCGCTTATCGGCATGTCCGTTCGCTCACTTCTGCAGGGGTTGATTACAAGACTGACAGACCCGGTGAAAGTGGTAAAAGAGTTGAATCGACATATGAATAACCTGTATGCGGAACAGCGTAAAATATCCTCTTATTATTTTACTTGCATTTATGTCGTAGTCGATACGAATCGAAAAACGATTGAGTATGTGAATGCTGGTCATCCGCCCGGGATCGTATGTACGGCGGAAGGGAAGAACTGGCGGCTTGAGAAGGGAAGTTTGCCGATTGGACTTCTGCCTCATTTACCGGTCGAGAAAGAAGTAATTACATACGAAACGGCAGCACGCATTGTTCTTTATACTGACGGTTTGATAGAGAGAAAGGAAAATGCGGCGTTTCATATGGTAGAAGAGATGCAGCGTTTCTTTTGGGAGAATCGCCATATGGAAACGGCAACAGTGAAAGAGGCAGCGATAAAAGCTTTTGTAACCGAAGAAAACAAAGATGATGTATGCTTGCTTGTGATTACGCTCCCGGAATAGGGAGGTATGGGGCGGGTAGAGGCAAGTAAGAAAGCAAGAAAGAGAAGGAGCGGAAAAAGGCAAGCCACTTTTCCGCTCCTATTTGTATCGGTTATGCGATTTCCACCAGTGTATCGAGCTTGCAGATTTGCAGGATGTTTTTCACAGGAAGAGAGCTATTGATAATCCGGATTTGATAGCGGGAAATCAGTGGATGAATCCAGCTGATAAGGAATCCTACGCCTGTGCTGTCGATGAATCGTACCTGTTCAAGATCAATGACCAGCTTTGTCGGCTGCTCCGGAATTTTTATTTCCCGTACCTTTATTTCGATTTGCCGCACGGTTTCAAAATTAATGTCTTCCTTGAAGGTAAACAAGATTTGATCCGTTTGTACGCTATAAGTAATCATTCGATTTTTCCCCTTTTGTTCTTTGTTTCCAGACCTTTGTCATTAGCGATCAAATATAATAATAGCCGTTTCACCGCGTTCGTCGAATGAAAAATGCTTGCTGATGCTTTTGATAATGTATAAGCCCCGGCCTCTTACCTGTTCCGGCGAAGGCAAGCCGGTCGCCAAATGTTTATGCCAGTCAAAACATCCCCCTTTGTTGACAATGCGGAGTATAATCTCGCTGTCGGTCCACAGAACGGTAATATGCGTAGGGTGCGTAGATGCTGCTTGCGGGTTGTGATCGATAATATTAACAAGAATTTCCCATATGCTGAGCTGAAGAGAATAATGCAGCAGACAATTTTCCGTAAGGGAAAGATGACTGCAGATATCATGTAAAACATGATCAACATATTTTTTTAGGTTCTCTCTGGTTAAATCGTGAAAATCATAAGTTAGCATGTTGAACTTTTTCCAATAATTTTTTTAGGTATGGGTGACGATATTCATCCTGGTGCTCAAGGCGATAGAGCTGACTCCAGAGAGAATTATACGTGGATTTGACTTTCATAGGAGTAACATTACCAAAGTAATACTGCAGATGAAGCAGACGCCATTTTACGTAGTTTCGATTGTCGTTTGTATTTGCCATATTGCCCATATCGATGCGAATGATTTGCTCATTCGCTTCGTGCAGTAATACATCTGTCATTTCCTCAAGAGAGGGGAATTCCCGGTTTTCAAAAGAAAATTTGACTATACTCATTCCGTGTCCCACCTATGCACGTATTTCTTTGTATCTGTGCGTTTATTGCTTCTGGATGTTGAATTTGTCATTCAGTTGATTGCTTAAAAGACTTAATTCTTCAGCCATCTTGGCCACTTGTTCGGATGCGGTGGAAATTTCATTGAACGTTTGCTGGAAGTCTAAAATATAATTGCTCACATTCTTAATTTTTTCGCTGTTGGCACGCACCTGTACCGAAGAGTTATTCATAATATTCATAATCGCAGTATTAATCTCACGGAAGCGCTTTGTTTGTTTTGCAATTTGTTCAAATGAATTCTCAAATGAGTTCACGTTATTTTGTACCATAGAGATCTGTTCATGAATATGATTAAGCGCCGCCTGGGTTTGCATAGCAAGATTACGCACTTCCTTGGCCACGACAGTAAAGCCGCGTCCATGCTCTCCTGCGCGCGCCGCTTCGATGCTCGCGTTTAAGGACAGGACATTCGTTTTGTTGGAAATAGCATGGATAACCTGGACAATCTCTCCGATTTTATTGGCGCTTTCAATAAGCTCTTTAGATTTATCACGCGTTTCGTCCATGATTTCTACGATACGGTCAATTTCTTGCAATGCCGAACTAATTTCCGTTTTACCTTCTTCTACATCGTTTACCATCTGCTGCGAGCTTTCCTGGATGTCGCGTGTACCCTCGAGCATCTGCATAACATGCGCCTCTTTCTCACCAATGGATGCGCTTGTCTCTTCCGCTGTAGCTACGAGCATTTCGGACGATTCGTTAAGGCGGTGCTGGATGCGTTCGATTTCATTCAGACGCATCATAGACGATGTATAAGAATCGATATAGGTAGAAATCGCAATCTGCATGTCAAACGAGCAGAGGCGTTGAAACGAAGTGAACGCTTCACGCGCCTCGGAAGGGGAAGCCATTTCCCTGAGCAGCAGAGCCAGCACTTCATTCTGGATTAATGTATACGCACCAATATACCACTCTGGAAACAGATTAATCCGGTTATGCACATTGCCGATAATCTTACGTCGAACGATGTAATCCTGACCGATTTCGCCGGACACCATATCGAGAAGATAACGTTCTAAGGTTTGGCGCAGTTTATCGACCGAGCTATGATTGTTGATAATGGCCATTAAAGACGGAACCTTCATGATTTGGTCGTAAAATGATTTTACAATGTCGGCTACGTATTTGGTAAAGATAGGACGAATGGCAACAAGACGCTGCAAATCTTCTTCCGTCAATCCTACAAACTGGACTTTGGATGCTTCCGTGCTTTCCATCAATTGCTGATAGAAGCGGGAAACTTCCGCTGATGAAGCCGCGGAGGCTCTTGTGCCGGCCGTCTGTATCGACTCTTCTTTTTTCGTTCCTTTAAAAAATCCCAAGGCTCCTTTTTCATTGCCGAGCAGATGCTTAAACGGACATTCCATCATCTTCTTCCCCTTTACATAAATTATGTAAATTTGATTTGTCTACGATAAGTGAACTGGTAAAAGCAATTAGAATCAATGATGATTATACCATGACATTGGATGAAAAACTCATACTTTATTACTAAAAAAGCGGATTGTTTTTTTACATTTTTTTAATAAATCCCTTATCATGGGCCTGTATTTCTTTTGGCAATCGGCTAATAGTCTCTATTTTTGAGCTTCTCAGCCGCAGCCCCGACATGAAAACCATGGGAAGGGCGGCTGACTTTTGAGGTACGAAGGAAAAGAGGAAAGAGAACGAGGGGAGGATTTTAATGTAGAAAAAGGCGAACGCCTTTTTCTTCCTTGGATCTTTATTCCTCTCTCCTCTCCTTCTTTCTTCCTGATTTTCACAGAAAAAGGAGCGCTTAAAGCGCTCCTTATTTGACGAGAAGATAGAAGCCGATCATCGTCATGAGCGGAATGGTCGTAATTGATGCAAGCGTGGAGAATACGGTCATCGTCGCTCCGTATTCTTCGTCCCGTGAATAGCGGGCAAACAGAATGGACGCCAACGTAAGGCTCGGCATAGTCGACTGCACGATAATAATCTGCGCCACCTCCAGCGGTAGAGAAAGAAGGTGCAGCAGCAAGGCGATAGTGACCGGGAAAATGAGCAGTTTCATGATGAGCGGCATGCTCAGGTGATGCAGAGCAGTGGTCCGTTTCTTTTTAGCCATGGACGGAATGAGCATTCCAATGTACATCATGGCAAGCGGAGATGCAAGATTGGCCAGCGTTTCCGCCAGGTTTGCCACACTCTTCGGGGGCGTGACATTGAACACGGCGACCAGCATTCCGATGAAAATGGATATCATTGGAATGTTAATAAGTGCTTTTAAAGAACGAAAATTGAATCCTCTCTGACCCTGCAGCATCATGACACCAAGCGTCCAGATGGTAAAATCCAATCCTGCGTCAAAAATAGCCGCAAGCAGTGCTCCTTTAGGACCGAATAGAGCAGCGCAGAGCGGAATGCCGATAAATCCGGTATTGCCAAGACCTGACAGAAGCGCTATTTCTTTTGCTTTATCGGGAGTGACATGCATTGCGCGTGCCGCCATCCAGCCGAGAAACACGCCAAAAAAGTTAATAAGGATCGAACTAAGAAAGATTAGTAAAACAAGCGTAAGAAAATTAGCATCAATCTCTGTTTGAAATACCCCGTTTAGGATAATACAGGGCATTGCTACATTGATAATAATGGCAATCAGCAACTGCCGCCTTTCCAACGTAAAAGGCATACGGCAGCTTAGAAGACCGCCAATGAGAATCATGGCCGCCATCGTAAGGATGGAAGACACGACAGTTTCAATCTCCACCTTCTTCCCTTCTTTCTCTATGTATCATTTAGAATATTCCATCGAATCCTATCATAATAAGCGCGGCCCGTTCCGGCGAACAGGCCGCTTTCAGCTTATACGCTTTTCATGCGTTCATATAAGCCGTTATAGAAGCGCGCTTCAGAACGAGTGATATACGCACCGGCACGATACATAAGTTCCAAATCCTGCGGAGATGTGAAGCGGATCAGCACATTTTTGCATAGCTCGTAATGGCGCGGTTCGTGATGATCGGCGTGCACAGTCCAGAAGGTTGTGTTCAGCTTCCGTTCCTGGTTATAATTCGGGTGTTCCAGTCCTTTGCCGATAAGTCCCATCACTTTACCGGCGAACATCTCTGAACCAAAGCCGATGGATGCCATTGCTTCGATCGACGTCGCATTGCGCAGGAAAGAGATAAACGTATCGACAGCTTCTTTCGCAGCCGGGGCTACCGGGTAATCCGGTACGTATTTTTCATTTGTCGGTACATCAGGCGCGGCCGTAATCATGAACGAATGGTATAGACGGGAATGATAGCTCTGCGGATTGCCACGTCCGCCTTCGTCCCACAGGTTATCAACAAGCGGAACCCACCAGTCGTCTTCCGGCTCGACGGCAGCCACAGCTGCACCCAGTACCCGGGGAAAGTTGCGGCTATAATAACTGTACTGAAGTGCAAACTCTCGTACCTGCGAAGGTGTCCACTCTCCTGCCAGCAGTGTTTGCATGAACTCTCCCTGAATGATTTCTGTTTCTACAATGTCCCAGATTTTCTCTTCAATTTGTTCATAGCTTGTAATCGCCATGTGACAAATCACTCCCTTTATTTTTTCGTTCTTCTGCGTCCTACAAACTTTTTTATTATACGCATGACCTTAAAACAAAAGTCAAGGGGCAAACCGTGCTATTTAACATAAAAACATTATAACGCTTAACATTGTATAAAAAAGGAGAACGCAAAGAAAAGACACTGCTTTACTTTAGCTTAAAATTTATGCGCCAAGCGGCTATAATGAGGCGGAAGAGACGCCATTGGTCGTGATGCAGCATGGGTGCACACAAAATAGGGACGATTTCTCTTGTATAAGGGATGTACGGATAAAATCAAAACGAAACCGTCCATACATACTATAATAGAAGAATAGGGAATTTGGATAGACGGGCAAGGAGGAGGGTGCAGTGTATCTCTGTTTTGATGTAGGAGGAACAAATATTAAATCCGGTTTGGTGGATGCAAATGGTACGGTTCTCGCCAAACGGAAGGTGGCTACGAGAACGGGTGGTGAGGCGGAGCAGACGTTTCGCCAGTTTCAGGAGCTGAGAGAGGCGCTTTGTAATGAAGCGAAAATCGCTCCTGGAGAGATTCGGGCTGCCAGCATAGGCATCCCGGGATTTGTAGAGATGGAAACCGGGCGGGTAACCCGGGCAGTCAACCTTGGCTGGAGGGATGTTCCCGTAGCCGAAAAAGCGTCTGCTATGCTGAATGTTCCTGTATTTGTAATTAACGATGCGAACGCGGCAGCACTCGGAGAGATGTGGCGGGGAGCCGGAAAAGGTGTGAATAACCTGCTATGTATTACGATCGGCACCGGTGTAGGGGGCGGTGTCATCACAAATGGGAGGATTGTCAACGGAACACACGGATTGGCTGGAGAAATCGGCCATTTTCGTGTAAAAATAGAAGGCGGACGGCCATGCAATTGCGGCAGAGCTGGCTGCCTGGAAACGGAAGCATCTGCGTCTGCCCTTGCTTATTACGGCGAGCAGGCGGCAAAGGCTCATCCAAAGAGCCTGCTTGCAGAACAGCTGGCCCGGGAGGGAAAAGTGACCGGTAAAGTTGTGGCTGAGGCAGCCCGGAAAGGCGATGAGGCTGCACGTAGTGTGCTTGCTAACGCTGCCTATTATTTAGGATATGCGCTGGCGGGTGCTTATACCGTCACTGCTCCGGCCCGTATTGTTATCGGTGGCGGAGGAGCCGCTGCCGGATCGCTGCTGCTTGAGCCGACTGTGCGCTGGTTTCATGAATTTACACTTGTGGATATTCAAAAAACGGAGATTATCGTACCTGCTGTCCTGGGCAACGACGCCGGCATTGTTGGATTGGCAAAACTGGCGGAGATGAATCTTTTGGCACAGTAAAGCATAGAAAACCACCATGGTTGATTAGTGACAAGCCCCCCATGAAAATAAAGGGAAGGCGGCTGACTTTTTGGGTGCGAAGGAAAAGAGAGAAGAGAACGAGGAGAGGATTTTAATGGGGAAAAAGGCGAACGCCTTTTTCTTCCCCGGGTCTCATTTCCTCTTTCTCTCCTTCTTTCCTCACAATTTTCACAGAAAAAAGAGAGGATGATGATCATGCAAAAGATTGCGGTATTAACAAGCGGAGGAGATGCTCCAGGGATGAATGCCGCCGTGCGGGCTGTCGTTCGTCGCGGCATTTCGCACGGTATGGAAGTATATGGCGTCTATCATGGTTATGAAGGGTTGATGCTGGGGCAGATCGAGCCAATGAATGCCGGAAGTGTAGGGGATATTATTCAGCGGGGCGGCACCATCCTGTACAGCAGCCGCAGCGAAGAATTCAAAACGGAGGCCGGCCAGCAGAAGGGGATCGATAACCTGCGGGAGAGAGGAATTGAAGGCCTTGTTGTGATTGGTGGCGATGGTTCGTTTCGCGGCGCACAAAAACTATCGGACAAGGGGTTTGCTACGATCGGCATTCCGGGTACGATCGATAACGATATTTCAGGCACAGAGGTGACGCTCGGGTTTGATACGGCAGTCAATACGGTTATTGAAGCGATTGATAAAATTCGGGATACCGCCACATCGCATGAACGGATTTTTGTCATTGAAGTGATGGGCCGACATTGCGGTGATATTGCACTATGGGCTGGTTTAAGCGGCGGAGCGGAGTCGATTTTACTTCCCGAGGTGGATTTTGAGATTACGGATGTAATCAGCCGCCTGCTAGAAGGAAACAAACGCGGCAAGAAACACAGCATTATCATTGTGGCAGAAGGCGTATGTCCGGCTTCGGAAATTGCACAGAAAATTAAAGAGGAAGCAGGATTGGATACAAGGGTAACAGTGCTTGGGCATGTGCAGCGCGGCGGCTCTCCGTCCGCGTTCGACCGGATGTTGGGCAGCAGGTTGGGGGCCAAAGCGGTCGACTTGCTGCGTGATGGCCAGAGCGGTAAGATGGTAGGTATTCAGCGAAACCGGATTACGGCGGTGGACTTCGCCGACGTATTTGGGAGCAAGCATGACATTGATTTGGATATGTACGAACTGAGCAAAACCCTTTCTATTTAATTTATGTTTTTATTAGCCGTTCCGACGCGGAGCGGCTTTGTTTTGTAACCGGGAAAGCAATTGCAGTATAATAGGGGAAAAATGGGGAGAGTGAAGGGATGAACTGGGAACAAAAAGCGGCGCGGTGGCAGGAGTATCCTGGTCTTTCGCAAGAGTTAAAACAGGAGCTTGCGGCCATGAAGGACAACAAGAGAGCGCTGGAAGATTGTTTTTACAAAAATCTGGAGTTTGGCACCGGCGGGTTACGCGGCGAAATCGGGCCGGGAACGAACAGAATGAATATATATACGGTGCGCAAAGCGTCAGAAGGTCTCGCCCGCTATATTGAAGCGCAAGGAGAGGAGGCCAGGCGGCGCGGTGTAGCGATTGCCTATGATGTGCGCCGCAAATCACGGGAGTTTGCGCTTGAAGCGGCACTGACACTCGCACGGCATAATATTCGGACGTATGTCTTCGACGATATCCGTCCTACGCCGGTACTGTCGTTTGCTGTGCGCCACCTGGGTGCATATGCGGGGATTGTCATTACGGCAAGTCATAATCCTCCTGAATATAACGGATACAAAGTATACGGTCCGGACGGCGGTCAGCTACCTCCGGCGGACGCGGACGCGGTTATCTCAAAAGTAAACGAAGCGGGTGACGAGCTGGTCATTGAAGTAATGGACGAGCAGGCGGCACGCAAGGCCGGGCTCCTTGTAAGCATTGGTGCTGATATTGATGACGCATACATACAGAAGATTTGCGCTCTCAGTGTAAATTCGGAGTTGATACGGCGGATGGGAGATGAAGTTCGGATTGTATTTACCCCCCTGCACGGTACCTCGAATAAGTTAGTGCGGCGCGGGCTTGCGGAACTTGGATTCACCAATGTGGAGGTCGTCAAAGAGCAGGAATTGCCCGATTCCGAATTTTCTACGGTTGTTTCGCCGAATCCGGAGGAGCATGCTGCATTTGAGCTGGCAATTGAATACGGTAAGCGGACATGCGCCGATATGCTGCTTGGCACGGACCCGGATGCGGACCGTGTTGGCATTGCGGTAAAGAATCTTCAGGGAGAATACGTAGTGCTTACCGGCAACCAGACCGGCGCACTTCTTCTGCATTATTTGCTGGAACAAAAGCGGGAGGCGGGCACTCTTCCAAAGAACGGGGCGGTATTGAAGACGATTGTAACGTCCGAAATCGGACGCGCCATCGCAGATTCGTACGGCCTTGAGACAATCGATACGTTGACCGGCTTTAAGTTTATCGGTGAAAAGATTAGAGAGTTCGAGGAAACCGGAAGCCATACTTTTGTATTCGGCTACGAGGAAAGCTATGGCTATCTGGCGGGTGATTTTGTTCGTGATAAAGATGCGGTGCAGGTCTGCCTCCTTGCCGCCGAGGTAGCCGCCTACTACAAATCGCGTGGTATGACAATGTATGAAGGATTGCTGGAGATCTTCGAGACGTATGGATATTATCTCGAAGACTTGCTCTCCATAACCCTCAAAGGAAAAGAAGGACTGGAAAAAATGAAAGCCATTCTCCAATCGTTCCGCGACGAGCCGGCAGCCGAGATGGCAGGGCAAAACATCCGGATTATTGAGGATTACAAAGCGGGCATACGTATAGTAACACAGGATAACCGGCGCGAAACGCTTACGCTCCCGGCCTCCGACGTGTTGAAGTATACGCTGGAAAACGGTGCGTGGTTTTGCCTTCGTCCTTCCGGTACGGAGCCGAAAATCAAGTTTTATTTCGGCGTAAAAGCGAGTACGATGGAAGAAAGCAGAGAGTTTCTGGAGCGCTTAAAGGCGGATGTAATGGAGAGGGTAGACAGGTTGATGAAGGAGTAAAGTGTAGAGAAAGGAGTCCTTTGGCTCCTTTTTCGCATTTATTGTTGGTCATCCTCCGCTTTTTTCAATTTTACTTTACACTATTTGTGCCATTATCAAACGAATCGCTGGGGAATTGCGGGAATTTTGCTTTTTTGTTTGCCGTGAATTATGTATATAATGATACATACGAAATATAAGGAGGAGCGAACATGTCATCACGGACAAGCTGGCGGTTGTTCGCGGTCTTTTCTCTTGTCTCAATGCTGGTTCTTGCCATAGGGCTATATATGGGAGTAAGAGACATTCTTTTCCCTTCTGCGGTCGGATGGAAAACCGATAAAAGTGCCGGAGAAGAGGCTTCGATCCCGAGAGAAAATAAAATTCAGATTGTAGCGCTTGGAGATTCGCTGACAAGAGGTACGGGGGATGGAAGCGGACTTGGATATGTCGGCCATTTGCGCGCACGACTTGCGCAAGTCGCGGGACAGGAAGTATACGTATTGAACCATGGAGTAAACGGATATAAAACTGCCGATTTGCTGCGCGATCTGCAGAAGAAGGAGGATATTCGCCGGACCATTCGCCAGGCGGACATTATTACGCTGTCCATTGGAGGCAATGATTTATTCAATGCGGGAGCGGAAGAAGTAAGGCCGGAGGAAAGTCAAAAACGACTGCCGGGAGCCGTGGACCGGTACAGACAAATTGTAAAAATAATTACCTCGCTGAACCCGAAGGCTAAAGTGCTGTACGTGGGGTTGTACAACGCATTTGCCGATTTATCGAATGCACGGGAGAGTTATAAAATAGTACAGCTGTGGAACGGGGAAGCATCGGCTGTCCTCTATCAGTATCCCAATACAATTTTCGTTCCGACTGACGACTTGTTCCGGACGGGCGGCGTGAAATATCTATCCAGCGACCATTTTCATCCGAACCAGGCCGGATATCGACGCATCGGAGAGCGTATGGCCGAAGTGGTCCGTTAAGGGGGGAATATGGTGACACAAGCAATTACGCTTGAAATTGAACAGGTGGAAAAAGAAATTCGTGGTAAGAAAATTATTAAAGGAATTTCATTTTCCGTACGGGAAGGAGAAGTGTTCGGTTTTCTTGGACCTAACGGGTCAGGAAAAACGACAACCATTCGGATGATGGTCGGCTTGATTCGGCCGACCGCAGGACGGATTCGGATATGCGGTTTCGATATCCAGAAGGAATATACAAAAGCGCTTGCACATGTCGGATCGATTGTGGAAAACCCTGAATTGTATTCCTTTTTGACAGGGATGGAAAATCTTGAGCAGTTTGCACGTATGATTCCTGGCGTTACCCGGGGGAAAATTGATGAAGTAGTGCAGCGTGTGGATTTAAGCAAGCGCATTCATGACAGAGTAAAAGATTATTCACTGGGCATGCGTCAGAGGCTTGGCATTGCTCAGGCGCTGTTGGGAGATCCGAAACTGCTTATCCTGGACGAGCCGACAAACGGGCTTGATCCGCAGGGCATTAAAGAGTTACGAGCTTTCATTCGCCAATTGGCGGGCGAGGGATTAAGCGTGTTTATCTCCAGCCACCTGCTTAGTGAAATCCAGTTAATGTGTGACCGGGTTGCTATTATTAACAGGGGAGAAATCATTCGCGTAGGAGAAGTAGACGAGTTGCTAACGCAGGATTTCCGCAAAATGATCTGGTATGCAGAGCCGCGTTCGAAGGCGAAGTCTATCCTTGCGGCATCGCCGCTTGTACGCCTATCGGAACAGGAAACGCTGGATGGAGGAATTGTAACCGAAATCGCGGCGGAACATGTTCCTGAGCTGGCAGCCCGACTAATTAGCGGCGGAATTCAAGTATATGAAATCGAATGGAAGAAGCCAAGTCTGGAGGATTTATTTCTGGATATGACCGAGGGGGAGCGTTATGTCTAGCATGTACGGACTGGTTATGAATGAATCGATAAAGATTTTGCGGAAGAAACGGCTATGGGTAGTTGTATTGATTCTGCTTGTACTTGTCCCCATTTTCACCTATGCGCAGCTGCGGGCTACGATTAGCAATCAGAAGCAGTTGGGAACAACGGATTGGAAAGTGGCGGTAAGACAGAGTATCAATGACACGACCAACCGGTTAAGCAGCACCCGTATTCCGGAAGAGTGGAAAAAGTGGATGCGAATTCGTATTCAGCAGCAGCAATACTATCTCGACCATGATATTAATCCGACTTCTCCCAACGGAGTCACATTTACCCGCGATTTCATGAACAACGCTGTGTCGCTATTCATTCCGCTGCTTATCGTCATTATCGCATCGGACATCGTTTCCGGAGAACATACCGGAGGCACGATTAAGCTATTGTTAACAAGGCCCGTGAAACGCTGGAAAGTACTAACCAGCAAGTTGATTGCCCTGATTTTATTTGTTTCGACGATTGTCACGCTAACAGGTATTATTGCATACCTTATCTCCGGACTGGTGTTCGGCTACAGGGGTTGGAATTATCCGGTGCTTACCGGTTTTCAGATTTCCGGAGAAGAGATAAATACGGAGGGTGTACACGTGCTGCCGCAATGGTTGTATATTCTTATGGAGTATGGATTGTCCTGGTATGCCTGTTTGGCTGTGGCCTCTATTTCATTTATGGTTTCCGTACTGGTGCGTAGCACGGCTGCAGGCATGGGGATTATGGTATCGGCATTAATCGCAGGTACAATCTTAACGAATATGGCATCCGCATGGGAATCGGCCAAATACTTTTTCATGGTGAATCTGCAGCTAACGGATTACCTGGCGGGCACGCTTCCGCCAATTCCCGGATTAAGTCTGCCGTTTTCATTGGCGGTGCTTGGTATATGGAGCGTGGCTTCCCTTATTGTAGCCTATGTCGTATTTATTCGACGAGATGTGCTAAACTAAAAAACGAGGCACCGGATGTTATCCGGCTTCCCTCGTTTTTTGTATAGAGATGGGGATTACGCTTTTTTTGCCGGCTTCGGTGTAGGCAGGGGCGCGATCCCGTAGCCTTTATCCTTAAGCAGCTTGATAATTTTCGGAAGCAACTGCACTGTATGCTCTTTTTCATGCATTAAAATAATGGAGCCGGGCTTTACTTCTCTGGCAATATTGTTCATGATTAAATCCGGTTTGTCACCATATTTCCAGTCAAGGCTGTCTACATTCCAGTATGCGAGAATCTGATTCGTTTCTTTGGATGCGAGCAGCGTATTCTGGTCGACTGCTCCGTAAGGTGGACGGAAATAATAGATTGGGGCGCCGATTTTTTGGGAGATGTACTCTGTGGAAGTACGAATTATCTGTATCTGTACATCTTTCGGCTTTTTCCAGAGCTTCTCATGATACATGGTATGTGTACCAATGATGTGACCGTTTGCCAGCATTTGTCTGGCAAGCTTGCTGTCCCGCTCGGTTTTTACGTTTTGGCCAATCCAGAAAAACCCGCCTTTCACATCATGCTCATCCAGAATCGCAACAATATCCTTTGTATACTTTCCCGGTCCGTCATCAAATGTTAAATAGACGGTCGGTTTAGACGTGGGAATTTTGGCGATCATCTTGCCGACTGCCGGTACATCAGGAGACGAAGCTGTATTGGTTGAAGGTTTTGCTGGCTTTGCTGGTGCGGATGGGTCAGGTTTCTGTGCCGAATTCGGTTGCTGCGGTGGCTTAGATTTTTCTGGTGTATCAGATGTCTCTTTATCCGAAATGGAATTCAAGAGGGCAGTTGCAGACTGTGCAGGTGGACTTTCGCTAAAAATTAAATTCACTTGAATAATCACGCCCAATAGCAATAGCGCAAGCCAAATCCTGTTTCTTTGTCTTCTCCTCCGGTCGTTCTCCAAAATAATTCCCTTCTTTCTCTATTTCATACATAAAGTAGTATGCATTGCATATTCTACTATAAAAACGTCGGTAATGCGTAAAAAGTTCCAGTAAAAATAAAAATTCTTATGGTTGTCAAAAATCCTCACTGTTTTATTATAAAATTATACAAGAATGATTTTTTTGGAAATAGGTAAAATCACTTACTCTGTTGTGAAATACTCTGTAAAACTTTCCTCTAAGATAAGAAATCGCTATAATGGAATAAATCCGGTTTTTAATGTTTGCATGAATAAAAAGCAAGTAATGTAACGGAGGGATTTACAATGATGTCATATGATGAATATATGCGTTCGGTTATTCAACCGATGCGTACGGAACTTACGTCTGCAGGGTTTGAAGAACTGCTGACTCCGGACGATGTGGAAACAAAGTTTGAGAATATGAAAGGCACCGCATTTGTGGTGGTTAATTCGGTGTGCGGCTGTGCGGCCGGCCTCGCTCGCCCGGCTGCCGTATATTCCGTACAGAACAGCGAGGCAAAGCCGGATAAGCTTTATACGGTGTTTGCCGGTCAGGACAAAGAAGCTACGGCAAAAGCGCGTGAGTATTTCACCGGCTATCCGCCGTCCTCACCGTCCTTCGCATTGCTGAAAGACGGAGAACTGGTGTATATGATGGAGCGTCATCAGATCGAAAACCGCCCGCTTGAAGTGATTGCCTCTGATTTGATGGAAGCATTCAAAAGGCATTGCGGATAAGACGTACGGCAAAACTCCTTTCTCAGCAATGGGGGAGGAGTTTTTTATGTCTTGCATTTACTTAAAAAGTATGATAGGATAACTCTTGTCGCTGTTAATGTATAAGGACAGATGTCCGAGTTGGTCGAAGGAGCACGATTGGAAATCGTGTAGGCGGGGATAACTCGTCTCGTGGGTTCGAATCCCACTCTGTCCGCCATATAAGGAGAAGTACCCAAGAGGCTGTAAGGGGCTCCCCTGCTAAGGGAGTAGACGGGTTAAACCGTGCGAGGGTTCGAATCCCTCCTTCTCCGCATTCCAGAAATTGGGAGTAGAATGGTGGGAGGTAGAGAATAAAGGGGAAAAAACGTTCGTTTTTTCTGTTCGAATATTTCTTCCCTCATTTTCTTATATCTTGTTTTTGAGGCGGTGTAGCTCAGCTGGCTAGAGCGTACGGTTCATACCCGTGAGGTCGGGGGTTCGATCCCCTCCGCCGCTACCATTTTTTCTACATACTTTGTCGGGAAGTGGCTCAGCTTGGTAGAGCGCCTCGTTCGGGACGAGGAGGTCGCAGGTTCAAATCCTGTCTTCCCGACCATTTTTGTATTTGTCTATATACGTATAACAATGAAGGATAGCTTCAATCCGATAAGGGTTGAAGCTTTTTTGTGTTCTTTATCATTTTCCTGTTTGTTTTTTTAAATTGTAGCTTGTTTCATGGGTAAAAATGGTGGATACTGGTATCATAGGTTTTTTTACCTACTTCTTTAGAAGTTGACATAGAGAAAGAATATAGAGAAAAGGAGAATATATATGGAAAAGAAATATTCCCCGCGAGTAAAGAGAACCAGAGAGAAAATCCTGCATTCAGCTGTGGAAATCTTCTCACAAAAAGGATTCCAAGCGTCAACTATTCGTGAAATCGCCCGTTTGGCCGGGGTGAACGATTTAACTGTATATCGCCATTTTGAAAGTAAGGAAAAACTGTTTACGGAGATGCTTCAACGTCATGCGTTACTGGCCGAAATCAGTGAATATATTGTACAGGGTATAACTGACGATTATGCACGTGATTTGCGTGCCATCGTTCGTACATTCATTTCCACATTCAAAAAGGAGCTACCATTGATTAAGCTTTTACTCAGCGAAGCGGAGAAAATGGAAGAATGCCGTAAATATGTCGCAATGTTTACCGAAAAAATTATCGAGAAATTGACGGCTTTCTTTGAGTATTATAAGATTGCAGGTC
>Ga0310822_100335_pt1 | contig 25247 bp, 19 predicted proteins | sample P4_ome_2_FD_201313 | JGI IMG/M metagenome (GOLD analysis project Ga0310822, IMG submission 201313) | Sorghum-adapted microbial communities from Joint BioEnergy Institute, Emeryville, California, United States - P4_Day56_Rep2 | ecosystem: Engineered > Bioreactor > SSF (Solid state fermentation) >... | reverse complement strand
CCGTCCGGCGGAGCAGGGAAATTTCCCGCCCCGCCGTAGTGCTATTTCACCAGCTGGCCCCTGGTTACGCCCAGCTGGTTTGTGGCCTTCAGGGTCCGCCATACCTGCGTTCCGCTCATTTCCCCGCGCAATGCCCGGTTGTACAAGTCCAGCACTTCCCGAACCCGCTCCGCCGGTTCCTCGAGGAATTCCACCCGGAAGAAGCGCACGCCCGCATCGAGAAAATGGCTTACATATTCCGCCCCCGACTGATCGATGGCGTTGTATACCGTATTCCGGCAGCCTTCGTCCACCCGTACAGGGTGGGACATGCCGATCCGGTCGCGCAGCGAAACGCGATGCTGTTCACAGGGACGCCCGCAGTTCGTGTAATCGGTCCCTTCGCTCAGGAAGGTGCAATATACGCAGTGCTCCGTATGGAACATCGGCAGGTGCTGATGGATGACGATCTCCAGCTTCGAAGTATCCGTGCGGGCCAGCAGATCCATCATCTGTTGAATGTTCAAATCGTACGAAGGGGTTACCCGGTCACACCCGGATTCCAGGAACAGACGGACCGCCTTGTGGTTGGCGGCGTTCAGCGAAAAATCGCCGATCAGCTGCGGCTGGAATTCTTCCGGGCGCTCCTTCCGATGCCGCATGAAATAATGCAGTGCGCCGGTATTGCGCACAAGGACGGCGTCCGGCCGCAGCTTCAGGATATTCCGGAAGTAACCTGTCTCGCCCGGCATATGAATCCGCGGCGTGGCCAGGGCAATCCGCTTGCCCGCTTCCCGCACCGCGCGGACCGCCTCCGGGAACTGCCGGATAAATTCGAAATCGGCATAGATGAAGCCGACGCTCCCCTCCTCGAGCACCGCGTGCACCTGCCCGAGGCTCCGGCACAGCGCGGTCAGCGCGGCGGGAAGGGACGCCGCGGAGGCATCCCGCTCCGGCACGTCGTCGTAGACTCCGACGCCTTTCCGTAGCGAGTATTTCCGCGGCTTCTGCCGCTCCGCCTCGAGCAGCTCCACCGCGCGGCGGCGCATCTGATTCAGCTCGCGGACGGGCAGAATCAGATCGCCCGCGAGCTGCAGCTCCACGCCGTCGAGCCGGAAGATGGTGCCGCCAAGCCGCCCGAACTGCTCCCCGAGCTGTTCGGCGGTCAGCGGGCGCTTCAGCGCCGGCTCGAGCGGCAGCCCGGAAGCGACGGACACCGTCGTCCCGCTCTGCCCGTCGGTCCACCACGTCCTGAGCGGCTCGCCGGCCTTGCCGGCGGCGCGCACGCGGACGGGGAAGACGCGGTACGGCCGGTCCGTCTCGAACGTCTGCCGCAGGCGCTTGTCGAGGTGCGGGTCGTTCGTCTTCCAGATGCGGTCCCCGGCTTGAACCCGCTTCAGGTTCACGTCCTCGCGGCCCGGCACGATCTCGACGAGCCCGCCCTCCGCTTCGCCCTCGAGCTTGCGGCCTTTGCGGCGCAGGTCGTAGACGCGCCCGCCTTCCTCCTCCTTCGTCGGGTCGCCGGCGTCGAACACGATGCCGTCCCCCCGCTTGAGAGGAGCCTCCAGCTCGCAGAGCACGCCGTCCCGCAGCACCTGCTTCACGCGGCCGAGGTAGACGCCGCGGCTTTTCGGATACGATCCGTCCACCAGCTGCTTGTTATTCGTGCCTTTTAGGAAGCCGTACGTGAAACCGCGGGAGAAGCTCTGCTGCAGCTCCCTCATTTCCCCGGCCGTCGGCTTGACCGGCTGCCCGCTAAAATACCGGTCGATCGCCGCGCGGTATTTGCCGACGACGTTGGCTACGTATTCGGGGCTTTTAAGACGGCCCTCGATTTTGAACGAGGTGACGCCTGCTTCAATCAGCTCGGGAACAAGCTCGATCGCCGCCAGATCCTTCGGAGACAGCAGATAGGCGATATTCCCCATCGGCTTCTGCACCCCGTCCACCATCAGATCGTACGGGAGCCGGCACGCCTGGGCGCATTCCCCCCGGTTCGCCGAGCGTCCTCCCCACATCTCGGACGTCAGACACTGTCCCGAGTAAGACACGCACAGCGCCCCGTGGACGAAGACCTCCATCGGGAGGCGAGCCTGCTCGCCGATCGTTCGGATCTGCTTCAGGTTATTTTCCCGGCCGAGCACCACCCGCTCCAGCCCGAAAGGCTTGGCGAACTCGACGGCTTCCGGAGACGTGATTGTCATCTGGGTCGAGCCGTGAATCGGAAAATCCGGGGAGATGTCCCGAATCAGCTTCACGAGCCCCAGATCCTGCACAATGACCGCATCCACGCCGGCATCGATGCAGGCCTCCACCAATTCCTTCGCCTCCGCAAGCTCGTCCTCGAAGACGAGTATGTTGAAGGTCAGGAACCCTTTGACCCCGTACAAATGCAAAAATGACATAATATCCGGCAGCTCATCCATCCGGAAATTATGCGCCCGGGCCCGGGCGTTGAACTTCTCCGCGCCAAAATAGACGGCATCGGCCCCGTTGGCCACCGCCGCCCTCAGGCAATCCCAGTCTCCCGCGGGAGCCAGAAGCTCTATATCTTCTCTGCGCAAGGTTCGCATGCGATGGTATCCTCCAATAGATTGGAATCAAGCTTCGAATTCTATCATACCGTTCCTCGCAGGGAGACTCAAGAAGGGAAGAACTGGCCGGGGATAGTGATTGGATATGGACGGCCTGATCCCGGGCATGATGATGATTCCCGGGTGTTTGCGCGTTTATTTCGGCCCTGTTTCGAGAGACGATTTTCTCCTGCAGGACGGCGGCGCCGGTTTCAACACCCTCCCACCTCGGGAATTGGGTCTTAAGAACTATATTTTTGGTAATATTGTTACTATTTTATACCCACTATAAAAAAGTTATAATGGAAAGGCTTGTTGATTCAACACAGAAAGGAAGTTTTCGATATGGCTTCAACTTTGCTTTACATCACAGCCCATCCGCACGGCCCTACCCAGTCTTACAGCATGGCCGCAGGCAAGGCATTTATCGAAGCATACCGCGAGGCAAATCCGGACGATGAAATCATTCACCTGGATTTGTTCAAAGAAGATATTCCGCAAATTGATTCCGATGTCCTCGGCGCCTGGGGAAAGCTCGCCTCCGGAACCCCGTTCTCCGGGCTTACCGCCGTGCAGCAGGCGAAGGTAAGCCGGCTGAATGAGCTTGTCGACCAATATGTCGCCGCAGATAAATATGTTTTTGTGTCCCCGATGTGGAATTTTTCCTTCCCCCCGGTATTGAAGGCATACATTGATGCCACTTGCGTAGCCAGGAAAACCTTCAAATATACGGAGAACGGTCCTGTCGGTCTGCTCACCGGCAAGAAAGCCCTGCATATCCAGGCCAGCGGCGGGATCTATTCGGAAGGGCCGGCGGCGGAACTCGAAAGCGGCCACAGCTATCTGAAAAAAATCATGATGCTTCAAGGCGTTCCTTCTTTTGAAGGAATTTTCGTGGAGGGAATGGCGGCTATGCCGGACCAGGCCGGGGCAATCAAGGAAAAAGCTCTCGCCCGGGCAAGGGAAGCAGCCAAACGTTTCTAAAAAAATTCAAGAGGCCCGTCGCGTCACCGGCGCTGCGGGCCTCTTTCGCTGCTTATGATTTCGTTTGCTTCCAATAAGGGTTTGCACCGATAAAGCGGCGCCATTCTTCCTTCTCCGACACGGGCGCTTCTTCCCGCTTCGCTCTCAAGCTTTCCGCCCATTCCTGCGAAAACCGGACTGGCACGGATCCGTCGTAATAAACCGGGTATTTCTTTTCCTTCGCGGTCATGCGGCATTCCTCCCTGGGGGTCGTCGATCTCTTTCCATTATAGCCGATTCCGCGGGCAATTTTTTCGCCTCCCGAGCCCCCGGACAGCTTAAATTTTGTTAAACCCGGCAGGAGCCGCGAGCTTCCGGATCGGCCATTTTCCTTATTGTGCCGATCCCCTTCCTCCTTCAAGCGCGGATTCGCCGTTCGATCGGAGCTGACGTCCCCGCCCTGGCATCCGCTTTCCGGTCCGAACGCGTTCGCCGCTCCGAACCGAAGCGGCGCAGCAGCCGGCTGCGCTCAAACTGCCAGATTCCGAACAGAACCCAGACCGCGCACAAGACAAAACCCGTCTCATGCAGCCAGGCCAGCTCCATGGTCGCTCCCCCCTTCCCGCTCTTCGTTCGCAGTCCGATTGTCTTTGCTTATCATATAATGTGCGGTCGGGAAGCAGAATGGCCTCCGGCATGGTTTTCTCCTGGACCCGGGTCGGGGGCCCCCCTCCATCCGCGGTCCGAACCGTCCATGCGATCTGCGGCGGAAAGGCCCCATTGTGCCCAAGCCCGGACGAGCCGCCGGCTGCCGGGAACATCGCGCCCAGGCCCGGGCCCGGCAGCAGCGACCGCCCGCAGCTTCCGACACGCCTGCCTCCGTCCCCGGCGCCAGAATTAACAAACCCGTCGAACAATGCTATAATTGCTAGGATGCAAAGAAGCATACCGTAAAATTGAATATTTATTAATGAGGGATTTGCACGCATGCTGCATATGAAACCGATTCTCGCCTGGCTGGGCGTCCTGTTCGCGCTGGCTGCCGCCGTATTCTGTTTTCTGCCCAGGGAAGACAGTGTGCGGCTCCTGTACGCAACCCGGGGAGATCAATACGACGAGGCGGCCTACCAGGATTTCCGCCAGTCGGTTCTGGCCGGACTTTACGTGACCAGGGCCGGCCTGGAAGACCTGGGCAAGCGGGGGCTGGCGTCCTTTGACGCCATTTATCTGGACCCGGCCCTGCACGGGTCGAAGGAGCTGGAGAGGGACAAGCCGATGCTTCTGGATTATGTCAGGCAGGGCGGGCATCTGTTCCTGGAAAATGCCTTCATGGATGATTTCCCGGCCGATTTTCTCGGCGCATCGCAGATCGTCGATGTACAGGGCAGCTCCAATCCGGCATTTGCGTACCCGCAGGTGGGGGGAAATCTCCAGGGACTGCAGACCGTCTTTCACCGCTTCAGCGACAACTTTCTGAAGCACGCCGGGATGGACAGCCTTCCGGGCTTCAAGTGGGGCAAAGGGATGATCCCTGCAACGGCCCAGCCGCTGGTTGAGCTTGACCGAACGGCTCTCTATGCCGTAAACCGGGTAGGCCGGGGAAGCGTATTTGTAGCCGGGACGTTCCTTCCCAACCGTTATTTTATTACCGGATTCGATCTGAAGAGCGGAATGGACCCTTCGCAGGGATTTGCCGAACTGGCCGCCCGGCAGCATGAAGCATACGCCCATCCGACGCGAAACGCGGCGTATTTCGACCGCAATCGAATTCCGCTGGAGCCTTATTTCAGTTTTACGTTCGCTTCCGCGAACTCGCTGTTCCGTACGGAATACGTTGCCTACGTGTCCAAAGAAAAGCTGGGCTACAGCATGAAGAAGATCTTCGGACCCTACGGGCGGCCGGCCATGGCCTACCAGAACCATTTTGAAGCGATGTCTGCGATTCGTGACGGAGAGGGTATTCAGTGGGCCGAGCTGCTCAAGCGGTACAACCAGATCCCTTCCTTCTCGCTGGTCCGTTCGACTTACGACTGGGGCCAATGGAAGGAAAGCATAACGGTGCAGCTGAATGCGGGCACCTCCGCGAAACCGCAATTTACGGGCGAATTTCCGAATTCGTTCTATTCCAGCGGCACGCATCTGATCAGCGGAGGAGCGCTGCTGACGCTGGCCCCGTATCCGGACTACAAGTCGCTGGGCGACCCGGTGGAGCTGCCGTACCGCGCTTATCCGGCCATCGCCGATCTCGATGGGGACGGCACGCCGGAGCTCCTGGCGGGCAGCGCCGACGGGCGCGTCTACTTCTTCCGCGATACCGGGGCCCCGGCCGCCGATCCGCCGCAGCAGGCGCCCGCCGGCGTAAAGCTGCCGAACGCGTTCGCGAAGGCCGCGCCGCTCGCCACGAGCGCGGGCGCCCCGCTCAGCGCCGGAGCTTACGCCGCGGCCGCCGCGCTCGACGTCACCGGCGACGGCCGCCCGGATCTTGTGCTCGGCGGCGGGGACGGCGCGCTGCGGCTCGCGGTGAACGCGGGCGGCCTGCGCTTCGCGGCGCCGGTGCCGCTCGCCGATATCGCCGGCGCGGCCATCCGTGTGCCGTCACATGCCGCTCCCGCCTTCGGCGATGTGGACGGCGACGGCACGCCGGACCTCATCGTCGGCACGGCGGACGGCCGCGTGTTCCTGTACCGCGGCGTTGCAGACGCCTCCGGCAAGGGGCTGCGTTTTGCGCCCGGCCGCGAGCTGCTGCGGATTCCGGCGCGGTACGCCGCTCCCTCGGCCCGTGACATGAACGGAGACGGCCGCGCCGATCTGGTCATCGGCAACAACGAAGGCAACCTGCTTGTCTATCTGCAGGAAAGCGGCGGCGGTTGGCGGGCAAACGGCTCCGTCACGGGAAGCACCGTCAACCAGCTGGGGAACAACGAGATCGTCGGCGGCCACAACTCCGTCCCGCTTTGGTATGACATCAACCGTGACGGAAAGGATGACCTCGTCGTCGGCCAGCTGGAATTCGGAACGCCCTGGGCCATCGATGATCCGAATTTTCCGTACCGGAAAGAACTGCAGGCCTTTATCGACTACTGCAAGGCCAACCATCTGGAGCTGTATCCGCATTTGTTCTTTCATAATTATGTAAGCGACGGCCAGGAGAAAGAAGAAATCCGGCTGCACCGGGAAGCGTTCGCCAGACTGGGCATCCCCTGGAATCAGCCGGGGGCCAACCAGCATACGTGGCGGATCAACAATCCGCAGCGGCTGCAGACGCTGCGCAACGAGGCCGGTGCCGGGATCTGGTTCAACTTCGGATTTGCCCCGTCGTATGTTCCGAGCCAGCCGCAGTGGGGCCATGACTATTTGTGGGGGCTTCCGTTTCTGCTGGATGACGGAGCGCTGCCGCATCCCATGGTGCTGTATACGCCGGGCCAGGTTTACCGCCCGGACGGCCCGTACGCCACCGGAGATCTCTATGAATCGATGGTGGCGCTGGATCAGCCGATCGAATATTTCGAGCACATTGAATATCATTTTCCGGACCGGGTCGATGATCTGACGCAGTTCGCAAGCTATCTGGATCACCTGCGCACTGCATACGACTACAACTTCATGACCGAGCCGCAGATGGCCCGTTCCTTCCTGACCGCGCTGACCAGCCGGGTCCGCATCAGCCAGACCTGGGGCGAGTATTTGTGGAACCGGGTCAAGGATGCGGTTGGCAAGGGAACCCATTTCACCCGTACCATCCGCGCCGACCGGTCCGGCGTTCCGGAGCAGGCGGGAGAATATGCCGATACGCTGGGCGTCGTGATTGAGCCGGGCGAGAAGCTGGGCGTAAACCCGCTGCGCCCGGATGCGGATATTTATCTGTACAGAGATAACCGGCTGTATACGGAAGTAGCGGACAAAACGCGCGTTGGCATTGACTGGAGCCCCGAACCCATGCATATTGTCCGTTCCAATGTGCCGACCTCCGTCCGGAAATCGGACAAGGAATGGCGTATCGCGCTGAATGGGGCCGGCATGCAGCAGATCAGGCTGTACAGTCCGGCGTCTCTGGCGATCGGGGGCGAGGATTTGAAGATCGAAGCCGACCCGCAAAACCATTCGTACACGGTTACCCATTTCGGCGGTCCGGTCGAGCTGACGGTAAAGCCGGAGAGCAGGCCGGTCCCGACCCCATAAAGGCAGGAGGAGAGAATGTGGAACAAATTTTAAAGGAGCTGGAACAGCACATTCGCGAGCGTTACGAAATCGAGGAAGACGACAGCGACTTTACGCCGGATGTTCACCTGTTCGATTACGGATATATCGATTCGATCGGCGCGACCGCGCTGATCGCCCATATCGAGAAAACCTACGGCATCAAGGTCACGAACCAGGACCTCATGCTGTATCCGCTTAATACAGTTCGGGAAATCGCCCAATTTATTCATCAAAAGACTGCGAGGTAGCTGCCATGGAATGCGTGATTTCACTCGACCGCCTGGCCCCCGGCCAGCACGGTCAGCTGAAATATGCCTGCGCTTTTATCGACGAACATATTCGGGACATTCAAATTACCGGGAACGAAATCCGGATCGTGCATGATTCCCCCAAGGGCAACGACGCCATTGCCGAACGGGTCAACAAGCTGATTGACCGCTTCTCGAAAGGGGATTTCGGCTTCAAGGAAAGCATTCTGTTCCGCCATAAAGGGCCGAAGCCTTACTCGGGCGATATTATGGGAGAGCTCGTCAGCCGGAACATCATCAAGGTGCTGGAACCGGGGCTGTTCATCTTTCGTGAACCGTTTTCCCATCTCATGCGGTTTCTCGATGATTCGTTCGTTACGAAAATTGCCGGGCGCTTTGATGTCAAGGAGGAATCGTATCCGGCGGTCATCCATGCCGAAACGCTGAACAAGACCAACCACTTCACATCGTTTCCCGAGCACATTCATTTTCTGACCCATCTGCGGGAAGACCTGGATGTGATCGAAGGCTTCTCCCAATCGATCCGCGAAGCCGGCGGCTGGAAGCAGGAAGACCCGCTTGCCCTGGACGAAACCATGCCGAAGCCGAAATTTACGATGAATCCTTCCACCTGCTACCACTGCTATGAAGGGCTGCAGGATGAAGTGCTGGAAGGCGAAGGCCTGACGGTCACGGCCGTCTCCAAGTGCCACCGCTTCGAGTCGAAGAACCATTCCGATTTCGGCCGCCTGCTCGACTTCAGCATGCGGGAAATCATTTTCGTGGGCAAGCCGGATTACGTCAAGGAAAACCGTTTGAAGGCGATCGGGTATATCCAGGAGCTGGCCGCCGAATGGGACGTGGACAGCTGGCTGGAAATCGCCAACGATCCGTTCTTCACCAATGATTTCCAGGTGAAAGCTTCCTTTCAGCGCAACCAGGAGATGAAATATGAGCTCAGGCTCTCTATTCCTTATCTCGACAAATCGATCGCCTGCAGTTCGGTGAACTTCCACAGCACAACGTTCGGAAATGCCTTCAACATCAAGATGGGCAAACGCCCGGCGGTCACCGGCTGTGTCGGGTTCGGCATCGAACGCTGGGCCTTCGCCATCCTGGCCCAGTTCGGCCTGGACGAAGCCGGCTGGCCGGAGACGTTCCGCGAGCAGTACCGGGCCTGGCGGCAAAAATCTGTATAATGAGTGATTCCCTTGAACCTACTTCAATTTTTGAGGCGCAACGGCTTTGTTCTGCTGCTGCTGGCCGGCTTTCTGCTTGTGAATGCGGCCGTTGCGGCCTGGAATCCGATGCAGTACTCCCGGCGCTTTGATAAAGACGATTTTACGAAGACGCTGTACCATCACAACTGGGTCCGGTCGGGCCCGGTTTTCTTTGGCAATTCGGCCGTGACCGCCGCCTATATGGAAGACAAGGCTCAGGTCCCGCTGGTGGAGATGGGGCTGTCCTACGGGAAAATTACCGACCTGAAGGAAATTTTGGACCGCTCCCTGTATCATGTGAGCGGCCAGTTGGTCATCGGCATTGATGTGCATACGATGCTGGACAGCCTGCCGACGGATGATAAATATCCTTGGCTGAAGCCCTGGTACCAGCCTTATCTGTACTATTACCGCGCTTATTTTCGCGATTCCGGCAAGGAGTTTCTGAGCAACCTGTTTTTGCACGGCACGCTGGCCTATCAGCCCCATTGGATCGACAAGGAGCTGTATTTCGGACGCAAGGACACGAACTGGCTGAATGCCAAATGGAACGAATACGATCAGCGGTTCGGCTGGATGACGCTGAAGGATTTCCGGCAAAATCTTGACGCTTTGGCCTGGGTTCTCGATTATGCCCGCCAGCATAACCTGCCTGTTCGGGTGATCTGGATGCCCTGGAACAGCGGGTACAAGCATCCGCCTTACATTCCGGCGCTCAAGGAAAAGGTGAACGGCATGCTGGCCGCTCAGAACATTCCGGTGCTGGACTTGATGGACCGTTACGCACCGCAATATTTCCATGACCTCGTGCATTTGAACCGTGAGGAAGGCGCGCCTTTATTCACGAAGGAGGTGGACGCGTGGCTCCAGTCGTTCGCAAAATCGCCGAAATAATCGTCTATTTTCTCATGCTGCTTCTGGTGATTCTGTGTTTCACCGGCAAAGGTGTGTTTATTTATGAGGGGTTTTAGCCGATGTGGTATTTGAAAATGCACGCGATCCTGGCGCTCTGCGGCATGACCGGGGTACTGCTGGTCACCCGCTTCTGGCCCCGGAACAAACGGATTCTCATGCTTCTGTTCAATCTTTGCTTTCTTCTGGTCTTCAGCGTCAAGCTGCTGGCCTTTTACCTGGTCTATACGATTCTGAACTATATCGGCTACGTCTGCCTGTGCCGGACCGAAACCTCGAGAAGACTGGCGTTCGCCGGGCTGATCGTGCTGAACGTCGCGGCGGTGGCTTCCGCCCGGATTTACGGCATGACCTTTTCCGTTCAACTGGTCTTTACGCTGGGGCTGATCTATAACGTGCTCAAGGTCATCGATGCGCTGTATTTCGCCTACTACTTCGGCAAAGAAGGCCGTTCCGGGCTGATCGACTACGCCAATTACATTCTGTTCATCCCGACGTTCACCTCCGGGCCGATCCTGAAATTTCGCGATTTCATGGCGGATGCCAGGCAGCCTTACCGGATGACCCCCGAGTTGTTTGAAGCGAACGTCAAACGGATCATCCTGGGGCTGTTCAAGAAGGTTGTTCTGGTTCCGCCCATGTGGGACGTTTTCTACAAAGTGCTGAAGCAGCCCGAGCTGCATACGCACGAGTCGCTGTTCCTGATGATCTGGTTCTATATCCTGATCTATTTCGATTTCTCCGGTTATTCCGATATCGCGATCGGCTTCGGACGGATGATGGGTTATACCGTTCCGGAAAACTTCAAACGGCCGTTCCTTTCACCGACCCTGACCCAATACTGGCGCAACTGGCATGCCACGCTCGGGGACTGGTTCCGGGACCATCTCTTTATGCTGGTGTCCCGCAGAACGCCGACCCGTTCGATGGCTGCGGGACTTTCCGTGCTGATCATGGTATCGATCGGATTATGGCACGGTTTCACCCCGCTCTACCTGGGCTGGGGCATATACCATGGGATTTTGCTGGCCCTTGAAAATATTTTGCAGAAGACGACTGTCAATAAACGCAAAGTTTCCAAAGCTTATTTCTATTTCCGCGTAGCGCTTGTGCAGCTGGCGGTGGTGGCCGCGGTCATCGTTTACAGCGAAAATAACGAAACCGTTCTGCGAATTTACCGCGGACTGCTTTCCCTGCCTTCATTTTCCTTCCTCCGGGTGGTATAATTTGACTAGTGCTCGACTTCACTGAACTCATTGACGAACTTATTCCCGGAGGTGCAGGTATGAAGTTAGGAGTTTTTACCGTACTGTTCGCACAAAAACCGCTCGAAGAAGCACTGGACTTCATCGCTTCCACAGGGCTGGAAGCGGTGGAGCTCGGTACCGGAGGCTATCCCGGCAACGCTCACTGCAATCCCGACATTCTGCTGAACGACGACGCCAAGCTGAAAGCGCTTAAGAAAGCGGTGGAATCCAGGGGCCTGATGATCAGCGCCTTGAGCTGCCACGGCAATCCGCTTCACCCGCAGAAGGACATTGCCCAGTCTTTCCACGATGTCCTCGAGAAATCGGTCCTGCTCGCCGAAAAGCTGGAGGTGCCGGTTGTCAACACGTTCTCCGGCTGCCCCGGCGATCACGAAGGAGCGAAATATCCCAACTGGCCCGTCGCCCCATGGCCGAACGATTATCAGGACATCCTGAAATGGCAGTGGGAAGAGAAGGTCATTCCCTACTGGACGGATATGGGCAAATTCGCCTCCCAGCATAACGTCAAAATCGGCCTGGAGCTTCACGGCGGTTTCTCCGTTCATACGCCCGCAACGATGCTGCGCCTTCGGGAAGCCGCCGGAGAAGCGATCGGGGCCAACCTGGATCCCAGCCACATGTGGTGGCAGGGGATCGATCCGGTTCAGGCGGTGCAAATCCTCGGCCGTGCCGGAGCGATCCATCATTTCCATGCCAAGGATACCACCATTGATCCGATCAATGTGAACCGTTACGGGATTACCGATATGCAGCCGTACACGAACATGCTGGACCGCGCCTGGCAGTTCCGCACCGTCGGTTACGGCCATGACGTGAAGACCTGGGCGGATATTATCAGCGCCCTGCGGCTGGTAGGTTACGATTACGTGGTCAGCATTGAGCACGAAGACGGTTTGATGTCCGTGAACGAAGGCTTCACCCGTGCCGTGCAGAACCTGCAGCAGGTCATGATTAAAGAGCCCCTTGGCGAAATGTGGTGGGTATAACGATGCAAAAGCCGGAAACCTGTGGATTCAACTCCACAAGCTTCCGGCTTTTTCAAGCAACCGGAAAATCCCAGGGATGGCTTATGTACGAAAAAAAACATAAGCTTGAAATGAAAACCGTTCATCTACAGCCCCGGCCTCTGCGGCCTTCACAACCCCGCTTGTCATTATTCCCGGGCCCTCAACCGAATTAGCCGTTCAGCGCACCCATCCAGTTCATGATCATGACAACGTCCAGGAACAGGAACACCAGCAGGCAAATGGCACCCCACCCAATGGCAAACTTATTTTTAACCGGTGCCGCAATCGATCGAATCACGCCAATGGCGATAATCAGCGTAAACAACAGAACGAAAACGTCAAACCCGGAAAAATGGCTTGTCGATGTAGTTGCGGCTGCTGCTTCGGCGATCAACATGGGAGACCCTCCTTCGAATGACGAAAATAGCTCATCTTTATCTATGTTATCTCGTGCTGCAAAAGCTTGCAAGTGTTTTCCTGAAGTGTAACAACTTTGTCACCAAATCTTCGATTGCTGTTTCGGCTTCTCCTAGTATGAACCTTTCTCGGGAAGACTATTCCATTCAGTTCAAAACCCGCTGCAAATGGACAGGAAAACCGCCTGGTTTTTCCGAAAAAGCGATTTACGCCCGCCTTTAATTGTGTTACTATAAAACCGCACTATTCTTATAGGATTTATCACTTAAAGGAGGATGCCGTTCATGGCATATGAAGCCATATGGGCCAACCAACCTAAACTCAATGATGTTGAGTTGCTGAAGCTCAAAAAGGACGGGCTCGATGTCATCCGCACCATTATCGAGAAATATGCGAAGGAAGGTTATGCTTCCATCCCGGATGACGAGAAAAACCGCTTCAAGTGGGCAGGGGTCTACGAGCAGAGGCCGAAAGACGGTTTTTTCATGATGCGGGTCCGGATCCCGTCGGGTAGAATTACCGCTGAACAGGCCGAGGTTCTGGCCGGAATCGCCAGGGATTATGGACGGAATCTGATGGACGTAACCACCCGCCAGGCGATTCAGTATCACTGGCTGCAGATTGAACAGTTTCCGGATATTTTCAAGCGTCTGGAATCTGCAGGACTTTATTCCTTCGAAGCTTGCGGGGATTGCCCCCGTACGGTCGTCGGCAATCCGCTTGCCGGTATCGACCCGGATGAACTGATGGATACCACACCGATTGTGGAGGAATTGAATCGCTTTTTCCTGTTGAACCGGGATTTCTCCAACCTACCGCGTAAATACAAAATGTCCGTCTCCAGCAATATTTACAACTCGGCCAACGCGGAAATCAACGATCTGGCGTTCACTCCGGCAACCAAGGTCATTGACGGCGAAGAAGTCGTCGGCTTTCATGTGTGGGTAGGCGGAGGTTTGTCGGCGCGTCCCCAATTGGCCAAACCGCTCGATGTGTTTGCCCGTCCGGAGGACGTACTGAAAATCGCCATTGGGGTTACGACCATTTTCCGCGATTTCGGCTACCGGGAGAAGCGGCATCATGCCCGGCTCAAATTTTTGGTCGCCGACTGGGGTACGGAAAAATTCCTTGAGCAGCTGAAAACCTATACCGGTGACCTGCTTCCTCGCGGAGAAGACCGGATCGTCGGCTGGAACGCCGCCTACTTTGACGGTGTGCATCCGCAGAAGCAGGCCGGTTTGAGCTACGTTGGCTTGAACGTCCCCATTGGACGGCTTAGCGGCGAGGAGTTCGCCGAGCTTGCCCGCCTGTCGAAGCAGTACGGAAACGGCGAGCTGCGCACCACCATGTCGCAAAATATAATTATCCCCAATATTCCGAACGAAAAAATCGAAGAGATGCTGAAAGCTCCGGTGTTCGAGCGAATCTCGCCGAATCCGAAACGGTTCATGAGCCGCACGATCTCCTGCACGGGCAACGAATTTTGCAACTTGGCCATAGTCGAAACGAAAGAGCGGGCGCGGATGATCGCCGAATATTTGGACGATCATGTCGAGCTGGATACGCCGGTCCGCATTCATTTCATCGGCTGCCCCAATTCCTGCGGACAGAAGCACGTCGCCGATATCGGCCTGCAGGGGGCGCTCATCCGTACACCGGACGGAGTCATCGATGCGTTCGATATCGCAGTAGGCGGCACACTCGGCCCGAATGCCCAATTGAATACGGCTCTGAAAGGCCGGGTGAAGGGGGATGATGTCGGCCCTGTCCTGGCACAGCTGCTTTTGTTCTACAAGGAGAACCGCAGCGATGAAGAAACCTTCACACAATTCGTGAACCGGGTCGGAGTACAGGCTTTCCAGGAGAAATTGACGCAAATCATCGCTTGATTGATCCATATGAAAATTCACCGCGTGCTCAAGGTGATGCGCTCCCCTCAAAGCAGATCTCTGAAATCACAAAAATCAGGATTGCATTGAGGGGAGTTTTTCTATGGAGAGAAAAGGGAAAGGAATCCGTCCCGACAGAAAAATCGAAGCGTATGCAAAAATGCCATTGGAAATTAAACGTTTACCCTGACAGATAAAGGCGAAAGAGGCTGAGCAAGCTTGCACCGATGCCATACCGCCAGTCGCTTGAACCAACTGCATAAAAAAAGGACCCCGCAATTCACGGAGTCCGGACAATGCGATTTTTGTTTTTTGTCTACTTGACAGGGTGCAGCCCAGGACCTGGCGGGAGTCTTCCGTTTTATGATTCGTTTTTATTTGTTCACGACTTCATCCAGCGCTTCATTGCAGCCCGCCTCTTCGGCCAGCCGCTTCTCGGTGCGTTCGCGGTCGCGTTCCAGGATGGGCTTCAAATATTTGCCCGTGTACGATTCAGGGACGTCGACGAGCTCTTCCGGCCGGCCCGCGGCAACAATCGTTCCTCCCCGGCTGCCGCCTTCCGGACCCAGATCGATCAAATAATCCGCCGTTTTGATCACGTCCAGATTGTGTTCAATAACCAATACCGTCTCTCCGCTGTCGACCAGACGATGCAGTACCTTCAACAGACGGTCGATATCGTCAATGTGCAGCCCGGTCGTCGGCTCGTCCAGAATGTAAATCGACTTCCCGGTACTGCGCCGATAGAGCTCAGCCGCCAGCTTCACCCGCTGGGCCTCGCCGCCGGACAAGGTGGTAGCCGGCTGCCCCAATTTCATATATCCCAGTCCGACATCCAGCAGCGTCTGCAGCTTGCGGTGAATTCTCGGAATATTCCTGAAAAATTCACACGAGTCCTCAATGGTCATCTCCAGAATGTCGGCAATGCTTTTATTCTTATATTTGACCTCCAGGGTCTCCCGGTTGTAGCGCTTGCCCTTGCAGACCTCGCAAGGAACATAGACATCCGGAAGGAAGTGCATTTCGATCTTGATAATCCCGTCTCCCCGGCAGGCTTCACAACGGCCGCCTTTGACGTTAAAGCTGAAGCGTCCTTTCTTGTACCCGCGGATTTTCGCTTCCGTTGTTGCCGAGAACACATCCCGGATATCGTCGAACACTCCCGTATACGTTGCCGGGTTGGACCGGGGGGTCCGGCCGATTGGAGACTGGTCGATATCGATGACTTTCTCCACATGTTCCAGTCCGAGAATCTCCTTATGCTTCCCCGGTTTCGTCTTGGCTCCGTTCAGCTGCTGGGCAAGCGATTTATACAGGATTTCATTTACGAGCGTACTTTTGCCGGAACCCGATACCCCAGTGACGCAGGTAAAGACGCCCAGGGGGATTTTTACATTGAGATTGCGCAGATTGTTCTCCCTGGCCCCGCGGATTTCCAGCCATTTCTCGCCGGTTTTGCGGCGCTGCAGCGGAACCGGAATGAACTTGCGTCCGCTCAGGTACTGGCCAGTTAAAGAGTTGGGATTCCTCATGATCTCTTCCGGAGTTCCCTGGGCCACGACTTGCCCTCCATGAATCCCGGCCCCCGGCCCGATATCGATGATATAATCGGATGCGAGCATCGTATCCTCGTCATGCTCTACAACGATCAGCGTGTTTCCCAGATCGCGCATATGCTCCAGGGTGGCAATCAACCGGTCGTTGTCCCGCTGATGAAGGCCAATGCTGGGCTCGTCAAGAATATAAAGAACGCCCATCAGGCTTGACCCAATCTGGGTCGCCAGCCGAATGCGCTGGGCCTCGCCTCCGGAGAGAGTCCCCGCCGCCCGGTGAAGGGTCAGATAATCCAACCCCACATTCACCAGGAAACCAAGACGAGCCTTGATTTCCTTCAGAATCAGGTGGGCAATGGTCTGTTCCTTCGGCGTCAGCTCCAGATTCTCGAAAAATTGCCTTGCCTCTCCAATCGACAGAGAGGTTGCATATGCAATGTTCCTGCCATTAATGGTAACCGCCAGCGCCTCGGGTTTGAGCCGGTCTCCTTTGCACTTGTGGCATGGCTTGCTGCTCATATACCCTTCGATATGCTCCCTGATACCGTCCGAGAACGTTTCCCGGTAACGCCTCTCCAGGTTTGGAACAATTCCTTCGAACGGGACGAGCGCCTCCCGGGTCCGTCCCAAATCATTCTCATAGCGGAAGCGGATTTTCTCCCCACCTGTCCCGTACAGCAGGACCTTCATCTGCTCCTGGCTCAGCTTTGCAACCGGGACGTCCTCGGGAATTCCATAATGCCTGCACACTGCGGACAGAAATTGGGGATAATAATTGGACGTGCTTCCGGCCCATGCCTCAAAGGCTCCTTCCGAGACCGACTTGGAGCGATCGGGAACCAGCAGATCCGGGTCGACAATCATCATGCTCCCCAGGCCGTCGCATTCCGGGCAAGCTCCAAACGGGCTGTTGAAGGAAAACATGCGGGGGGACAATTCCTCTATGCTGAAGCCGCACTCCGGACATGCCAGGTTTTGGCTGAACAGCAGCTCTTCCTGGCCCATCACATCCACAATCACGCGTCCGCCGGCCAGCTTCAGGGCGGTTTCCAGCGAATCGGCCAGCCGGGTTTGCACATCGTCCTTGACGACAATGCGGTCGACAACGACCTCGATGGAATGCTTCCTGTTTTTTTCCAATTCAATCGTCTCGGTAATTTCCCGCAGTTCTCCGTCCACTCTGACCCGGACAAAGCCCTGCTTTTGGATGTCGGCCAGCAGTTTGGCATGCTCGCCCTTGCGCCCGGAAACAAGCGGCGCAAGAATCTGCAGCCGGGTTTTCTCCGGATATTCCATGATCCGGTCCACCATCTGCTCAACGGTCTGCGACGTGATTTCAATATGATGCACCGGACAGTGGGGACGGCCAATCCGGGCATAGAGAAGACGCAGATAATCGTAAATCTCCGTTACGGTTCCGACGGTTGAACGGGGGTTGCGGCTGGTGGTCTTCTGATCAATGGAAATGGCCGGTGACAAGCCGTCGATCGAATCGACATCCGGTTTCTCCATTTGCCCCAGGAATTGCCGGGCGTAAGCGGACAGCGATTCCACATACCGGCGCTGCCCTTCGGCATAGATCGTATCGAAGGCAAGAGACGATTTCCCGGAACCGCTTAAACCGGTCAGCACGACAAAACGATCCCGCGGGATCGTAACGTCGACATTTTTCAAATTATGGGCCCTGGCCCCTTTGATCACGATATTTTCTCTGGACACCGAAATCCATCCTTTCGCTCGGTTCATTTCGCCGTATGAAGCTAGTCCTGCGCCTTCAATTCCAATATCGCATCGCGAAGCTCCGCCGCCCGTTCAAATTGCAGATTCTTCGCTGCTTCTTTCATCTCGGCCTCCAAGCGTTCGATGATGGTTTTACGGTCTTTTTTGGACATTTTGGCCGATTTCACATCGCTCAAGTAATCCGCTTTCTGCTCCGCCACCTTCGTAGCTTCGATGACATCGCGCACTTTCTTCTGGATCGTCCTCGGCGTAATGCCGTGCTTCTCGTTATATGCGAGCTGAATGCCGCGGCGGCGCTCGGTTTCCCGAATTGCTTTCTCCATGGAATCGGTGATTTTGTCGGCATACATCAGGACCTTGCCTTCGGCATTGCGCGCCGCCCGTCCGATGGTTTGAATGAGGGAACGCTCTGCCCGCAGAAACCCTTCTTTGTCCGCATCCAGAATGGCGACAAGCGAAACCTCAGGTAAATCCAGACCCTCGCGGAGCAGGTTGATCCCTACCAGCACGTGGTAGGTGCCGAGACGCAAATCCCGGAGAATCTGCATTCGTTCCAGCGTCTTGATATCCGAGTGCAAATAGCTGACTTTCATGCCGATCTCCTTCAGGTAATCGGTCAGATCCTCCGCCATCTTCTTCGTCAGCGTGGTGACAAGAACCCGTTCATCTTTGCGAATGCGTTCCTGGATCTCTCCGATCAAATCATCGATTTGGCCTTTGGTCGGGCGCACTTCAATGACCGGGTCGACCAGCCCGGTCGGCCGGATAATTTGCTCGATCATCTCCGGGCAGTGTTCGATTTCATAGGGACCCGGCGTGGCGGAGATGTAAAGAATCTGGGTAATCTTCTGCTCGAATTCCTCAAACTTCAACGGCCGGTTGTCCAGCGCCGAGGGCAGGCGAAAGCCATGCTCGACCAGCACTTCCTTCCTGGCCCGGTCCCCGTTGTACATGGCTCGCAGCTGCGGCAGCGTCTGGTGGGACTCGTCCACGATAAACAGCATGTCATCGGGGAAATAATCCAGCAGCGTGTACGGTGTGGCACCCCGTTCCCGAAACGTGAGCGGTCCGGAATAATTCTCGATTCCGGAACAGAAGCCCATCTCCAGCATCATTTCGATGTCATACCGCGTGCGCTGCTCCAGCCGCTGGGCCTCGAGGAGCTTCCCCATCCCCCTCAGTTCCGCGAGCCGCTCCTCCAATTCTCGCTCAATGTTCGCAACCGCCAGCCTCATCTTTTCCTCGCGGGTAACAAAGTGGGAGGCCGGGAATATGGCAATATGGTCACGTTCGCTGACAATCTCGCCGGTCAGGACATCGATTTCCGTAATTCGTTCGATCTCATCCCCGAAAAGCTCCACCCGTACGGCGTGCTCTCCGCGGGATGCCGGGAAAATCTCGATTACATCGCCGCGCACACGGAAAGTTCCGCGCACAAAATTAATGTCGTTGCGCTGATACTGAATATCGACCAGTTTATGCAAAATTTCATTGCGGGGCCGCTCCATGCCGGTCCGCAGGGAAAGCACCAGATCCCGGTATTCGGTCGGCGAACCGAGACCATAGATCGCGGATACCGAAGCGACGATAATGACGTCCCTGCGCTCGAACAGCGAGCTGGTCGCCGAGTGCCGAAGCTTGTCGATTTCTTCATTGATACTGGAATCTTTCTCTATATAGGTGTCTGACGACGGAATATACGCTTCCGGCTGGTAGTAATCGTAATAGCTCACAAAATACTCTACCGCATTATTCGGAAAAAACTCCTTGAATTCGCTGCAAAGCTGCGCAGCCAGCGTCTTGTTGTGGGCAAGGACGAGCGTCGGCCGGTTCAACTGGGCGATCACGTGGGCGGCGGTAAAGGTTTTCCCCGTACCGGTCGCCCCCAGCAGCGTCTGATGCTTTCTGCCCGACCGAATGCTTTGCACGATTTTCTCAATGGCTTCCGGCTGATCGCCCTGAGGGGTGTAATCGGAAACCAGTTCAAACTTCTTGTCGCTTACTCGAATTTCACTCATCGCTAATCCCCCGGATTCCTCTTCTCCCAGGATGGCAATCTATAAACTTTCATTCGGGCCATTCCGATATAAAAGTAGACAAAGCGGCACCTGTCCGGCCACCGCATCAGAATATGTGTTCTCGTATCATTATAATGCTTTTGCCGGCCGGTTGCAAACCACTTTCCCTTCCTATCTTAACCAAATGGCAAAACGCTTATCTCCCTTATCTCAGATTTTATCAGACCGTCTAGGGGTGGAACAAACATGGATTTTACAACAATTCTGGGACTGATCGCGGGGCTGGCCGCCTTGATCGGAGGATACCTTTGGGATGGCGGCCGTTTTCTGGCCCTTGTGGTGCCCAGCGCCATGCTGATTGTCTTCGGCGGAACCATCGGGGCGGTTATTGTCAGCTTCCCCTTCTCCCGTCTGAAGGAAACCGGCAAAGCCCTGCGGCTTGCCTTTCGGGAACCTCCGAAGAATTTGGCGCAGACAATCGATGAAATCGTCGAGATGGCGACCGTGGCCCGCCGGGAAGGGGTACTGGCTCTGGAACAGCGCGCCGTGGAACATCCGAATTCGTTTTTGCGGGACGGGTTGATGATGGTCGTCGACGGAACCGATCCCGAGCTGACCCGGCAAATTCTGGAGCTGGAAATCGATGCGGTCGAACATGCCCAGGAAGGCTACGCCAAAATGTTCGAAGCTGCCGGAGGCTTCGCTCCCACCATGGGAATTATCGGTACCGTCATGGGACTCATTCACGTTCTGGGCAATCTCGCCGATCCCGGCAATCTTGGTCCCGCGATCGCCGTTGCCTTCACCGCCACTCTCTACGGCGTCGCAAGCGCCAATCTGTTCTACCTCCCCACCGCCAACAAGATCAAGCAGCGGAGCAAAGAACAAATTTCCCACATGGAACTGATGCTGGAGGGCATCCTGGCGCTGCAGGCCGGAGAAAATCCGCAGCTGATCCGCAAAAAGCTGACTTCCTTCCTGTATGGCCAGGAACGCAAGCCGGAGGAAGGAGCCCCCGCCGATGAGGAGGAATAGAAGAAACCCGCAGCCGGCGGAAAATCATGAGCGCTGGCTGATCACGTACTCCGATCTGATCACGCTGCTGCTTATTTTCTTTATCCTGATGTACGCCATGAGCAAAGTCGATATCGCCAAATACAAAATTTTATCGCAGGCCCTGCAGATGGAATTCAAAAAATCGGATACGATTCTGCAGCAGAACAGCGGGATCGTCGGCACTCTCGATCCCCAGCCGCATCCGGACGCTTCACGGAGGGAAAGTCAGAAGCAGCGGCAAGAGGAGGAACAAAGGGAGAAGGAACTGCAAAACCTGCTCCAGGTCATCCGGCAATTTATTGCGGAAAAACATCTCCAATCCGAGGTATCGGCGGCAGATACGGAGCGCGGGATTGCCATCACGCTAAACGACCTGTTTCTGTTCGATCTTGGCAAGGCCGATCTGAAGCCGGACGCTTATCCGGTGCTTGACAAGCTGGCCAGCCTCTTCCCCAGACTGGATGCGAAAGTAAGCATTGAAGGCCACACGGACGATCTTCCGCTGGCTTCCGGATCCGCTTTCGTGGACAACTGGGGCTTATCCGATGCCCGCTCCTTGTCGGTGCTCCGCTATTTTGTCAACACCGCCGGGCTCGATCCCGGGCAGTTCATCTCCACAGGCTATGCCGATACCATGCCCGTGGTTCCCAACGATTCCGAGGCGCACCGCCGGCAAAACCGGCGGGTGGAGATTGTCGTGCTCCGCTGACGCCGAACCTGCCCCTCCTCCAACCTTTAAACAGCGCCGGCCGGCAATTTGGCCAGGCGCTGTTTGCATGGGTTCACACACTAGCGGCCGGACTTGCGGATTGGCCGGCATAACCGCATCGGGAGGCATCTATTTGCCCTGCGCTTCTTCCGCACGATGCGCCATCACGGGGCCGTGAAGCCTGGAAAAAAGATAGCCGAGTACAGAGCGCTCCCGTTCCGCGGCGTAATACAGCGCGTCCTGATCAGGGGAAAGCACAATGCCCAACTGATGATGCTCACCGTCAAACAGCGGCCTCTGGACAAATTTGCTCTGTCCTTCCCGATTCAGTACTTCCAGCTTGCAGAATGCCGAATTTCTCCGCAGCGCCTCATGCATTTCCTCCTTGCTGCCGACCCGCAGCCCATTGACCTTAAGCACCGTTTCCCCGGCCCGCAGCCCCATCTCTTCGGCCGCGCTGCGGGGAAGCACCGCCAAAATCTTGAGCCCGTGCCCGTTCTGCACAAACATCGGCACACTCCGGTTCTCCTCCCGCCGGCTGAAAAACCGGAGCGCCTCATGAAGTACGATGGACAATACCCCCGCAGCCGGTGAAAACAGAGGCCAGGCGTGAACGGCAAACGCCAGGGCCAGCATGAAGATTCCATAGGCGGCCAGCCTGACCGCCCCGGATGCAGCCTTGTCTGCGGGCAGACGGCTCCAGGTCCGGTCGCTGAAACCGATCACAACGGGCAAAGCCAATAGTGTCCAACCGCCGGCACCGTCTCCTCCGAAAAGCAGCGGCCAGGGAAGGGCCGGCAAGCCTTCCGCACCGGAAAGCGGCGCCAATAGGAACAAAGGCACCGGCCAATATTCCTGCAGCTCGTAGCCGCCGACAATCTTCCCGCGTTTACCTTCGTAAAACAAGGGAGTGGCCGCTTTGGCCCCCTGCCCCCGCACCAGAAACGCTTCCGTCAGGTGCAGTACCGCCACCGCGGCAAACAGCGGGGCCATCTCCAGTCCAGCCAAACCCTGAAGCCAGGCCGCGCCCGGAAGTCCCGGCATCCAGTCCACGCAGCCGCGAAGGATTCCCAGGACCCCTGCCGAGTAGGCAAGGCAAAGGAAGCGGAGACGGAAAAAAATCAGTACGGCAGACACGATCGACAGCATCACGGATGCCTGCGGTTGAATGGCCGCGCCAAGAGCACCCAGGACAAGGGAAGCCGCCAACCCGGCGATCCAGCCTGCCGCAAGGGTCCGCCCGCAGCGTCTCCAGATCGAGTCGAACCGGGCATGAAACAACTTGCGTTCCATCCGGATCTGCTTCCGGTATTGCAAAATCACCAGAAGAACCGCCAGGTAATAGAAAGGGTGGGTTACCATTCGCAGGAGCGAGCCTCCCGCGGCCCCCGCCATATCCCCTAACCAAGTCATCAATAAAATAAGCCCCTTTATCGGAAAATCGAAAAAGAAGGAGTCCCCCCTGGACATCCTTCTTTACCGGATTCGACGCCGGCGGAACGTTTTCCTGCCTTCCGGCGCGAGTTGTTCTATTTGATGACGTCTTTCAGATAATTTACCGCGGCGGCCAGCTGTTTGTCATTCTTCGGATCCTTGATCTGCGCAATAATGGCATTCTCCAGCTGCGTCGCCGTCTCCTTATCGATTTCGCCGGTCATGGGAAGATGGTGAAGACGCTGGAACGCCTTGACCGCGAGGGTCGTCCGCTCGCTGAAGTAGCCGTCCGTACGGCCCGGATCCAGGCCCAGCCCGCTCAGCATAATCTGGGCGTTGCGGACATCGTCGCCCGTTGTATCTTCCTTGAGCGTAGTTTTCTTGCTCAGCGGAGCAACCGTAAAGTACGGCGGTTGTTCCACCGGAAGATCGGGCGTTATGCCTTTCTTGTGAATCCAGTTGCCATTCGGCGTTAGCCACTTGTAAACGGTCATCTTGATGTTGCTGCCGTCTCCCAGCTCCTTGTCGAACGGTACCTGCACTGTTCCTTTGCCGAAGCTGGTTTCGCCGATGATCTTGCTGCCGACGGCTTCCTGGAAGGCTCCCGCCAAAATTTCGGAGGCGCTTGCGCTGCCTTTATTGATCAATACGGCGACGGGGTAATTTTTGCCTGTTCCCTGGGAAACGGTTTTGTCCCGTTTTCCGTCCCGGTTCTCGATTTGCACAATCGTCCTGCCTTTCGGCACGAAGGGCTGGACAATATCGACCACCGTTTTCAGAATGCCGCCCGGATCGTTGCGCACGTCAATAATGAGACCCTTCATTCCCTGCGTTTCCAGGTTCTTCAGCTCCTCGGCAAAGCGGGCCGCCGTATTCTCGGAAAATTGGCGGATTTCGATCTTTCCAATCTGACCGTCGAGCATCTCGGCATAGACCGTTTCCAGCGGGATATCGTCGCGAACGACAATCACCTCCACCGGATCGCCCGTTCCCTGCCTCAGGATCTGCAGCTTGGCTTGGGTGCCTTTGGGCCCGCGGATCTTCATGACAGCCTGGTTCAGCGTCAATCCGTCCAGCTTCTCCCCGTTCACCGAAACGATGACATCATGGGCATGAATCCCGGCTTTCTCGGCCGGCGAGCCTTTGATCGGGGAGACGACCGTCACTTTGTTGTCCTCCATTGAGACTTCCGCCCCGATCCCCTGAAAGGATGAGCTGAGACTTTCTTCAAACTGCTTGGCTTCCTCCTGATCCATGTAGGTAGTGAAGGGATCATCCAGCGCCGCCAGCATCCCGTTGATGGCCCCGTTCATGATTTTGTCGTGGTCCACCTTTTCCAGAAAATTGTGCTGGATCAAACGGTAGGTTGTTTCCAGCTTCTGCACATCTTTCGCGCTGAGGCCCGAGGACAAACCGGAAGCGGCGGCCCCGCCGGCCAATCGTCCGGTAAGCGCGGACGGATCGGCGATCGTAAGCGTCACTATGCTGCTGGCGAACATGGCCAACAGGATGAATGCAAGCACGGTACGCCCTTTAAACACCATGTTCCTTACACCACCTTTTTTCCTCTCCTTGCCAGGTTACTCGTCCCTCTAGTATATGACAAGCTCTTCCCTAAACATTCGTTCTTTTTTCAGCCTCTCAGGTACGGAGTGGGGTCGGTGGCCGTTCCGTTGACCCTGACCTCGAAGTGCAAGTGGTTGCCCGTTGCCCTTCCGGTCGCGCCGACTTCGGCAATTTTCTGCCCGCGTTTGACGCGATCGCCTTTTTTGACCACAATGCCGTCATTATGAATGTGGCCGTACAGTGTCCAAAGACCGTTCCCGTGGTCGATAATGACGCAATTGCCATAGCCGCTGTACCATTGAGCCAGGATCACCACCCCGTCCTCGGCGGCGAGAATGTTCGTCCCGTACGGCGCCCCGAGGTCGAGACCCGTATGGAACGCGCTTTTCTCGCCGGTGATCGGGTCTGTCCGCGAACCGAAGCCCGAGGTGACCGGATACACCTTCGGCAGCGGATAGCCCAATTTCCCCCCCGAGTAGGTGTAAACCGTGCCGG
>Ga0310822_100329_pt1 | contig 25586 bp, 27 predicted proteins | sample P4_ome_2_FD_201313 | JGI IMG/M metagenome (GOLD analysis project Ga0310822, IMG submission 201313) | Sorghum-adapted microbial communities from Joint BioEnergy Institute, Emeryville, California, United States - P4_Day56_Rep2 | ecosystem: Engineered > Bioreactor > SSF (Solid state fermentation) >... | reverse complement strand
TAAGAATCTGAAGAATGATGCGCCACGCTTCCCGCTCAGTAAATGATGCCTTCTCTTCAAACAGCATGTCTTCCAGCGTGCTCCCTTTAATATAGCTCATGACGTAGTAGAGTTGCCCTTTTTCCTCAAATGAGTCAAACACACGCGGGAATTGCGGGTGGTGCAGCGAGGACAGCAAGCTGACTTCATATTCATACAGCGGACGGCCTTTTGGACTGTCCAGACGGCTGGGCCGCACTTGCTTCAGAACGCGTTCTTCTTGCAGGGTCCGGTCCATTACAAGATAAGAAATTCCATAGCTGCCCATACCAAGTGTGCGAATGACTTCATAGCGGGCTTTGATTAACGTACCCGCCTTATGCGGTTTATCGACCCACCATTCCCGCAGGCGCTGATACCATTGTTTCCACATGCGCACCGGTCCTTTATTTTTTCTGTGAAAATCATGAGAAAAGAAGGAAGGGAAAGAGGAAATAAGATCCAGAGAAGAAAAAGGCCTTCGCCTTTTTCACCATTGAAATCTTCTCCTCATTCTTCCCTCTCTTTTTCTTCATACCCCAAAAGTCAGCCGCTCCCCCATGATTTTCATGTCGGGGTTGCGGCTGAAACACCATAGTGGTTTTATTGGCTCATTATACGTTTCTACGAAGATAGAGGAAAATAGTTGCAACTTCCGGGAAATATACGGCATTTTGCCGGATAAAAACGAAATATTTTTGTGAGAGGGGCGACATGATTAGACAAAATGCGCCGGTGAAAATTTGTATAATAAACCTATTAAGCAAGCGAATAGGAGAAACAAGGAGGGGCTTCGCCGTGTTTCGAAACGAATTTTTGCGGATTGTGTGGGAAAAGGGACGAATCGATATCGGAGAACTTGCCACGCTGCTTAATACGACGGAAGACTTGGTTGAAGCGGAAGCGAGCGTTTGCGCAGCGCATGGTTGGATTCGGCTGCTGGATTCTCTTATTATGGCAACGCCTCAAACGGACATGGGACGATAACGACCCAAAAAATTCCCATGGCGTTTCAACTGCAACCCAGCCATGAAAATCATAAAAAGGGCGGCTGACTTTTGAGGTGTGAAGGGAAAAAGAGAAGAGAACGAGGAGGGGATTTTAATATAAAAAAGGCGAACGCCTTTTTCTTCCCCGGAACGTATTTCTTCTCCCCTTTCCTTCTTTCCTCACGATTTTCACACAAAAAGGATATGACATAAAACTTCTTTCGGCGTGCAGACTATAAACAACATAACGGGAAAGGAGTTTTTTTTATGTGGAAATGTCCGTATTGCGGGAGCGAACAGGGTATGCCGTATCAGGACAGCAACCTCACAGGAATGCTTTGCCTGGCGGAGACATGCGGCCGGTTTCATGCAATGACCGAGGAGGAAAGCAGACAGGTAGAAAGGCATGTCTTCGAGTCTGACATGTAGCCCGTGTTTGGTATCGTTTGTTAAATCGGGTACAATAGAAGGAAAACGGAAAGGAGCGGGCACATGAGTGAACTATCGTTTGTAAGCCGTGAACAGGACGGTCTTAGTATTCACATTTTGCCTACGCAAAAGTTCAAAACGACGACAATTTTGATACATATTCAACTGCCGCTTGAGGAAAATCTCGTTACCAGAGGGGCCCTGCTGCCGAATGTGCTGCAGCGCGGCACGGAGCGCTATCCGAATCCGGCGCATCTACAGCGCCACCTCGATTCGCTGTATGGCGCTATTTTCAATGCAGGCGTTATGAAGCGCGGTGAGAGACAAATCATTCAATTTTATCTTGAAATTGCCAATGAGAAGTACCTGACAGACTCGCGTCCGCTGCTGGAGGACGGCGTGCGTTTTCTAGGCGAGGTGTTGACACGTCCGTTGCTGGAGAACGGAGCCTTCGCGAAAAAAGTGGTCGACTTGGAGAAAGAGGCGCTTACCAAGCGTATTGAAGGTTTAATCGACGATAAAATGCGGTATGCCAACCAGCGGCTGACCGAAGAGATGTGCCAGAGCGAGCCGTACCGGTTGCTGTCGTATGGCATCCGCGAACAAATCCCACAAATTACGCCGGAAGCGCTGTATGCTTTTTATCAGGAGGTACTGGCTTCATACCCGGTGGATATGTATGTCATTGGAGACGTGCAGCCTGAGAAGGCGGCGGAACTTCTCCGGCAGCATATTCCTCTGAAGCCGTCCGGCGTAAAAGAGCTTCCCCCGACTTCGTATAAAAAAGACGTAGCCGAAGAGCGTGTCATAACGGAAGAGCTTAATGTTGCCCAGGGCAAGCTTAACATTGGCATGCGTACACAAACCGGGTATGCGGACGATGACTATGTGCATCTGATGATGTATAACGGTGTACTGGGCGGGTTCCCGCACTCCAAGCTATTTATGAATGTACGGGAGAAAGCATCTCTTGCGTACTACGCGGTATCGCAGCTTGAGACGCACAAGGGATTGTGTATGATCATGTCGGGAATCGAGACGGGAAACTACGATAAAGCCCTTGCCATTATTAAAGAACAGCTGGAAATGATGAAGCGCGGCGAGATTACAGATATCGAGCTGAACCAGACGAAAGCCACGCTTTCCAATCAACTGCGCGAGACAAGGGACAATGCAGGAGCTATCGCCAACATGGATTACAACGGCCGTCTGGCCGGCCGCCGCCGCTCGTTGGAAGAAATCCTGGATGCGATTTCCCGCACTACAAAGGATGATATTGCACGCGTCGCGCAGAAAGTGGAGATCGATACAATTTATTTCTTGCGCGGAAAGGGGGAGGCGAAATGAAAACGAAACGCTACGAACGGTTGAATGAGACGCTTTATTACGACCAATTGGACAATGGCCTGGAAGTATACATCCTGCCCAAACCCGGATTCAGCAAGACATATGCGACATTCACGACCCGCTACGGGTCCATTGATAACGAGTTTCAGGCACCGGGCAAGGAGCGGATAAAGGTGCCGGACGGCATTGCCCACTTCCTTGAGCACAAGATGTTTGAAGAAGAGGACGGCGATGTGTTTGCTGAGTTTGCGGCGCACGGTGCGTCGGCAAATGCATTTACAAGTTTTGATCGTACAGCGTATTTGTTCTCGAGCACACAGGATGTGGCGCATAATGTGGAGACGCTGCTGAACTTCGTGCAGAAACCGTATTTTACCGATCAGAACGTAGAGAAGGAAAAGGGCATCATCGGCCAGGAAATTCGCATGTACGATGATGATGCGGACTGGCGGGTGTACTTTGGGCTTATTGCCAATTATTATCATAATCATCCGGTAAAGATTGACATCGCTGGCACGGTCGAATCGATTAGCAAGATTACAAAAGAGCTGCTTTATGAGTGCTATGAAACATTCTATCATCCGTCCAATATGCTGTTGTTCATCGTAGGGGCGGTGAACCCGGAAGAAATGATGGAGCTTGTGCGCAAGAATCAGGCCGGGAAGCCGTATGACAAACAGGCACCCATAAAGCGTTTCTATCCGGAAGAGCCGGAGACGGTGGCACAGAAACGTTCTGTTGTTCATCTGCCGGTCGGCATTCCGAAATGCCTATTCGGTTTTAAAGATAAGCGGGCCGGTCTAATCGGCGAAGAGCTGGTCAAACGGGAAGTGGCAACGGAAATTCTGCTCGATATTTTATTTAGTCCGAGTTCCGATTTGTACCAGAAGCTGTATGATGCCGGATTGATTAACAACGGATTCAGCGCTGACTATTCGGGTGAGCCGCAGTACGGTTTTTCCATCATCGGAGGCGATACGAAGGACCCGGATGCGCTGGTATCGATGGTAGAGAGCGAGCTTAAAAATGTGCTCGCCAGGGGCGTTGATGAGGAGTCCTTTATGCTTTCGAAGAAAAAGAAGACCGGGGAATTTCTCCGTGCCCTTAATTCGGTGGAGTTTATTGCCAATTCGTTTACGAAATACCGGTTCGGCGGGACTGACCTGTTCGCCCGCGGGGATATCCTGGAGGGGATAACGCTTGAAGATGTCAATGCGCGCCTGAAAGAACACGTCGATTTCGCACAGTTCTCAGTGTCCATCGTGACTTCATCCGAAGCATGACGGATCGTGAGCGGGAGAGGGGAAATAATGAGACAACAGAGATACGCTTGCGTAACCGGAGCAAGCCGCGGCATCGGAGCGGCCATTGCCCTCCGGCTTGCCCGGGCGGGCTATAATCTCACACTGCACTACAACAGTTCTGTACAGGAAGCGGAAGAGGTGGCGAAGCGCTGCGGTACTGAAGGAGCGGAAGTAACGCTGGTGCGGGCCGATTTAACGGCGCCGGATGGTGCCGAGCAACTGTACGGACAATTGCTGCAAGCGCCGGATGTGCTGGTACTGAATGCAGGATTGAGCGCATACGGGATGGTGCAGGATGTGACGACTGAAGAGTGGGAGAAGATGATGAATGTGCATGTGCGCGCGCCGTTTTTCTGCGCGCGCCTTGCCCTGCCTCACATGGTGCGGCGCCGCTTTGGCCGCATCATTACCGTATCGTCCATTTGGGGGCTTACCGGAGCGAGCTTCGAAGTACTGTATTCGACCGCCAAAGGGGCGGTTATATCGTTTACGAAAGCTCTGGCGAAAGAGGTGGCGCCGTCGGGCATTACGGTGAACTGCATTGCACCGGGTCTTATTCGTACCGAAATGATGACGGGTGCATTTAACGAAGAAGAATTGGCTGCCATTGTTGAAGAAATTCCTGCGGGTCGAATGGGTACCCCTGAAGAAATTGCTGCCCTCGCTGCTTTCCTTGCCGGTGACGAAGCAGGCTACATCAACGGGCAGATTATCAGCCCGAACGGGGCATGGTATTGCTAGGAGGGCAGGATCAAATTCTTTGAACATGTGAATAAAGCGCCTCCTTGCAACGCATGCTAACTGTGGAGGGCAGAATGCTCTTCACATGATCATGAAGGAGGAACACGACATGTCAGTCCTGGACAACTTTCAAGATTGGAAATCATTCTTGGCGCAGCGCGTAGCACAGGCGGCGACCGTTGGCATGGAAAAGGAAACGATGGAAAATGTGGCGTACCAAATCGGTAACTATCTGTCAAACCAGGTTGATCCGAAAAACGAGCAGGAACGCCTTCTCAAAGAGCTTTGGGATGCTGGCACCGAGGAACAGCGCCACGCAATGGCGGGCGCCATGATTAACTACGTGCAGAATAAGAAGCAATGACATCTTTCTCTCTTCCCCTCTTTTGCGAGGGGATTTTTCCTTTTTCATGTTTTTTTATGCGTTTCATGCTTTTTTCTATTGGAAGGATTTTATTTTTTAGTGTAGAATAATGTCGTTATGGAAGAAGAATCAAACAGGGAAAGGGCGTTTTACTTGAGATGGAAACGGAAAAACAAGATTGGTATCTTGAATATGAGATTCATAAAAATCGGCCCGGACTATTGGGAGATGTCGCTTCCATTCTTGGGATGCTGGCCATTAACATTATTACGATTAACGGGGTAGAATCCTTAAACGGAACGATTAATCGTCGCCGTGGTATGCTAATCCAAACCGATGACGCAAAAAAAATCGAATTGTTGGGCAGCATATTGGAAAAGGTTGATAATATAACGCTGCGCAAACTGCGCCAGCCTACGATATTGGATTTGCTTGCGGTTCGTCATGGCCGCTATATCGAACGGGATGCAGAAGATAAAAAGACATTCCGCTTTGTGCGTGAAGAAATTGGCGTCCTGGTTGACTTTATGGCCGAAATTTTTAAACGTGAAGGAAATCAGATGATTGGAATCCGGGGGATGCCGCGGGTCGGGAAGACCGAATCTACCGTTGCGGCCTGCGTATCCGCCAATAAACGCTGGACGTTTATTTCTTCTACGCTGCTGCGCCAGACGGTCCGCAACCAGCTTACCGTGGAAGAAATGAACGGCAGTCAGCATGTCTATATGATTGACGGCATTGTTTCCACGATGCGGAGCACGGAGCGGCATGCGATGTTAATGCGCGAGATTTTGCGCATGCCGTATACAAAAGTCATTGAGCATCCGGATATTTTTGTGCGTGAAACAGAATACGAAATGTCGGATTTTGACTACATTATTGAATTGCGTAACCATCCCGAAGAGGAAATTACATACGAAAACGTTGAAACAGGATTCTCCGGATTGGACATTCCATAGAAGAGAACCGGAGAGGCAGGAGGTGGATGATTTGTCTGAGCTCGCAGAAGTGTTACGAAAAGCCAGACAGGAAAAAGGAATGTCGCTTGCCGAAGTACAGGAGGCAACCAAGATACAACGACGTTATCTGGAAGCGATTGAAAACGGCAATTTTGACGTACTCCCCGGGCACTTTTATGTTCGGGCTTTCATAAAAAGCTACGCGGAGGCGGTAGGACTTGACGCCGATGAGCTTATTGTCCAGTACGCTTCCGAATTGCCGGAGCCGCCGAAGGTAGAGGAGGCGCCTCCTCCGCTCAGGCAGAGCCGACACGGGCGCAAGGAGCAAAGCGGAAACAGCAGCAAATGGGTTTCGCGAATTTTATTATATTTGTTTGCGATTCTTGTCATCGGGGTTATCTGGGCATCGGTGAACTATTTTCTAAAAGATAAAGAACAGCCGGCTCCGCCGCCTGCGGCGCAAAAAGAAGCACCGCTGGATAAGAAAACCGATATTTTTGTTCCGCCGCCGGAAAATCCGGAGACGAAGCCGCAGCAACCGGTCCAGCAGCCCGCTGCCGCCGGTAAGGTTACACCGCTGCCAAAAACGGGATCAACGATGAATTTCGAGGTGACCGGGGCGGATAAGATTACGGTTAAGGTTACGGCCAAAACGGGTGACCACTGGATGGACATTTCCGGAAAAGACGGCCTTATTACACAGCAAACACTGAAGGAAGGGCAAAGCCAAACATTTGAGGTGACACAGGACAAAGGTAACGAAGCGCTGCTGCGCATCGCGCGTGCACGTGACGTAGAAGTCGTGGTGAACGGACAGCCGATTGACATGTCGCAAGCTAAGAAGACGGCTTCGCAGCGAATTAAGATTATACGCAAGTAGGTCCCTGAGTTCTCAGGGGCTTTTCTTTTGACACCTTTTTTTCAGTATATTATACTGGTAGATGGAAAATTAGACTCTTTTGTCTATCGGACGGAGGAAATCAATTGGATAAAACAGCAACAAAAGAGAAAGTAGCGATTATCACACTTGGATGTGAGAAAAACCTCGTCGACTCGGATATTATGTCGCAGTTGATCGATGAACGCGGCTACCTTCTCGTAGATGACCCGCAGGAAGCCGATGTGGTCATTGTCAATACGTGCGGCTTTATTGACGCAGCGAAAGAAGAATCGATCAATACGATTTTGGAAGTGGCCGATTTGAAAGAGAGCGGCAATCTGAAATCATTGATTGTAGCAGGATGCCTAACGCAGCGCTACAAAGAAGTACTAATGGATGAAATGCCGGAGATCGATGGAATTGTCGGGACTGGCGATTTTGATAAAATCAATCAAATTATTGAAGAATCACTGGAAGGCAAGAAGCCAATCTTCGTGGGAAATCCGGCATTCTCTTATGAGAATGTAACAAGACGCAAGGTCGATGCAGGTACATACTCCGCCTATATCAAGATTGCGGAAGGATGCGACAACAAGTGTACGTTCTGTATTATCCCGCAGCTGCGCGGCGCATTCCGCAGCCGTACGATTGAATCCATTGTTGCGGAAGCAAAAGAGCTGGCGGCGCAGGGGGTAAAAGAAGTCAACCTTATTGCCCAGGATTCGACCAACTATGGATTTGATATTTATGGCGAACGTGTATTGCATAAACTTTTGCGTGAAGTATCGAAAGTCGATGGTATTGAATGGATTCGTCTGCACTATGCGTATCCGGGATACTTTACGGACGAGCTTATCGAAGAGATGGCTGCTAATCCAAAGGTATGCAAATATGTGGATATGCCGCTTCAGCATAGCGAGGATCGCGTATTGAAGCGCATGCTTCGACCCGGACGCCAGCGTGACACCCGTGAGCTGGTTGCCAAGATTCGTGCCGCCGTGCCGGATGTGGCGCTCCGCACTTCCATTATTGTTGGATTCCCGGGAGAGACGGAAGAAGAGTTTGAGAATCTCAAAGCATTCCTGCGCGAAATCAAGTTCGATCGTCTTGGTGTATTTACATATTCCCAGGAAGAAGGCACCGCGGCCGCTCGCTTAGAAGATCAACTGCCGCAGGATGTGATTGAACGCCGGGCGAATGAGTTGATGGAAGTACAGCGTGAAATTGCGAGCGAGCGCAACGGCCGATTTGTCGGTAAAGTCGTTTCTGTGCTTATTGAAGGATACGACGGTAAGAATAATGTCTATATCGGCCGCTCGCAGTTCGATGCCAGCGAAATCGACGGAGAAGTGTTTGTAACTGGATATAAGGGAGAGCTGGGGCAGATAGTGCCGGTACGCATCACTCATTCGTACGATTTTGACCTTGCGGGGGAGGTTATCTAGTTGAACCTGGCCAATCGGATTACACTGGCACGAATTTTTCTCGTGCCGGTGGTTATGATTTTTTTGCTCGTACGGTTTGATGACCTGGGAGCGATCAAAGTCGGAGGCGTACATATTACATACAGCGAGTTTATTGCCGCTCTTATTTTTATTATTGCCGCTATCACGGACGGACTGGATGGGTATATCGCCCGCTCACGCAAGATGGTGACTAATTTGGGCAAGTTTCTTGATCCTCTGGCTGATAAACTGCTTATTTCTGCCGTGCTTATCTCGCTCGTAGAGATGCAGCGTCTGGACGCATGGGTGGCGGTCGTCATCATTAGCCGTGAATTCGCTGTTACGGGACTTCGCCTGGTGGCTGCTGCGGAAGGGTTGGTTATTGCCGCAAGCAAGTTGGGGAAATGGAAAACAGTGTTCCAAATTATCGCGGTCGCATCCCTCATTCTGCAGAATTTCCCGTTCGAGACATGGCACTTCCCGTTCGCCACAATCATGGTATGGATAGCGGTTATTATGACGATTGTTTCCGGCGTGGAATACTTTGTGAAGAACAAAAAAGTAATTCCGCTCGCGTAACTTCATCCGCCGTATCCGGCGGTTGATTTATTTGGAAGGAGTTTGCGTATGAAAGCAGAGATTATTGCGGTTGGAACAGAACTGTTGCTCGGGCAAATCGCCAACACGAACGCCCAGTTCCTTTCACAGAAGCTTGCCGAAGTCGGAATTGGCGTCTACTACCATACCGTCGTCGGTGACAATGCGGACCGCTTGTACAAGCTTATTCAAGAAGCGTTCACGCGCTCAGATCTGATTATTTTTTCGGGCGGACTCGGTCCTACGAAAGATGATTTGACGAAAGAGACGGTGGCGCGTGCGGTGGCACGTCCGCTGGTACATGATGAACAGGCCCTAAACCGGATTGTATCGTATTTTGAAAAACGTGGTATTAAAATGACAGATAACAACCGCAAGCAGGCGCTTGTGATTGAAGGCAGTCACGTGCTGCCCAATGACCACGGTATGGCACCGGGCATGGTCATAGAGCATAAAGGCAAATATGTAATGATGCTGCCGGGACCGCCGCGCGAGCTGTATCCAATGTTTACTACATATGGTCTGCCGCATCTGCTGTCGCTCATTCGTGATCAGTACGTTGTACATTCAAAAGTGCTTCGTTTCTTTGGTATCGGGGAGTCGGCGCTGGAAGAAGAACTTATTGATTTGATTGATGGACAAAGTAATCCGACCATCGCCCCGCTTGCAAAAGAGGGGGAAGTAACAATCCGTCTGACCGCCAAGGCGAAAAGCGTAGCGGAAGCCGAAGAGATGATCCGAAGCGTTGAGCATGAAATCAATAGACGTGTTGGAGAGTTTATCTACGGATATAACGACGATTCGCTCGAATCCGTTCTGGTACGCCAACTGACCGAAAGAGGCGAAACGGTAGCGTTCGCCGAGAGTATTACCGGAGGGCTGGTTAGTCATCTGGTCACATCGATTCCGGGAAGCTCAGCCGCACTGAAAGGCTCGATTGTTTGTTATACGAATGAGGTGAAGGAGAGCCTGCTCGCGGTACCGCAGGATGTTCTGGCATCGGCAGGGGCGGTCAGCGAAGAGACGGCCAGGATTCTGGCCGAGCAGGTCCGCGTGCGGCTTGGCAGTACGTACGGTATTTCGATTACGGGTGAAGCCGGGCCAATCGCCTCGGAAGATAAGCCTGTCGGTCTCGTGTACATCGGTGCAACCGACGGGATGCACACGGAAATAAAAACGTTTCGCCTATCGGGGCGGCGTCCTGCCATCCAGCTTCGCGCGGCGAAGTATGCAATTTTTACGATGCTTGAACGAATAAAAAAAGGTGGTTTTTAAATGGCACATTTCTCTGATTTTGCTTTGCATAAGACGATTCAGCAGGCCATTCACGATATGGGCTTTGAGGAACCGTCACCGATTCAGGAACAATGCATTCCGAAAATTCTTGAAGGTCATGACTTAATCGGCCAGGCGCAGACCGGTACCGGCAAAACGGCCGCATTCGGTCTTCCGCTGATTGAAAAGGTGACAAACCGCAACGCCGTGCAGGCAATCGTGTTAACGCCTACGCGGGAACTTGCGATCCAGGTATCGGGCGAGCTGCGCAAAATCGCTAAATATAAGCGGGTACGTACGCTGCCTATCTATGGGGGACAGTCCATCGGACACCAGATTCGCGCTTTGAAGCAGGGCGTACAGGTTGTGATCGGTACGCCGGGCCGGGTGCTTGATCATCTGCGCCGCAAGACTCTGCGTCTCGACCAGGTAAGCATGCTGGTGCTTGACGAAGCGGATGAAATGCTTGATATGGGCTTTCAGGAAGACATTGAAGCCATTATCAAAGAGACGTCGACCGATCGCCAGACGCTCCTCTTCTCGGCGACGATGCCGCAGGAAATTCTACGTCTCTCCCGCAAGTACATGAATAACCCGGAAACCGTTGCGATTAGCCGTAAGGAAGTCACCGCGCCGACCATTGAGCAAGTATATTACAAAGTATTTGAGCGCAGTAAGCTTGAAAGCCTCTGTCGCATTCTTGACAGTGAGGAAATCGAGCTTGGCATCGTTTTCTGCCGTACGAAGCGCGGGGTGGACGAGTTGACGGAAGCGCTTCAGGAACGAGGATATCTGGCGAGTGGTCTGCACGGTGATTTAAGCCAGGCGCAGCGCGATAAAGTGATGCAATCGTTCCGCGACTCGACGATTGAACTGCTTGTAGCTACTGACGTGGCCGCACGCGGTATTGACGTGGGAAATGTATCGCATGTAGTAAACTATGATATTCCGCAGGACCCGGAGAGTTATGTCCACCGTATTGGTCGTACCGGTCGTGCGGGACGTAAAGGCATTGCAATGACGCTGGTGACGCCGCGGGAAATGAAACAGCTGCGCACGATTGAAAAAATCTCCAAGACGACGCTTGAATCCCGTAACGTGCCGTCCATCGAAGAGGTCATGGAACGCCAGCAAACAATCTGGAAAGAGCAGTTGATTGCACTGGTGGAAGGGGACGAAGATATGACGCCGTTCCTTGATGTGGTGGCACAACTGAAAGAACAATATCCGCTGGAAAAGATAGCGGCAGCCGCACTGTCACTTGCGTTTGCGCCTTCTGTGTCTTCAGCGGAAGAAGAATTGTATGATTTTGGCGATACCGGCGCATCCAAAGGCAAGGTTCGTTTCTTCATGAACATTGGCCGCAGCCTCGATGTGCGTCCGCCGGATTTGGTTAAGGAAATCTCGGAATTGGTCGGTGCTTCCAGCAAGGCGATTGGCCGGATTGATATTTTCGATAACTTTACCTTTATCGAAGTTGATCAGGAAATTGCACCGTTCGTATACGAAGCATTGCGTCACTCCCGGATTAAGGGTAAACGGGTAAACATCGAGCCCGCCAAGCCGCGTTCCAAGCGCTAAACAAAAAGTCCTCCTGCCATCGGGCAGGAGGACTTTTTTTACGAATGCTATTTCAGCGCTGAATATGTCTGCGCAGTTACCGTTTCAATTGCTTTATACGTAATATCGGTCAGCCTATCTAATTCTTCAAGACTCATCGACAGAATCGGCATCAGCACGATAACAGGACCGAGCGGGCGAATAATGGCGCCGTTACGCCGGGCGTGCAGAATAATATGATGTTCTACCTGCATGTGTATCGGGAACGGTTTTTTGCTTGCTTTGTCCTGGACTATCTCAATGCCTACCATCATGCCGCGCTGCCGTACATCGCCCACATGAGGCAGGGTACGGAATGGTGCAAGCTTCTGTGCCAGAAAGTTAATTTTCTTCTCCAGAGAGGCGATAAGGCCGGTTTGCTCGATAAGCTCAAGATTTTTTAGCGCAACCGCACAGGCAAGCTGGTTTCCGGTATACGTATGGCCATGGAAGAAGGTACGCAGCTCTTCAGGCTCGCCGAGAAATGCGTTAAATATTTCTTCGCTTGTCAGTGTGGCGGCCAGTGGCAAATAGCCGGCGGTCAGCCCCTTGGCTACACAGAGAAAATCCGGTTCGACCCCCTCCTGTTCGCAGGCGAAAAGCGTGCCCGTCCGTCCGAAGCCGACCGCCACCTCGTCAGCAATCAGCAGGACTTCATAGCGGGTGCAGAGCTCGCGTACGCCGCGCAGAAAACCGTCGGGCGCGGTAATCATTCCCGCGGCCCCCTGTACCAGCGGTTCAATAATCAGCCCGGCCACTTCTTCGTGCCGTTCTTTAAGCAGCGCTTCGAGCGCATCGAGACATAAGGCTTTGCAGGCTTCCTCATCATTATTTTCCGTCAGACGATATGTATACGGTGCCGGTGTTTCCAGACGTTCGAATAGAAGGGGTCTGAAAATGTGATGGAATGTTTCCATGCCGCCTACGCTGACTGATCCGATCGTGTCACCGTGATACGCTTCGCGAAGCGAGATGAATTTGTTCTTTTTTCCCGAGAAGCGTACCGGGTCTTTCAATTGCCAGTACTGGTAAGCCATTTTGAGCGCGATTTCTACCGAGGTTGAACCCGAGTCCGAGTAGAATACTTTGGTCAAGCTCTGCGGTGTAATTTCCACCAGTTTTTTCGCAAGCAAAATGGAGGGAACGTTGGCTGCTCCGAGCAGTGTAGAGTGGGCAATCTTGCCTGCTTGCTCGCGTAGCGCAGCGTTAAGTTCCGCATGGTTATGCCCGTGCACGTTCACCCAGAGGGAGGAGTAGCCATCCAGATACTAATTCCCCTCGATATCGTACAGATAGCTACCTTCCCCGCGTTCAATGATAAGCGGCTTTTCCCGGCGATAGGCTTTCATCTGGGTGAAAGGATGCCACACATATTCTTTATCCCAGCGTTCTAAATCATGAGTAGATAGTTGCATTAGTGTTCCTCCGTTCCTTTTGTTTGCATAAGTTTCTCTTCCGCCTGCTCCAGGCGTTCAAGAAGCAGAGCCAGATTGATACATTTGTGCAATTCATGCAGCCGTGTACGAAGCGCTTTCGGTTCTTTTTGTTCCATCTCAGGGAAAGTACCCAGCACGGGAAGTTCGGTCAGCTTGCTTATCATGCGCACGTTATCCTGCTCCATTTCGCCCGGTGCAAGCGGCATGCGGTTGACGATGATACCGAGTATCGGAATTCCTCGTATTTGCGCATAGGAGGCTGTCAGTATTGTGTGATTAATGGTGCCCAGTCCCGGATGGGTAACGAGCAGAAGCGGCAAACGCAGGCGCTCGATCAAGTCGACAGTCATATAGATACCCCGTTCATCTTCTCGCAGGGGAACAGCCAGTCCACCCGCCCCCTCTACAAATACAAAATCATGGGATGCACGCAGCTTTTGAAGATGGCCGGCAATATGCTCGGGCTCGATACATACCCCGGTTTGCAGCGCCGCCAGATGGGGTGATAATGCCGGCTCCATACAATATGTACAGAGCGTATTTTGATCATAGGGCAAGGGATAAAGCGACCGATAGAATTCCACATCTTCAGCGACAAGTCCCAGGTCGCTGCGAATGCCTCCGCTTTGCACCGGCTTATACGGAATAGCATCATACCCGCCCATAGCAAACAGTGCAGTTAAAAGACCGGTAACCATTGTTTTTCCGACGCCTGTATCCGTACCGGTGACAAATAATGCGTGTCCCTGCTTCATGAAACTTCCTCCTTTTCATTTAAAATGGCGTAATACCGAAATAGGCTGTTGACGATTTGACACATAATTATGGCAAAGAGCGAGAGAAGGATGGACATTAGAAAGAGAGCTATTGTCAGAGTAAAAGTAATCACGCTTTATTGTCAACTATTATTAAAATAAAGTTAACATATATATGGAAAAATATAGTAATTTTTAATAAAAAGCGAATAAATGTTCGTGAAAAATGCTTGGCAAACGGGTAAAAAAGAGGTACAATAAAGTACGTAGTTAAGATACTTAAACGACGGTAGTTGATATAAATACAACGAAGGGAGCGATGGCTTTGTCCGATCGCAAAGCTGCTTTAGATATGGCCCTGCGCCAAATCGAGAAACAATTCGGTAAGGGTTCCGTAATGAAACTGGGGGAGATGGCTGCCACACAACAGGTGTCTACCGTATCCAGTGGTTCGATTGCGCTTGATATCGCGCTCGGTATCGGAGGGTATCCGCGTGGTCGGATTATCGAAATCTACGGTCCGGAATCGTCTGGTAAGACTACGGTAGCGCTGCACGCGATTGCCGAAGTACAGAAAACGGGCGGCACTGCTGCGTTCATCGATGCGGAACATGCGCTTGATCCGGTCTATGCACGCAAGCTAGGCGTTAATATTGACGAATTGCTTCTCTCCCAGCCGGATACAGGGGAACAGGCACTTGAGATTGCGGAGGCGCTGGTACGTTCTGGCGCGATTGACATCATTGTAGTCGACTCTGTAGCTGCACTTGTGCCGAAAGCCGAAATCGAAGGCGAGATGGGCGATTCGCACGTTGGTCTGCAGGCACGTTTGATGTCCCAGGCACTGCGCAAGCTGGCAGGCGCTATCAATAAATCTAAAACGATTGCTATTTTCATCAACCAGCTCCGCGAAAAGGTTGGAGTTATGTTTGGAAATCCGGAGACAACGCCGGGTGGACGTGCTCTCAAGTTCTACTCCAGTGTACGTCTGGACGTACGCCGTGTAGAAACTCTTAAGCAGGGTAATGACATGGTAGGAAACCGCACAAAGATTAAAGTCGTGAAGAACAAGGTGGCTCCGCCATTTAAAACGTCTGAAGTAGATATTATGTACGGAGAAGGCATTTCCCGCGAAGGAAGTTTGCTTGATATCGGTACGGAGCTTGACATCGTGAACAAGAGCGGTGCCTGGTACTCTTATAATGAAGAGCGCCTCGGACAGGGGCGTGAGAACGCGAAGCAGTTCCTCAAAGAGAATCCGGATATTGCGCACTCGATCGAAATGAAGATTCGTGAGCACTATGGTTTAGACCAGGCAGTTTCGCTGCCGCCGGCTGATCAGGACAACAAGGATGAGGAATTCGTTCTTGACTTTGAGTAATGGCCGTTTTTACTGCTTGTGATACAGAAGGCTTAAAAGCTTTATTAAGATAAAGCTTTTAAGCTTTCTTTTTTCTGTGAAAATCATGAAGAAAGAGGGAGAAGAGGGAGGAAAAAAGATCTAAGGAAGAAAAAGGCGTCCGCCTTTTTCCACATTGAAATCATTCTCTCGTTCTTTCCTCTCTTTTCTTTTGTGCGACGAAAGTCAGCCGCCCTTCCCTCCATTTTCATGTCGGGGTTGCGGCTGATTGGCTATGGTGGTTTTGTTATTCTGCTATGTGGAGGGAAGACGGATGAGCGAGGAGAAGCGAACTGCAGCCGTAATTACGCGACTGGAACGTCAAAAGAAAAATAAGCATCGCATCAACGTGTACCTGGACGGCGAATATGCGTTTGCTATCCATGAAGATGTGCTGGTCAAGTACCGTTTGAACAAAGGCTGTAAATTGGACGAAGCGGATATGAAGGAGCTGCTTGATGCAGAAGAGAAGAACCGTGCTGTGCAGTATGCTTTGCGCTATATTAGCCACCGTCCGCGCACCGTCGAAGAAGTACGGCGCTATTTGCTGGATACGGGATTCCCTGCATCGGTAGCGGATGAGACAGTATCCGGTTTTATCAAACGAAAATACCTCGATGATCGTGCTTATGCCCGGCAATGGGTGGAAGAGAGGCTTCGTCTTAAACCCCGTGGCAGGCACTTGCTGCGCCAGGAACTCCAGGCCAGGGGAATTGACGGGGAGGATGTGGAGGCAGCGCTCGCGCAGGTGGAACAGGAAGATGAGGAAGCCGCTTGTCTGTCGATTGCACGCAAAAAATACGGACAAAAGCGGTTTGGATCTTTTCAAGAAATGAGAAATAAAATAGGGCCGTTTTTGCAGCGCAAAGGCTTTCCGCACGAAATCATTAAAAAAACCCTCGAAACATTAAAAAATGAGAGCATAAACCAAGAGATGTAACACAAATTACCCATTCTTGACATTCCTGCGGTATGATGGCAAAATGAACTTGTATATTCTTTTTCTACCGTGGTCCTCTCTTTTTCGCTAGCCTCGGGTAAGAATATATAGATGGTTTTGCATAGGAGAGATCGAGTATCCGATCTCGTTTTTTAACTAAACCTGACATTCTACACAGCCAAAAATTGAAGAAAGACCTCAGATGCAAGGAGGTGACAGAAAGATGAACTTAGTACCTGCAATTCTCATTGCACTTGCATCTCTGGTGGTCGGAGCGGTAATTGGTTATTTTGTTCGTAAATCACTCGCAGAGGCAAAGATTTCGAGTGCGGAAGAAGCTGCACGTCAAATTGTAGACAAAGCGGAAAAAGAAGCGGAAGCACTCAAGAAGGAGAAAGTGCTCGAAGCGAAAGACGAAGTGCATAAACTGCGAACGGATGCCGAGAAGGACTTGCGCGAAAGACGAAACGAGATTCAGCGCCTTGAGAAACGTGTACTGCAAAAAGAGGAGTCGCTTGACCGAAAGATGGACACGTATGAGCGTAAGGAAACGGAGCTTGAGCGTCGCGAGCAGGCGATTAACCAGATGCACGCGAAAACGGAAGAACTTTTGCAGGCTCAGATGGCTGAACTCGAACGGGTTTCAAACCTGACACGCGAAGAAGCGCGCGACATCATTCTGCAGCAGGTTGAGGATGAAGTGCGTCACGAAGCTGCTATGCTGGCAAAAGACATCGAACAGCAGGCGAAGGAAGAAGCGGACAAAAAAGCCCGTCATATTATTGCCACGGCGATTCAGCGCTGTGCCGCGGACCATGTGGCGGAAACGACAGTATCGGTTGTTTCGCTTCCTAATGATGAAATGAAAGGTCGGATTATCGGTCGAGAAGGTCGAAATATTCGTGCTCTGGAGACGTTAACTGGTATCGATTTAATCATTGATGATACTCCGGAAGCCGTCATTTTATCCGGTTTTGATCCCGTTCGTCGTGAGATTGCGCGAACCGCACTGGAGAAGCTTGTGGCGGATGGACGCATCCATCCTGCACGTATTGAAGAAATGGTTGAAAAAGCGCGCCGTGAAGTGGATGAGCGCATTCGCGAATACGGTGAGCAGGCTACATTTGAGACAGGGATTCACGGACTGCACCCGGATCTCATCAAAATTCTGGGCCGCTTAAAATACCGTACCAGTTATGGACAGAACGTGTTGAAACATTCCATTGAAGTTTCACATTTATGCGGGTTGATGGCTGCAGAGCTGGGCGAGGACCAGACGCTGGCAAAGCGTGCCGGTCTTCTGCATGATATAGGCAAGGCCATTGACCATGAGGTTGAAGGTTCACATGTTGAAATTGGGGTAGAATTAGCGAAAAAATATAAAGAGCATCCCGTTGTTATCAATGGAATCGCCTCACATCACGGAGATTGCGAACCGACATCGGTTATTGCGATGCTGGTAGCCGCAGCCGACGCTTTGTCCGCTGCAAGGCCGGGAGCGCGCCGTGAAACGTTGGAAACGTACATTCGCCGCTTAGAGAAGCTGGAGGGCATCTCCGAATCGTTCGAAGGCGTTGAGAAATCGTATGCGATTCAGGCAGGGCGTGAAGTCCGAATTATGGTGAAGCCGGATCAGATTGATGACCTGCAGGCGCATCGTCTGGCACGTGATATTACGAAGAAAATCGAAAGCGAGCTCGACTACCCGGGACATATTAAAGTCACCGTTATCCGGGAGACACGGGCAGTTGAATATGCGAAATAAAACGCAGAAGCTTCTCCGAGTGATCGGCAGAAGCTTTTGTTTGCATAAGAGGAAGGAGACGAAATATGAGGCTGTTATTCATCGGTGATGTGGTAGGCTCTCCGGGGAGAGACATGCTGAAAGAGATGCTGCCCCGCCTTAAAAAGAAATACAACCCTCATTTCACGGTCGTCAACGGGGAGAATGCAGCATCCGGCAGGGGGATTACCCAAAAGATTGCCAACCAATTCTTTGAATGGGGAGCAGGTGCCATTACTCTCGGCAATCACTCTTTTGATAACAAGGAAGTGTTTGACTTTATCGACGATGAACCCCGCATTGTGCGTCCCGCTAATTACGCCCCTGGTACGCCAGGTAGAGGCCATACGTTTTTGAAAGGAACAAATGGCGGAGAGCTGGCTATTATTAATCTGCAGGGACGGACATTTCTTCCTCCTTCGGATTGCCCGTTTCGTACGGCAGAGCATATCGTTGAACTGGTTCGAAAACGTACCCCGTATATTTTTGTCGATATGCATGCGGAAGCAACATCAGAAAAGCAGGCGATGGGGTGGTTTTTGAATGGGAAGGTGAGTGCTGTTGTCGGTACGCATACGCACGTTCAGACTGCCGATGAACGGATTCTGCCCGGAGGGACGGCCTATCTAACGGATGCTGGCATGGTTGGTCCGCGCAACAGCATTCTGGGGATGGAACGTGAAACAGTGTTGAAGAAATTTTTGACAGGGTTACCGGTTAGATTTGAAGTTGCGATGGTTAAACCGCAATTAAATGGGGTAATAGTTGATATGGAAAAAAACACCGGTCGTGCCAGCTCTATTCAGCGAATTATTATTGATGAAGACCATCCGTTTATGGAATGAACGTTTTTTAATTTTCAGAATATTTTTCATCCAAAATATGAATGGGACAGGAATGATTTGTACCTTCGCTGAATAGAGTAATTGTGGTAATCATCAATCTATCTAAGGAGGTACTTGAGATGGAAGTATTAAAAGTTTCAGCAAAATCCAACCCTAATTCTGTCGCTGGTGCCCTGGCCGGAGTTCTGCGTGAACGCGGCGCAGCTGAGCTTCAGGCCATTGGAGCGGGTGCACTTAATCAAGCAATTAAAGCAGTAGCAATCGCACGAGGGTTTGTAGCACCGAGTGGTGTTGACCTTATTTGTATCCCTGCCTTCACGGATATTCTAATAGAAGGCGAAGAACGAACCGCGATCAAGTTGATTGTCGAACCTCGATAGTTGAATAACCACAATGGTCTTTCATCAGTTGTGCCTGTTTATTCCTCACTGGATAAGCAGGCTTTTTTCATTTTCCTCCGTTTTTCTTGTGTGCTTGTGAACAAGAATGAAGGAGAATGTAGGAGATTTTGAAAGAATGAAGCAGATATACCAATACTTTTATCTTGATTTTTTACCGGTCCATGGGGTAATCGTAATTTTGTTTAAGAAATCTTAACTGAAGGGTTGCAATTTGAGAGAGAGAGGACTACAATGAATAAAGTTTGAAGTACACAATTTGTTCATATTTTTTAAATAGATACATATAGTAGGTGACCTGAAAAATGGAAGAGGGCTCAAAACCGTGGTGTATCTGTTTAAAAAATGGTACACTTTTCAACTGAAAAGAACGAGCAATCTATCGTCTTGAAGGGGTGGAGTTCATGATTAGTCAACTTTCTTGGAAAGTTGGAGGACAACAAGGTGAAGGGATTGACAGTACAGGCGAAATATTCGCGATTGCGCTGAATCGTCTAGGGTATTATCTATATGGGTACCGCCATTTCTCTTCCCGCATTAAGGGTGGTCACACCAATAACAAAATTCGCGTAAGCACGAAGCCGCTGGGCGGAATTTCGGACAACCTCGACATTCTCGTGGCATTTGACCAGGAGACGATCGACGTTAACAGCCCGGAACTTCGTAAAGGCGGCGTTATCATTGGCGATTCTAAGTTCAATCCGAAGGCGCCTGAAGGGGCGGATGTCCGCCTTTTCTCTGTACCTTTCACTGAGATTGCTGAAGAACTCGGAACGTCTCTTATGAAAAACATGGTGGCGATTGGAGCTTCCAGCGCTCTCTTGGGTTTGCCTGCTGAATCCTTCTCTGAAGTGGTGGATGAGCTGTTTGGCAAGAAAGGTCAAAAAGTGGTTGAGAAAAACATGGAAGCTATCGCTCGCGGCGCCGAGTATGTAAATAAGGAAGCAGGCGGTCCGATTGAAGAGTTGCGCTTAGAGCCGGCAGACGGCAAGAAACGCATGTTCATGATCGGTAACGATGCGATTGCAATGGGTGCACTTGCGGCAGGCTGTCGTTTTATGCCAGCTTATCCGATTACTCCGGCTTCTGAAATTATGGAATATTTGGTTAAGAAGCTGCCTGAATTCGGTGGTACCGTTATTCAAACTGAAGATGAAATCGCTGCCGTAACGATGGCAATCGGTGCGAACTATGGCGGTGTTCGTACATTAACCGCCTCCGCGGGCCCGGGACTTTCCCTGATGGCGGAAGCGATTGGCCTGGCGGGGATTACGGAAACTCCGCTCGTTATCGTAGATACGCAGCGTGGAGGTCCGTCCACTGGTATGCCAACCAAGCAAGAGCAATCTGACGTGAACGCAATGATTTACAATACACACGGTGAAATTCCGAAAGTGATATTAGCACCGAGTACGGCGGAAGAGGCGTTCTACGATACAGTAGAAGCGTTCAACATCGCAGAAGAATACCAGGTGCCTGTTATTCTGCTGACAGACCTGCAACTGTCTCTCGGTAAGCAGACAGTTGAACCGCTCGATCAGAGCCGCGTGGAAATCCGCCGCGGTAAGTACCTGGGCGGACAAGAACTTCCGGAGCTGGAAGGCGAAATGTTCAAGCGCTATGAAGTAACGGAAGACGGCATCTCACCGCGTGTTGTACCGGGACAAAAACACGGTATCCATCATGTAACAGGCGTTGAGCATACAGACACGGGACGTCCGACAGAAGATCCGGTTATCCGTGTGAAGCAAATGGACAAACGCCTGCGTAAGCTCAACAATCTGAAAGTGGATACGCCGGTATACAAAGATGCACCGAACGAAGAAGCAGACCTGCTTGTTGTAGCCATGGGCGGTATTCGCGGCGCGGTTACCGAAGCAAAAGAACGTCTGGAAGCCGAAGGTGTGAAAGTGAACCAAGCCCATGTTCGCCTGATTCACCCGTTCCCGGCTGCTGAAATGAAGGAACTGATGGAAAAAGCGAAGAAAGTGGTCGTTATCGAGCACAATGCAACAGGTCAATTGACTGACCAGATCAAACTGCACGTAGGAATGACCGACAAAATTAACAGTGTGTTAAAATATGATGGTAACCCGTTCCTGCCTGGCGAGATCTACAATAAATGCAAGGAGCTGTTGTAAGATGGCAACATTTAAAGACTTCCGCAATAGCGTAAAACCGAACTGGTGCCCGGGCTGTGGTGACTTCTCTGTACAAGCAGCAATTCAGCGCGCCGCAGCAAATGTAGGCCTTGAGCCTGAAAATCTTGCAGTCGTATCCGGTATCGGATGTTCCGGACGTATCTCCGGCTACATCAATGCATACGGCGTACATGGCATTCACGGCCGTGCGCTTCCGATTGCGCAAGGTCTGAAAATGGCAAACCGTGAACTGACAGTTATCGCTTCCGGCGGTGACGGTGATGGCTTTGCGATCGGTATGAGTCACACCATTCACGCGATTCGTCGTAATATGGATATCACATACATCGTTATGGATAACCAAATCTACGGTCTGACAAAAGGTCAAACATCTCCGCGTTCGGCAGAAGGCTTCGTAACGAAGTCTACGCCGAAGGGATCCATCGAGCCTTCCATGAAGCCGCTTGAGCTGGCTCTTGCAGCCGGTGCAACATTCGTGGCGCAGACGATGTCCAGCGATCTGAAAGGCATGACCAGTCTGATTGAACAAGGTCTGAAGCATAAAGGCTTTTCGCTGATTAACGTATTCAGCCCGTGTGTAACATTCAACAAAGTGAACACGTACGATTGGTTCAAAGAGCATGTGAAGAATCTGAGCGACATCGAAGGATACGATCCGCACGATCGCATCGCCGCTATGCGCGTACTGATGGAAACAGAAGGTCTGGTAAACGGTCTGATTTACCAGAATACAGAGCGTCAGTCTTACGAAAGCATGGTAAAAGGCTTCAAAGAAGAAGGTCTTGTAAAACAAGACCTGACGATCGAAGAAGCGAAATTCCAGCAGCTTATGGCTGAATTCATGTAAGCAAACAACACAAGCACCAACTGTCATCCGACGGTTGGTGTTTTTTTCATTTGCCTGCTTTTTTGCTACTATGTCTATATGCAGCCAAATTCAACGGAAGGAAGGACGAGAGATGAAGCTTACTGTACTGGGATACCAGTCGCCGGCTCCGGGACCGGGCGGGGCGACACCGGGGTATTTGCTTGAGACGGAGCAGGGAAAAATTTTGATTGACTGCGGCAGCGGCGTCTACGCGCAGCTAATGAAATACATTCGTATCGAAGAGCTCACAGCTGTCATCATATCGCATTATCATCACGACCATATCTGTGACATACCTATTCTGCAATACGGTGTCATGATGTCCTCGGTTTTCGGCAGGCGAAGCGGTGCGCTTCCGGTATACGGGCCGCCGGAGCCGCAGGATTGGGCCCAAAAAATGAACTACCAAAAACACACCCGCCTGAATTCGCTGAAAGAAAATAGTGTGCTTTCTATTGCCGGTGTGGATCTTTCTTTTCTGCGTACCGACCATCCGATTCTGTGCTATGCGATGAAGATTACGGATGGAAGAAAAACGATTGTGTACGGCGCAGATACAGGGCCGGGCACAAACTGGCAGGGATTTGCGGATGGATGCGATTTGTTTATCTGTGAAGGTACATTTACCACGGAATATGTTCCTCAGGGAAAGCGCGGACACCTCTCTGCACGGGAAGCAGCCCTGACAGCGCAGCGCATTGCAGCCAAACAGCTACTGATAACGCACATATCACCGGACATTGATCGCACTTTATACGAACGTGATGCAGCGAATGGAGGATTCAATGGCAATTGGGAACTGGCGGATATCGGGCAGGTGATCGAATTGTGAAAACGGCACATCCTACTGCGCGCGCCCGCTTGCCGCGCGTGACGGAGATGGCGCACCGGCTGCTGGCAGAACGTATTACAGCGGGTGACACGGTAGTAGATGCTACGGCAGGCAACGGTTATGATACGCTATTTCTGGCCGGTTTGGTGGGGGAGACGGGACGCGTATATGCGTACGATATACAGGAGGCGGCCATTAGGGCTACGGCAGAGCGGCTGGATGCGGCAGGTGTGCGGGATAGAGTAATATTGCGGCATGCTTCACACACGGCCATTGCTGAATTACGTGCTTCTCTACAGGCGGTTGTCTTTAACCTGGGCTATTTGCCTGGTTCAGACAAAGGCGTGATTACACAGGCTGATTCTACGCTGCAGGCCGTACAGGCTTCTCTCGAACGTCTTGCACCGGGCGGCATGGTCTTGCTTGTCGTTTATCAGGGACATGCCGGGGGAGAGCAGGAAGCTGAGGCGTTAGAGGCTTATACACGTAAGCTTTCTCCCCGGGATTATCTTGTATTGAAGTATGAATACATTAATCCTGACAACCGTCCACCATATATCCTGGCCATTGAGAGAAAGTGACCACGCGGCAAAGAGGGATACGCCATGGCGTACCCCTCATTTATTTTATGCCCGGTTTCCTGGCAGACCCGCTTTCTGCTGAAAAGGAACTTTGACGTTTTTAAAGCCGGCATTATGCGGTGTAGGCTGGTGTTTCTGCGTATGTGCCTCCCGAGCGCGCGGTTTTCCGGGTGGCTTATACAGTTCCGTCGCAAATTCGGCTCGAGCAAAGTCCTGTTTATTGCGGAAAATGTCATGGTTATTTGGCATCATGGTCACCTCCAGGTTTTTTCGGGGCGTACTTGTAGTATATCCCCCTGTAGAGGAGGCATGGGTGTTAATATTTTCATCAGTTGCTTGCTTTACACGCAAAGGAGGTGATATGAGAAAAATCAGGAATTGTATTTTGTTCATGTTTTTTTTTGGTTGAAACATTTCGAATAAATGGGTATAATCGCCTAGTAAAGTATTATTATCAGATCTTTGTAATAAAATCAACCTCAGCAATCTGAAGGCCCGAGGAGGAAGAAAAATGAGCAAACGTATTTTGATTGTAGATGATGCATCCTTTATGCGGATGATGATTAAAGGCTTTTTAACGAAACACGGATATACGATCGCGGACGAAGCCGCGAATGGGATGGAAGCAGTGGAAAAATATAAGCAGACAACGCCCGATCTTGTTACAATGGACATTACCATGCCTGAGATGGACGGTATCGAAGCGGTAAAAGCCATTCGCCAGATGGATCCGAATGCAAAGATTATTATGTGCTCTGCAATGGGACAGCAAAACATGGTTGTACAGGCTATTCAGGCCGGGGCGCGTGATTTTATTGTTAAACCTTTCCAGGAAGACCGGGTAATCGAAGCCATCAAAAAAGTTCTTACATAAAGAAAGATGTTAGAATAATGCAATAAATAGGGGGGGGAGCATGCAGGCAAATCAAATTAATGCAATCTTGTCCGGTACGCGCAGCGTATTGGAGGGGCACCTTGGAATGCAGGTAAGTTCAGGGAAACCGACGCTGCAGGTCAACCCGGTGTTTTCCGGACAGATATCAGTTATCGTGGGGATGACGGGAATGCTGAAAGTGGATTTGATTCTTGGTATGACGCAGAAGGCGGTTTGTGCCATTATCAGCAAAATGTTCGGAGGTATGGAGATACAGGAAATCGATGATATGGGATGGAGCGCATTCTCCGAGTTTGGCAACTGGGTAGGAGCGGCCTGCTGTACAGAGCTAATGAACAACGGATACGAAGTGAATATTACGCCTCCGATTATTAATGAGGGCGAAAGCAAGTTTCGTTCTGTGCACAAATTTATCAGCATTCCATTTCAGGTCGATGAGAATGAAATTATGGTGCATGTAAGCGCACAGCAATCATAGTGGACGGGCCGCCTTAGTGGTGGCTCTTTTTTGTGTATTTGGAACTGTTTTATAGAAAACGATCATGGCATCTCAGCCGCAACCCCGACATGAAAATCATAGGAAGGCCAGCTGACTTTAGTGGTACGAAGGAAAAGAGAGAAGAGAACGAGGGGATGATTTCAATGTGGAAAAAGGCGAACGCCTTTTTCTTCCCCGGATCTCATTTCCTCTTCCCCTTCCTTCTTTTCTCATGATTTTCACAGAAAAAAGGTGTCCCTCAAGCAT
>Ga0310822_100325_pt1 | contig 25781 bp, 29 predicted proteins | sample P4_ome_2_FD_201313 | JGI IMG/M metagenome (GOLD analysis project Ga0310822, IMG submission 201313) | Sorghum-adapted microbial communities from Joint BioEnergy Institute, Emeryville, California, United States - P4_Day56_Rep2 | ecosystem: Engineered > Bioreactor > SSF (Solid state fermentation) >... | reverse complement strand
ACCAGACAAGTCCGGGAACCCGATGAACGTTAGGATAAACACCTGTTAATAATGAACTATCAACGGAAGCCGTCATGGTTGGGAAAACGGTAACACAATTAGACCAATATCTTCCCCGGTCCTTTAAAAACTGAAGCGCTGGAACCGTTTTTTGTCGCATACAATCTTCCAGTATGTTTGGCATTAACGAATCAATAAGAAGTAAAATTACCTTTTTCATCTCATCTTATCCTTCACTTTATTTAACAAGACTTATTCATGAAAGGCACATACAGAACATTGAGCGCTCGCCTTTGGACGTTAATGGTAGCAGAAGTGGGTTGGTAACATTCTCCGTCCGTATGAATCGGTAACGTTTTTTTGGATTGAACAGATATTTTCCTCCCGCGCATCATGATGACTCCCGGTTCGGATGTATGCTTTCCTTTGAAGACTTTTACCAGGCTTCGCAAAAAATGAAACCGGTTGATATTGCTTACGATACACAAATCAAGCAGTCCGTCATCATACATCGCATCAGGGCAAATGCTCATACCCCCTCCATAAAATGGAATGTTCGATACGGCGATTAACCATACGTTGTTATAAAAATAGTGTTTCCCATCAATGGTAAGAGTAAGTGCAATTGGACGAAACGTGCAAAGCAACCTGAGCGCAATAATTACATAGGCAAGCCTGCCTAACTTCATACGGTTTAGCCAACATTTAATCTTTGACTCATTCGTCATTCTTGCTACCGCACCATCAAATCCAATGCCGGCTCCATTAACAAAGAAACCATCGTTAATTTGAGCAACATCTATCTTATACGGTTTAGAGGAAAGAAGCATATCTAAAGCTTTTGTACTATTTGTTGAAATACGAAAAGCCCGTGCGAAGTCATTGCCTGAACCAGCCGGAATACAACCCAGAGGAATATGGGTTCCAATTAGCCCCTGAGCCACCTCATGTAATGTGCCATCTCCTCCCACAACAATAACCGCTTCTACTTTTGATACTTTTAGTATTTCTTTTGCAAGAAACGTTGCATGCTTGGGGCCTTTTGTGAAGTGAACCGTATAGACAATTTGCCTTTCCTCCAAAACGGATTCTAATTGTGACCATATTTTTTTCCCTCGCCCATTTCCTGAAACGGGATTCACAATAAAAATAACCATGTTTTCTCCTTTTAGCATTCCACTTTATTTGTTCTATTTTTCGATAAAAACTCAACTTCTAAACCCAACACTTATTTCTTACCATTTTTTCTTCATGTAATACAGGAAGCATGTGTTTAAGGCGGCGAAGTGAGAAGGCGCTGCTAACGTCCGCTCTAGCTAAAAAAGCTGTTGAGATTTTCTCAACAGCCTTCTTCTATCTCAAAAGAATAGGGTGTTTCCTAGCGTAGATTTACAACTTCCTTACGTTATGGTATGAAAATGTTTCTGTTTTTGTCGCTCTCTTTATAAGACATTGCAAATTCCGCTTTACCACGTTGAGAATCAACTTTTCCACTTCCATATGCCCTTCTCCACCATGCAGGTGATTATCATAATGAGCATGGGCAACACGTGCAATTTCATCCATATCAGGGAGATGATAACCGTATAGACCCCTGGCTCGGGCATACATTTGAAACCATAGTCCAACTGCCCGCTCAGCCAACCATAACATGCCCAAATGCAAACGAGGATTTTTTCCTTCCAATCTATAACGTCCGAAATCCGCTTGCTTTAGCCCCATTCGCCTTACCGTGTCATAGCGTACATCCCAAATGAGATATAAAATCCAGGCCGTAATGGATTGCACTTCAACTTCAGCCCCTTCCTGCTCCAGAAAGCGCTGTAACTGATAATTCCCGTCCAACAACAGTAGTACAACAAAACAGCACTTTATTGTAATTTCTCATTTACAACAGAACTTTATTATTCAGAACAATACTTTATTGTAAATCATCAGTGCGGAGGGGAATCGTAAATCTATTATTCCACCGTCAAACTCTTCGCCAAATTGCGAGGTCTATCCACATCATGGCCGCGTACCTTGCCGGAATAGTACGCCAGAAGTTGCAGCGGAATCGCCGCCAGAATCGGCATCAGCAGCGGATGCGTATCCGGGATATACATCACCTCGTCCGCCTCCTCCGCCAGCAAATCGTCACCGACGCGGGTGATGCCGACGACGAACGCGTCACGCGCTTTTACTTCCTTAATATTGCTGACTGTCTTATCGAACACATGACCCTGAGTCGCCAGCGCAATCACCGGCACACCGGGTGTAATCAGCGCCATCGTGCCATGTTTCATCTCGCCTGCAGCGTACGCGTCCGCATGAATGTACGCTACTTCCTGCATCTTCAGCGCACCCTCAAGCGCCAGCACATAATCAAGGCCGCGCCCAATTAAAAATAGATGCTCCTGATCGTCAATAAGCTGCGCAAACTGGTCAATCGCATCCTGTGTCATGATGAGCGTAGAATCTACGTCACGCGGCAGACGAGCTAGCGCGTCCAGCAGTTCTTGCCTTTTTTCTACGTCCCCAAGCTCCAGCTTTTGCGCCATCCAGACGGACAATAGCAGCATGGCCGCAATCTGCGACGTATACGCTTTGGTGGACGCGACCGCAAGCTCCGGTCCGGCCTTCGTCAGCAGAGTGCTGTCGGCTTTCCGCGAAATCGTGCTTCCCGCCGTATTTGTAATCGCAAGTGTCGGGCAGCCCCATTTCTTCGCTTCACGCAGTGCCGACAGCGTATCCGCCGTCTCGCCGGACTGGCTTAAGAGAATCACCAGCGTCCGGTCATCAAGCGCGGCGTGTTCATGAATAAACTCCGATGAATACGTGACTTCCACCGGCAGACCCAACAGCTGTTCAAAAGCTTTCTTGCCTATAATGCCCGCATGGTTGGACGTACCGCTGGCGACGATATCGATTTTGCGCAAATTCTTCAGCGCCTCTGTCGTCCATACAGCTTCAAGCTCCGGCAGTTGTACACCTTCAGGCTTCAGTCGGCCTGCCAGCGTATCCTCCAGCGCTTTCGGCTGATCGCAAATTTCTTTTAGCATATAGTGTTCATATTCGTGCAGAAGCACGTCATATACCGTCTCATCCGCAAGCGAATATCCGGGCTCTACCACCGTGCCGTCCATATGTTTGATAGTAATTTTACCAGGAGTAAGCGTTGCGATTTCGCCATTTTTAATCGGGTAGATCTGGCGCGTGTACGGCAGAAGCGCCGGGATATCGGACGCGAGAAACGCTTCCCTGCGTCCCAGTCCCAGGACAAGCGGATTGTCCTGCGACACAGCGACAATCATATCCGGTTGCGCCTCCGACATAATCGCAAGTGCAAACGAGCCTTTAAGCATCGGCAGTATGTGCTGTACGGTCGCCTCCAAATCTCCCGTATCGTATTCCTCAAGCAGATGCGGAATGACTTCCGTGTCTGTCTCCGTTTTGAATGTATGTCCCTGTTTTACGAGCGTTCGCCGCAACTGCGGATAATTCTCGATGATTCCGTTATGTACAACTACGAAGCGATGATCACAGCCCGTTAAAGGATGGGAGTTCGTCGCCGACGGCGTACCGTGGGTGGCCCAGCGCGTATGACCGATTCCAAGCGTACCCTGTTTTACCGGCTCGCGCAGCAGAAGCGTCCGTAAATCTTTAATCCGGCCGACCGCCTTTCTGATTTCGATGTTGTGCGAATCGGACACCGCGATGCCCGCTGAGTCATAGCCCCGGTAGTCAAGCGTGTCCAGGCAATCGAGCAGAATCGGCACCGCACTGCGATTTCCTAAAAAACCTACAATGCCACTCATCCAAGTCCATCCTTTCTTTCTTCCCCCCGCTTCTCTATTATAACGAATCGGAGCAGGGGAATCCACAAATCAACACCTGCCGCGTCAGATTTCCTTACATAAAAAAGCGAGAAACGGTGCAGGTGCTGAATGCGAGCGGAATAACGCGATCGTGGGAACCCAGCGTATTTTTCAATATTTTATCGCTGCTCGGTCTGATTTTTCAAATGCGGGGGCCAAGCACACGAAAAAACCGCACCTGCAAATACAGAGGCACGGTTCCATATGTCAGCTATTCATTATACCTTTGCGTTTTTCTTTACCAGATAGAGGAGCAGTGCCGGAACAGCCCCCAACAACGTGCATACAGTCAAAAAAATCATTCCGCTCATGACAATAACATTATAATCCATACCGCAGCACTCTCCTTTGATTTGAAATAAAAAACTAGTAAGGAAGCCTCCGCACCACTATTAGATAGAATTCGATGGTATGTAACTTTATTGTAGGGTTGCTACGTTAATACCCTGTTACAAAATTATGATCAATCTATGATCGTCAGCTTTTTATTTTGTTACAAAACCCCGGTAGTGCCGGGGATTGTCACTATTCGCTACCGCGCGGCTGCTGGCTCTGCGAATCTCCCCCCGGCTGCAGCTTGTCCAGACGCACTGCCTGGGTATCTGTAGCGCTTGCAAATTCACTGTCCTGTTTGCCCGGGGTTGCCTGGTTGGTTTGCTGGCGCCTATGGTCCAGATTTATGTTGTATTTTACACGTTTTGACATAGAAGCCACCTCCATCTATCTATAGCTTGTCCTGTTAACAGATCGTTATTCTTAATAAAAAAATTAAATTTTTTATGAAACTTTCCGCTTATTTTTTTCTGTTCTCTATAAAGGGTAGCTTTTTACATTGACTTCTATCTCTATACCCGTATAATCTGTGCATAGATGGTGCAGAGGCATCTTAATAAACTGGAGGAAACTACATGTATTCAGATAAACGGCTTTTCTCTTCACTGTTTTTTATGCAGCTTGTGTCTTCCTTCCTCGTCCTCGCTGGCCATTACACTACTGATGTCGACGATTTTATCAAGTGGACATTCTGGGAGACGTCGCTAAACCAGATTAGCCGATACGGTACGGTGCTGCTGGCGATCATTACCGGGTTCTTCACCGCTCATAGCTTAGGCGGCAAGAAAGTATCCAGAAAACGCTTTTTCCAAGGAAAAATGAAATACATTTATATTCCGTTTCTGCTTTGCAGTATTTTGTATTTCGTTATTCTGCGGAAAAGTGTGCCGATGCAAGTCTCCGATTGGAAAGATGTGTTCTTCGGACAAACCGCAGGACATCTTTATTTTATTTTTATGCTGTGTCAGTACTATGTATTCGCATATTTGTGCCGCCGCGTAATTACCAAGCGAAGCATTCTATTCTTTGGTGTAGTTTTCCTCGCTATCCAATATGCATACATCAACATTGTAGCGCAGGGCTGGCTCGGACTTGGCGTTCGTCATTTCCTGCCGACATGGATTTTCACCATTTATTTGGGGCACTTCCTATACTGGTACCGCGCTCCGATTTTCAAATTTCTTCAGCGGCATACGCTCGTTCTCGTCGGATTATTGGCTCTGTCCGGATTAAGTATGGCATACTTTGTCCTTTCATCGAAACTGTACACAGCCAACCATCTGACTTTCGTATTTGCGACATTCGCACTGCTGGTCTCGGGTGCAGGCGTGTTGAACTATGTGATTGACAAATTGCAATTGCGCTTTCAGAAAGGTCTTACGTTCTATATTTATCTGCTGCATCCGGCATTTATCATATACGCCAACAAATTTATGAACAGTAACTTTACGATTGAGCGGATTTTCCACAATAAGCCTATGTCGGCACTTTACCTGCTGGGGATTTACGGCGCGACCTTTGTCGCTTCGCTTCTCTGCGCCATGCTGGTTAACCGGGGTCTGAACTGGTCATCGGGTGATCAAAGACCAAAACAGAAACAAAGACAAGCTGCCAATAATGCATAACGGATAAAGATACAAAAATCCCCTTCTGCGGTATGACAGAAGGGGATTCTTATGCTATACAAGCTGCTTATGTTTACGGGCCAGGAAGCGACGTGCGTATTTCAATGCCAGGTACCGGCTGGTGCACTCGACGACCTGTGCCGGATATTCATCGTGTCTAATAAAGACAAATACGCCGTTGATTTCCACCTGTGGGAACCACGCTTGTTGTTCCTGTCCTTTATAGAAAAAGACCAGTTTCTTCGCCCGGGTACGGTGTCCGAATTTAATATTTCTCACTTTTTTTGTTTCTTTATTTGAAATAAGTTCTAAAATCGGTAGGCCTGCCTCATAGCTCAGACGCTTAATCTGCGAATATTTCTCATAGAGCAGGCGGGAAACCAATTCCTGGCGCTCTTCTTCATTTCCCAGCATAGCAGGGTACTCTTCGAAATCTTCCATCCGGGCAAACGGAAATGCTTGTTCAGTTGTAGAAATTGCTTGTATATTCACGTCCATCCATCCTCTTTTTATGTAGTATTCGTTATTCACTGTTTGGTCACTACCACAAATAAAAGAGGATGAAACAATTTTTTTAATGAAATCAAATTTGCATGCGATTTTCGAGTTCTTCTTTGGTCAGCCCAAGTGCCATAAGGTCACATCCATTTCTTACTGTATGCGAAAAAGCATTTTCTCATCCGCTGCTCTATAAGGTCAGCTCGCACCTCGTTGAATGCTTGCAAATTGGAAAGGCGATGGCCGGTTTATCGGAGAAGCAAGGAGGGGGAAGATGGAGGAGATGCCTGTGAACGGTAGTGCAACCGTATTGGTTATATAGCATCTGGATAAGCGTGGTTTTTCCGCTGCTGGACTAACTGATAAGACAGTGGATGCTTAGAGACATTTTTATATTTCTTTTTGTTTTTATTTATACGCAGTATTTTAGTGCTTTAATTAGGGTGAGACAAAAAGTTCTCCTTCGAATACAAGAGAACTTTTTGCTGGCCTGTATGGTTATTTTACCCGTGCGACGGCAAGCCCGTCGCCGATCGGAATCAGCAGTGATTCCAACCGTTTGTCCTGTGCCATCTTTTCGTTAAACGCCCGAAGCGCCTGTGTGGCTTCGTCCTGTTCGGATTCGTCATAGACGCGGCCGCTCCAGAGTACGTTATCACCTACGATAATCGCTCCACGATTGGCAAGTCGAATGCACTTCTCCATGTAGCTAGAGTAATTAGCTTTGTCCGCATCGATGAAAAAGAAATCAAACGTTTTTCCCTCTTGTTCAAGACGATTCAGGCTATCCAGCGCTTCCCCGACGTAGTAAGATACTTTGTCGCCAAGCCCTGCTTTCTTTAGATTTTCATGAGCCAGGTCGGCGTATTCCTGTTTAAGCTCAAGCGAAGTCAGATGACCATCGGCCGTAAGTCCACGCAGCAGACAAATACCGCTGTAGCCGCCAAGCGCTCCGATTTCCAGTATGTCCCGCGCACCCGCAATCCCCACCAACATTGAAAGCAATTTGCTGCTTTCCGGCGAGACGGAGATGGACGGCATACCGTGCCGTTCAATGCTGTTCTGCACATGGTCGAGCGCTTCATCCGGCTGAATAAACAGGGAGCGGATATATTCTTCTTGCGTCATTTTTCTATCTACTCCTTTCCTGGCTATGCCAAGGTATGGAAGATGCTAGCCTGTTATGCTTATTCATTCGCTTTCGGTTGCCGATTCCCTTCTCTTTATATGCAGGGTAATACAAGAAAATTTCGTGCGATTTATCAAACAAACCAAATCAGCCGATATAAAAAGTGGGCAGAAATCATTGTCCGGGAAGGAGAAGATTGTAATGGATATCGCCGCTGTAGCTACCGCGCTTAAATCCGCTTCGATCGGCAACGCCATCAGCCTGGCCGTTACAAAGAAAGTGATGGACACACAGAAAGAAGCGGGCGCACAGGTAGTGGAGTTGTTGGAGAAAAGTGTACAGCCGCACCTCGGCAGCCGTATCGATGTGCGACTGTAGGAAACGCTTCCTACACAAAAGCCGTTCCCTGAGCGGCTTTTAAAACGTAAACCGGAGCTGTTCATACTCCTCATCCGTTAGCTGATGCAATCGGATGCCAAACAGACGAAGCGGCCGGGTCGAAAAATACACTTCATACACCTGCATGGCCGCACGGTAGATTTCATCCGCCTGGTCCGTAGAAACCGTGAGCGCCATGCTGCGTGAGACGGCCTGCCTGTAGTCGAATTTCACTTCCACGACAACCGTCTTCGTCTTCTTTCGCTTTTGTTTTAATTTCTCCGCGAGCTTCTCGCTAAATTCGCGGGCCGTCCTCGCAATCAAATCCCGGTCCATCGTATCAAATGCGAACGTACGCGAAGACCCGATGCTTTTCTCCCCCTTCTTGCGCTCCGGATTGACCGGCGACTCGTACGTACCGTTTGCCGCCCGGTGCAGATATTCTCCTTTTTTCCCGAACCAGGCGCGCAGCTGCTCGACAGGATGTGCTGCAAGCTCTCCGATCGTATGAATACCTTTGTGCTTCAGGCGCTCTACCGTACTCTTACCACACCCGTGCAGCTTACCGACCGCCTGCGGCCAGAAATAGGCGCGGTACTGCTGCACGCCCATCTCGACAAATCCACCCGGTTTCTTTACATCCGCACACATCTTGGCGATTAGTTTCGTCGGCCCTGCTCCGATACTGCTCGGGATACGCAGTTCACTATACAGCTTGCTCTGTATGTAGGCGGCCACCCTGCGTGACGTATGTCCGCGTGCGACAAGCTCCGTAATGTCAAGATATGCTTCGTCAACAGATGCGACTTCACAGGGGGCAATACGACGCAGAAAACGCATAATCGCCTCCGAGTAGCGCCGATACAACATGTGGTTCGGCTGGACAAATACCGCCTGCGGGCATAGTTTCCGTGCTTCATAGTAGCGCATGGTCGTATACACGCCCCTCGCTTTCGCATCGTAGCTGGCTGCCACAACGATGCCCCGACGCTTCTCAGGGTTACCGGCCACGATGACCGGTTTACCGCGCAGCTGTGGATCATAGCTCTGGTGGACGGAGGCGAAAAACGAATTCATATCGCACAATAAAATCTTTTTTTCTATCCCGGCCACCTCCTCTTCCTTTCTCTATCTCCCATTATAAAACAAGAATATATGTTCGTTAATATGAAAATTTCTCGTCTCTCTTAATGGTGCTTTTGCCTTTCAACGGTTTTTGATCCAGCATTTCATCATTTTCATTTTACTCTATCCGTTTTATCATAGAAGGGCTCTTGAAAAACGAGAAAGGAGGAGTTGGATGTTTATCGTTATATTTATTCTTTCACTGGGTTTATTTTTTGGCATTCGTCGCGCATACCGCAACACCTTTGACGTAAAAATGAAAAAAGTAGAGATTCCCGTCAACCTGCCACAGGGAAAAGAGATAAATATCCTGCACCTCTCCGATATGCATCTTGAGAATCTTTCAGTGACGCCGGAAGCTCTCTATGAAAAGATAAAGGATATAAAAATCGATCTGATTGCTTTAACGGGAGATCAAATCGAACGCAAAAAAAACATTCAACCGTTTATGAAATATATCGAGGCGCTTAAAAAGGTGAATGCGCCGCTTGGCATCTATGTTGTCTTTGGCAATCACGATTACTTGATGCACAGACAAAATGTTGCGCTTTTCCGTAAGACACTGGAGGAGCACGGCTGCATCGTTCTGCAAAACGAAAACAAAGTTCTACAGCTGGGCCATACGGTTCTGAATATCGTGGGCATTGATGACTTCAGCACTCGCCGGAGCAATATCGCCAAATCGTATGAAGGTATAGACGACGGCGTCACGCTTGTACTGACGCACGATCCGAATGTTGTTCTTCATATGGATGAAGTGCCTTTCGATTACCTGCTCTCCGGGCATTTCCATGGCGGGCAGATTCATTGGCCGAAGCCTTATCACCTGGTAAAAATGGGCAAGCTGGCGAGAATGAACATTATTAAAGGATTGCAGTACCAGAATGAAAAACCTTACTACATCAGTGAAGGATTGGGTCAAACCGGTGTTAATATCCGCACAGGGTGCCGCCCGGAAATTACGCTTCACACACTAAAAGCAAAAGAATCCGAAAAAAATAAGCTTGCCGGATAAAAATCTCCAGAAGCAATTTGACGTTTGGAGTTTTTTATTGTTATTGGCAGCGGGCCGGTGCACATACTTGAGGCGGTTCTTACACATTAATAAAGTACAACCGCTTGAAAGGAGAGAGCACGGCATGAAGACTCTTTTTAAAGTCTGGTCGTTTCTCGACGGTCTTTATTTTTCTTGCTCCCGATTAGAGTATGTTAATAAAAAGACCAAAAACATTTTCCGGGTAAAACTTCTTACGTATCGCGGAAAAAGCATTGCACTGTCAAACGGAACTTATATACGTGCAAATGATGTTTTGCTTAAAATACACCTGCATAACTGCTTGCTTATGAGCGAAATCGCCGACATCAAAAATGACACGAAGCGGGCAATATACGTGTATCAGCGTGTAAAATCTTCCATGCCGGGATTGGCCGATTTTATTCGTAACCACCCGAAAACGGAAAAAATCAAAGGCATTATCGGCGTTACGATCCTATCCCGTGGCGTTTCCCGGCTCGGCTTTGAAGTAAAGGATATACCCAACCCTTATTATCGGGCAATGAGGCAGTCCTATATGAAGCCAATTTTTCTTTTATGCCACGCTGGTAAGAACGTTTCCCGGAAACCGGAAAATCTGGTCCCTAAGCTTCTTATCATGCCAAAGGACCGGATTTTCAGTCAATACTTACAGCAAGTATAGTGTTACCAGGAGAAAAATATTTACTGTCTGACCCTCTAAAGTTTGATACAATAAAATTAGAAAATTCAGTATAAACCAGGGAGGGGTAAAACATGGCAGAGAAGTATCCCGTTCTTCAGGACGCTGTACCTTTTTTCTTTGAGGGTAGCGATATTGGCGTACTCGTGCAGCATGGGTTTACCGGTACGCCCCAAAGCATGCGCTTTCTCGGCGAATCGCTTGCGGAAGCCGGCTTCACCGTATACGGTCCCCGTTTGAAAGGCCATGGTACACATTATGAAGACATGGAGATGACCACATACGAAGATTGGATTGCTTCCGCAGAAGAAGGATACCGGAAACTGCAAAACTCTTGCCGCCAAGTGTTTGTGGTCGGCTTATCCATGGGCGGTACCATCGCGCTGCACCTCGCTCAACAGCACCCTGAGATTGGCGGCATTATGCTGATTAACGCGGCCATCCGCGTGGAGAACTTCGAAGCGCTGCGCAATGAGACAGCACGCTATCTCGATGCCATCGGATCTGATATTAAGGCACCGGGTGTCGCGGAACTTGCCTACGACAAAACTCCGGTCGCCTCGGTTAAAGAATTTCTTATATTCAAAGACCTGGTAGCCTCACGCCTTTCGTCTGTTACCTGCCCCGCTCTGGTACTCGTATCTCGCGAAGACCATGTGGTTCCGCCCGCTGACTCCAATTATATTCTCGAACACATCGGATCCCAACTAAAGGAAAAAGTTGTACTGGAAAATTCGTATCATGTCGCTACACTTGACAATGATAAAGAATTGATTGCCCGGCAGTGTGCTGCTTTTATTAATGAAATTTATCAATCAAAGGTTAAACCGTAAGCATTACCAAAAAAATGAACAAGAAAGACGGGAACACGCTTTATTTATACTCCCGTCTTTCTTGCTTTTATTGAAATTTTTATAAGAATACGCTGCTGCAGCGGAACAATAAATCAGCCTTTCTTCCCTGACACCATCCGTCTATAGACTGATCCTTCTTTCCATTCATTCTTTTATAGTAGGAACTGTCGATAAAAAATGGAAATTATAAGGAGAAAGGATAAGGTAATATGAAAGCAGCTCCCGTAATCGGCAAAGAACGGATTGCCGCGCTCGATATTATTCGCGGATTCGCCCTGCTTGGAATTCTTCTCGTCAATATGCCGGCGTTTCATTCTCCAGATTTTCTAAGGCAGATGTATTCCCTGCCCGAGAACCTGTCGCCATCCGATGGGTGGGTACGCCTGTTCTTCGACATGTTTGTCCAAACGAAATTCTATACGATTTTCTCTTTTTTATTTGGGCTGGGCTTCTATATCTTTATAAGCCGCGCCGAACAAAAAGGGCTTGCGATGTACCGACTATTTTCACGCCGGCTGCTGATTCTTCTCATCTTTGGTTTGCTTCACCTTGTCTTGTTGTGGTATGGCGATATCCTCCATACATACGCACTTATTGGCTTTTTGCTTTTGTTCTTTTACAAACGAAGCAATAAAACAATCATAGGCTGGGCATTCGGTCTTCTGTTTGCGTTTTATGCCCTCTTAACCGCGCAATTGCTGTTTGAGCCTGCTTCTTTTATTGCGCAGCGGCAGGCCATCGGAACAGAAAAGCTTGGCGAAGCGATAAAAATGTATCAGGATGTTTCCTACCCGGATTGGATAACCTACCGGGCAAAAACAGAAGTTACCGTTATCCTGAGTAATACACCATTCTTGATACCGTCCATTTTGCCGATGTTCCTGTTCGGTCTATACGCCGGACGACGCGGAATTTTTCAGCATCCGGCACAGCATGTGATCTTTATTAAGCGGGTCTGGTTTATCAGCATGCTGCTCAGCATACCACTGACCGTCCTGGTTGCTTTGCTTCATTTTGAAGTTCTCTCGTTTGGTGCCCGTCAATCACTTGCCCGTCAGCTGTTTGTTCATCTAAGCGGTCTTGCCCTGTGTTTTTTCTATATTTCGTCGCTTACACTGGTGCTTAAGAAATCGGACTGGCAAAAACGGCTGCGACCGCTCGGCTTCGTCGGTCAAATGGCGCTAACAAATTACCTGATGCAAACAATGCTTGCCCTGTCTATCGTTTTTGCATTTGATCTGTTTAACAATATGAGCCTGACAGCCGGCATGTTTCTAAGCTTAGGAATTTATTTCCTGCAAATCGTCTTTAGTTCCCTGTGGCTTAGAAAATACCGTTTCGGCCCCTTTGAGTGGCTCTGGCGTTCTCTGACATATGGTCAGATTCAACCGATAAAATAGCGCTAACCGTTCATGCACTTTCATAAGAAATTCAATTATTAATGTGAAAATGATTATCATTTTCTTAAATATATGTTATACTCTGCTTATAAAACCCGGAAATCGTCTGTCTGATGAATTACTTATAAGAATAAAGGGGAGTAGATATACGTGCTATATCAGCTCAGAGGACTTACGGACATTGCTGCCGTATTACTAAACGAGAGAAAATGTGGCGGAGCCATCGAAGCGGAGAGCATTCGCCTGCGCTCTGGTGAAGAATTCTCCAATGCTGTCATTATAAGCGTCGATGGTGCCGGCAGTTCCATCTACACAATCGGGTTCATATGCGAAACAGGGCAACATTACCTTGTACATGTTAATGATATCAGTATGATTACCAATCCGAGACATATGTGGACATGCAAAATAAGAAACCAAATCGTTCGTAAAGAGAAACTTGAGAGGAAACTCCGCTATCTGGAAAAATTATGCCGTTTAAATGAGGGAAGCACATTGCAGCCATTCATTGAAGAAGTCCAGCTCCTTATCAACGATATTGGATTGGAACAAATCAGAAGAACAGGAATGATGCTCCCTGTGAAGTTAATCGAGGAAAAGAAAGTTTTGCATATTGCATAGTTTGAGGGGGCAGCCAGCTTTCTTGATATTTTATCAAGAAAACTGGCTGCTTCTTTTTCAGTGAAAATCATGGTATAAAGAAAAAAGAGAGGAAAGTTGAAATCATCCTCTCGTTCTGTTCTCTCTTTTCCCTCATACCCCAAAGGTTAGCCGCCCTCCCTATGATTTTCATGTCGGGGTTGCGGCTCATCGGCCATGGTCGTTTTGTTTATACAGGATGATATGTGGTAATTATAATTATTAGTGCAAAAGTAAGGGAAGATAATGCGAAAGGGGATCAAATCTAAATATGGCTCAGCAACTGTCACAACTGTACGATGTATTCAGCCGCACAATAGATGCTATTCATACCTTTATGGACATGCTTTCCCCTGTCATCTCTGATGCACAGGATGAGCACCAGCGCCTTTATTTTCATCATATTTATGAAGAGGAAGAGCACAGATTGGAACGGCTGAAAGAATTGCTTCCTGAGCTATCCGGCTTCTTAGCCAGCGAACAGAATGTCAACAGCGGAAGCAAAAGGTTTAGCCGCCTTCTTCAAAATATCAATCTCGAAAAATTCGGGCTTCATAACTTCCTGGAGCATTTGGATTTAGCGATGTATCATTTTAAAGATCCCGAGCACATCCAGATGCTTACGTCTATGCTGGAGCAAACGAAAGCGGACTATACGCTGGTAAAAGACATTCTTGCCTACATGAACGAAGACCCATCCATTTCTGTCTCCTTAGAGTCCAATAAAGAATCGCATTCGCACGTTGTAGCGACTACCGCCCATGATGATACAAATAAGAATAATATTGCACCTACTGCACCTACAGATAGCATGCTTTCTCTTTCTCCCATGCAGATGCGTAAAGGATTAAGCGTAGGAAGTTTAAAACAAAACCGCTAATCAAAACCAGGAGGTTTATACATATGGATAAAAAAAGCAAATTCCCTGACTCCCCGCTAAGCCATCAGGAATGGAGCAGGCTGGAAGCGACCGTAATCGAGACAGCCAGACGACAACTTGTCGGACGTCGCTTCATCGATATTTACGGCCCTTTAGGTGAAGGGATTCAAAGCGTAAGCAACGATATCTTTGAAGAATCGCAAAGCGGGGGGATCAGCCTGCGCGGGGAATCACTGGAACTATCCCAGTCAACCCGCCGGGTTAATTTGTCCATCCCAATGTTATATAAGGATTTCATTCTGTACTGGCGCGATCTTGAGCAGGCCAAAACGCTGGGAATTCCAATCGATATGAGCCCTGCGGCCAATGCTTCTGTCCAGTGCGCCCGCCTCGAGGATAATCTCATCTTCAACGGTTTTTCCGAATTTGAGCTGCCGGGCTTAATGAATGTGAAAGGGCGCCTCACCCATATTCGCGATGAATGGATGAAACCGGGCAAAGCTTTTGAAGATGTAGTCGACGCTATCAGCAAACTGCAGCAAGTAGGACATACCGGTCCTTACGCGATGGTACTGTCCCCTGCGCTTTACTCGCTCCTCCATCGTGTTCATCCGGGAACAAACGTGTTAGAAATTGAACATATTCGCGAACTAATTACAGACGGCGTATTCCAATCGCCGGAAATCAAAGGAAAGGCCGGTGTTATCGTAGCCACAGGCCAGCATAACTTGGATTTGGCGATCGCCGAAGATTTTGATACCGCCTATCTTGATACCGAGCACATGAATCACCTTTTCCGGGTTTATGAGGCCATCGCTCTTCGAATCAAACGTCCAAGTGCCATTTGTACACTTGAAGACGCTGATGACGGGAAATAAATTACATGCTTATATTAAAAGGCACCAGTCTCCGGTGCCTTTCCTGCTCTATTTGAATGGAGGGATGTCATTGAAACGCAAAACTTTAACGGTCGGCTCATTAATCAGCAAAAACCGGCAAATGATTCCTTCAGAAGAGATACCCAAAGAGATTGACGTTCAACCTGCCAGCATTCGTCTTCGACAAAACCAATCGTATTTTGAAGTAGTTCCTCGGCCTCATCAGACACTGTTAGATGCCGCCTTAGAACAGAAGCAATTCATTGATTTTAAATGCCGAAAAGGAACGTGCGGACGCTGCAAAGTCAGAGTAACAGAAGGCGCTTCTCTTTTACATCCCCCGCATGAAAAAGAACGGATAAAGTTACAGCATTCACTTGCTCAGGAATATCGATTAGCCTGCCAGGCGATGATAAGATAACAAGAACCATCATGTCAACCCTTATGAGAGTCAGCGACAAAGCTTGCTCTTTTTTGTTCCATCGAATGTAAAAACCACCTGAAGAACGCTAATGATCGCTGGAATACAGGGCTTTGGATGAACGTGTAAATAAACGTTACAATAAACACCGGCCCACCTAAAAGATATCCTAGAATTAATACCAGACTTTCGACAACAATGCGGGCACGACTAACCGATAACCCCGTCTTATCAGAAACGGAAAGCATAAATCCGTCCCGCGGGCCTGCTCCGATTCCTGCCGCTACATAAACGCCTCCACCAATGCCGGTAAGAATAATTCCGATTAAAAGGATCGTATAATCCAGCCATGAATGTGTAGCTGTAGGCAGGATATTCAGCCATAAAAAAAAGTCCATGATAGGTCCGATTAAAAGTGCATTTAAAAAGGTCCCAATGTTTATATATCTGCGGTCAACAAGCAGAGAAACCAGCACAAGCGTAAGACCGCAAACGACAGACCATGTTCCTATTGTTAAGCCGTACCGTTGATATAACGCTACGTTGAGCACTTCCCACGGATGCAGACCAAGATACTGAACCTTAACGGCAATGGCATTACCTAAGCCAAAAAAGGTTAAGCCTAAGAAAAAGAAAAAATAACGCAAGACTCTCATCACTGTACTCCTATCTATTTATTAGCACGGTATTGATGTTGCTTCCTCCATTATATCGCTTTTCTCTGAAAATCAGGAGGGAAGAGCGGAGGAAGAGAGCGGCATGTTATTTCGTTACGCTCCAGTGTATGCCATCGGATGATTTGGGAACTACTATAACGATTACGACTAATAAAGATAGGAGTTAAATTATGAGAAGGATTTTCATTTTAGGAAACCTACTGTTTATTCTAATTCTGTCAATCTTACCTTCATGCTCAAATTATGATGAAAAATATCAAACAGGGCAAAAGAATACTTCTGTACAGTCCCGGCCTGCTGATAACTCACAAGTTGAAATAACACGAGGAGCCAGAGGCGGACGCGGCGGGGCAGGCATAGTCCCTCGTAGACCAACAGGCGATCCGTATCGCTCCGGCTATCGCTCACCTACTACACGACCGGCTCCATCTCCGGGAATAGGACGTGGATTTTTGGCATTTGGCTTAGGCGCACTTTTCGCAAGCATTTTGAATCCGTTCGCCGGAGCGTACGGATTTGGTTTTTCGTTGATCGGGTTGCTATTTTGGATTGCAGTATTGTTTATTATTTATAGGTTTTTTCGCAAGTTACTGTAAAGCGAAATCTTATACCAATAAAAAAAACCGAAAAAACCTTTATACCGGGTCTTTCGGCTTATATTCCGCACCTGCGCCTGCTCATCTTTTTATGTAACAAAAATCGATGTCTGCACATGTTGGTCAGCTTTATCCTCACACTGGCGTTGGAATGAGCAGCTGACGCATTCCGCGGATTTTACAGCTTGCCTATAACTACTCCGCTCCTTAAATCTCTTTTTTATTTCCTCCATATAAGCAGCGGACTTTATGCGATCCTCTTCTTTCGGGCACCATACATCTTTCTTTCCGGACAGAAGAGAAATTAATTCGATTTTTTCCGGCGTACGTTCGAACGCTTCTTCCGAGAATAGAAGAGCCATATGTCGATAACCGGTGAATTTATCCAAACTTTCGTCCACCAAATACTTTTGGATGATTAAAGATTCAGCTCCCCACTGTACGACATGAAACGTCATGGATAGGTCAAGCTGAAGCTGCTTGCTGTGCGTCCGCAATGTTTCAAACAAAATGACAGGCGGTTTACTCTCCCGTTCTTTCAGAAGGTTGCTGGTAAGGTGATTCGCTACACTGGCAAGTACAGTATAATAATGACTTTTAGACTGAAACAGATGGACCTTCTTTACCCAATACGTATCAAGTAAACGCAATACATTGGTTACCGTTCTGCCTTGTGGCGGCAATGTAAAATAATCTTGAATCACCAAATGAACGACATAGGATACCATCTGCTTCCACGTATATTGCTGCTGCTTTTTCAGTTGTTTCAAATAAAACTGATGGGGACATCGGCTAAACTCTTCAATGTGCCAATCAGCAAGTGTCTTCACTGAAATACAAGAAGCTTGATCGTTCATCCGGCGACCCTCCTTTATCTTTAATAAATTCAAACAGAGGCTATGCAGTAACGCTCAAGGCAGCAGCAAATTCTTTCCCGAAGTTTCGGCACGTATCTTGCTCTGCCGCTTCCGGAGCCAGCTCGATTTTCAACCCTTCCAGAATGATGTCCGCTCCCGCGCCTTTTGCCTGTGCTTCCAATATTTCTACTGCGGCACAAAAATGCTCGTAAGACGTATCCCCCGATCCGAACACGGCTGCCCTTTTTCCCGATAAATCGATCGTTTCCATGTCTTCATAGAAATCTAAAAATTCGTCCGGTAGCTCTCCATCTCCCCATGTATATGCTCCAAGCAGGAATCCATCGTATTCAAGCAAATCGGAAACATTCGTGTCCATTACTTCTTTTACATCCACGTCTATTCCCTGAGATTTGGCTCCTTCCGCTATAAGCCCGGCAATTTCTTCCGTATTGCCGGACATGCTCGCATACACTATAAGAATCTTGGACATCGTTTCTTCACTCCCATAAAATGATAATGAATATCAATTTCAACTTAAATATATCAATAATGATAATCGTTGTCAATTATTAATTCAAATTGCTTTTAAAAAATCAACATTCTTTCGTGATTCGAAATAAGAACTGAAATACCAAAGGTCAACCCTTCTGTTACTCCACATAAAAAGAGCCTGAAACCATTTACTATCAAAGGTTTACAGGCTCATGTTTTCCATATTCGATTATACTTCCACAGCAGAAAACCACCATGACGTTTCAGCCGCAACCCTGACATGAAAATCATGGGAAGAACAACTGACTTTTGCGGTACGAAGGAAAAGAGAGCAGAGAACGAGACAATGATTTCAATGTGGAAAAAAGCGAACGCCTTTTTCTTCCCTTTTCTTCCTTTCGCAAATAATATGCAAAGATCTGAGAATAAAACTGACTCTTTTGGTAAAAGTTATTGAATGGGTCCAACGCGACCGCTAAGTTGTTGTTCAGCCATCCGCACAAGACGCTTTGTAATTTCTCCACCTACAGAACCGTTTTGGCGAGAAGTAGTATCTGGGCCAAGTGCTACACCAATTTCAGTAGCGATTTTGTACTTCATTTGGTCCAGTGCTGCTCTTGCTTGTGGCGCGGCCAATTGATTTGTGTTACGTGTTTCGTGTTGTTGACGATGTGGCATAATCATCATTCCTCCTATGTAGGTCATATTGGTGCTTCATATTCTTACAATTCCGCAAAGGGATGATATTATGTATGCGCTATATTAGTAATTTTTTCAAGATAAAATAAAAGACTCGGCTGCGCGCCGGGCCTCTTTCTGTTCTTCCATTTCTCTTAACCAACGGTCAAATTGTATTTTCCTTGCTTATATTCACGTATCCACCGATAGATAATACGACTATTTATTTTATACTGCCTGGCTACGTCGCTAGGCTTTTTTGATTCCAACACCATCTTTACTACCTCATACTTAAACTCAACTGAATACTTTCTTTTCATTCCTATTCTCCTTTCGGTAACCCGGCTATCATCATTCCCATGGAACCTTAGACCCGTGGCTTTGCGTCCTCATCTTTCAATGAGTTTGCCTTTTCGACATATATTAGGATACCAAAAAATGCAAAGTAAAAAAATACATATTACTAAGTTTATATTATTTTTATAATAAATAGAGGCTAGTAAAGAACCCACCAGCCCAGGCTGGTGGGTGTTGCTTTTAATCATATAAAACATTCTCTCCCTCTATATGGAATGTTATGTCAAACTTAAACTCTGGTTTTAGTTGAATTTAAAACAAATACAATACGCTGATGAATATAAGATAATTTGCTTAACATCAGTAAAAATTCTTCATTCTTACACGATTTGTATTGCGATAATATACGGGCTATAACCTTGGCTTCCTTTTGTAATTCGACAACATTAAAACAATTATCGATTCTCTTAATAAATTCAATGCTCATTCTTAATTTGAACTCTTTACTAAGAGTACGTAACCCTCCTTTTTAGTTTTTATCAAAAAAGAATATAAAAACGCAATTATAATTTGAATTTATCTACGGACAATTGTAATTCTTGCGCAAGATTTCTGAGGGTAATAGTAAAATCCGACAAATCATCTATTGAAGAGGATTGCTTTTCAATGGCCGACGCGATATTTTCTGAACCAACGGCCACTTCTTTTGCTACCCCCGCCATTTCCTGTATAGAAGCTGTTACCTGTTCTGCCCCTGCAGATATTTGCTGGGAAGCTGCTGATACTTCCTGAATTTGATTGTTCACATGTTGGAAGGCCATTCTAATACTCTCTAAAGATTTGCCCGCCTTATTAATAACCACCATTCCATACTCAACTTCATCCGCTTCTTTCTGCATACCGGATATAGCCTTACTAGTATCCTCCTGCATTTGCTTGATAAACCCGGCAATCTCCTCTGCCGATTTTTTCGATTGTTCAGCAAGTTTCCTTACTTCATCTGCTACAACCGCAAAACCTTTTCCATGTTCCCCGGCACGCGCAGCCTCAATAGCCGCATTTAAGGATAACAAATTTGTTTGTTCTGTAATCTCAGTAATCACATCTGTAATTCTTTCAATCTCCTTAGAATGGTCCCCTAATTTTTTAACCAACAAAGTCGTATCATCCACTGACTTACTAATAGATTGCATCTGTTGAATCGCCCTGGACAACGCTTCATTTCCGTTTTCTACCTCTATCACGGAATTTTCAGAGGTTTCAGCTACTTTAGATGATGACTCGGCAATACGTTCAATTCCTATTGCTGTTTCCTCCATCGTACTTGCCACCTCTTCTCCCGTTTGAGAAGAGGCTTCTGCTCCCTGATTCAGCCCCTCAACAGTAATAGCAATTTGCTTGCTGGCTTCGTTTGTTTCCTCCATATTTTTAATCAATTGTTCCGATAAGGCTGTAACATGACTACTGGCATCATTTACCTTTGTGATAATCCCTTTTAGCCCTGTTACCATTTCATTAATTGCACTAGCAAGTTCTCCTATCTCGTCTTGAGACTTCGTATCAATCGTCTTTACCGTTAAGTCTCCTTCACTTATCTTTTTTGCTATACGACTAACATGCAAAATAAGTTTGATTTTTTTATTAAATAACCATATAAATACACCGATACAAATGAGTGAAAATAAAGCAATACCTCCAGCTATAACCCCTTTTATAAGAGGAAGCGATCCATAAAATTCTTCCGGGTATACAGCAATACCAAGTGTCCATCCCCAGGGTTGGTAATACTCCACATAGCTCATTTGTGGTCGTTCTTGAGTCTCACCTTGATTTTTCCACATATAGGTTAATAATCGTTCATCAGGATTACTATTTTTGCTAGCTTTTACAAGCTCCCGTACCAAATAAGAGCCGTCTTCAAGCCTGAAATCTTTTTGATTTTGTCCTTCATATCCTAGCGGATGCATAACTGAAAGGTAATTATCATCATAAGCCCACATATAGCCTTCTTTTTTATAGATAAAATGCGATTTACTTAAATCACGCTTTTTTTTATCTTCTAACAGCGGACCGTTGATATAGTCCTTTGCTCTATTTTTGGCTTCTTCCAATGTGAGCTGACCGTTTTTTACCTCTTCATCCAGTACTTGAATCACCGTGATTGCACCACCAACAATTTGGTGTAAATTCTCGATGCCGGCCTTCTCAAGTTCGCTTTTTGCAGCATAATAAGTAACAACACCTACCAGAGAACTTGAAATAATGATTGAAACGGTTACCATTATAATTAATTTCCACCGTATACTAAAACCAGTTTTTCTTTTTATCATGGCAATGTTCTCCTTTTATAAAGACTGTTTTAGCCTCTCCATATTCGCATATCCAGCGATATACCATCCTACTATTTAGTTGATATTTCCTGGCTGCCAAACTGCACCTGTATCCTTCTATTCCTTTGCTAATCACTATGTAGTTAAATGCTAAAGAATAAATTCTTCTCGTCTCAAATTTTTCTCATCTCATCCCTCTCATCATGACTCTTTGTAATGATAAACAAATACATAAATACGATGCAGCATCCTATATGTAAACAATACTTAGAACAAACAGAAGATACGTGGAGAATCAAAATAAAAAAGGCCATACCGCTCCCCGGGATTACCGAATACGGAATAGCCTTTTCTTAAATTTAATACGTTTTTTAAGAAGATTTCGGTAACCCGGCTATCATCATTCCCATGGAACCTTAGACCCGTGGCTTTGCGTCCCTATCTTTCGATAGGTTTGCCTTTATCGTTAAATTAAGTTTTATAGTTAATTAGTACTTATACCTTTTATATTATAATCAAGAAGACCAGCCACTTCAACACTGTAATAGCCCTTAGAGTCATTTCTAAGCCAATCTTTCGCTAACTTCTCCCCAATCATTTTATTGGCAGGACCCAAAAGATGAATGGAATCGTTAAAATATTCATTAGGGATTAACTGCTGATAGGAATAGACATGAAAATCATACGAAGAAACCAGATCCGTAATGTACTTATTATTTTTTTCAAACATCTCTTTATCAAATTTATCGGATAAAGAAAGTAACTTTGTGTTAATAGGACTTACAACAAATACTATATTAATATCATTCATTTTGGCATACTTAAGAATTTCAATAAATGGCTGAAGGGAACGTTGATCCTTTTCAAAATCATTTACATTATATACCTTCTCATAGTGTGCAAGCCTCTCTTTATCCCAATACGTGTCATTCCAAACTCTATATTTATTTTGTTCCCAACTGTTCTGTGAATTTGAGTTCTCTACAGGATTAGACTCTTCGTTTTGTTCGTCATTATGCTTAAACTCACCAATTCCCCTTCTTTTTAATTCTTCTCTGGAAATGAAGTCTCCAAACATTGGATAGTAAATACTCGGACTTTTTTGTATCTCTTCCGAGAAAAAAGGATAGGATATATTCATTACATAATCTTTAATCCCAGTGTATTGATGTACATAACGCATCATAAACAAATGATCCAGAAATCTCCCACCTGGTAAGCCAAAGTTGTATACCTGAATTGGCAACCCATTCTCCTGAAGCTTTGCTTCCATAAAAACGGGTATTGTCTCATCAGCCTGTGAACTAACGCCAGTAACAACGGAATCACCAATAAAAGCAATTTTGTTTCCTCGATGCTGATTCACTGTTTGAACGTATTCAACAAACTCTGAATGTGGCGTTCTTGTTTGTTTTGATAGCCGATAATGATGCATAAATTTATTGTCCTGACTCCCCTCTTCTAAATCGATGGCAAAGACCGGCATAGGGAATAGCATGCCAATAAGTATTAATAACACTGCAACAATCTTAAAACCAAACACTCTCCATCCCTCACTGCTTTTTTTCTAGTATCTAAGAAAGGTAACCTTCTATTTTCAAAAACTTAGATTATTATACTCCATAATAAGATAAAATAACTAGAGAATTACCAATCCATTCTTTAATTTATTAGGCTTATACAACTACGCCACCGTCCACTTCCGAGATAAACCAAGAAAAACTCGGAAGAATGCAGCAGGAGGTGATACTTTGCCAGGTATTCCATCTGATGCTCGTGCACGTTACTGAACGGAAACCGTGTCAGCTTCTTCGTGTTCTGACCTAAAAATTTCACCACGGTTGGCCGCTTATTCATAACGGTCACGTCCTGATTTTCATAGAGTTAGTTTGCACTCTCGGTTCGCATAGCTCATTCGTTCTTCTCCGTTTGCCTATAGCCACTTTTTTCAATCCTCGTAGTGTGTTTCATCCCATATGCTTTTTTCATCAACAAAGATTTTTTTCATATTTTTTACCTGACATATAATTTATAATGATGTCCCAACAATAAAAAACAACGAAGTATTGACAATAAGGATATACTTGCTCTATTTTAATAACGATAATCATTATCAAATAAACACTTTTTATTTTTTTGTAAATTATTGATAATGAAATTCATTACTAACTAGAGGGAAAGGCGATCTTAATGAGAAAATTAGCAAAAACAGGGATGGGGAGTCTACTACTGACGTCGCTCCTTATTCCAGTAGACACAATTACGTATGCCCGATCAACCGAGCCGGAGATAACTGTACGAAGTTGGGACAACTATGGATATGGCGTATCGGTCTCGGTTGATAAAATTCATACACTGCAGGCTGGAAAGTCGGAGGGAAGTGCTGTCACTACCATAGAATTCGAAGAGATGGTTCCCGGGACGTTTTTACCGGGCAGGAAAATTACTTTCTCGTTGCCTACAGGAATAACTGCGGAAGAAGCAATTAAAGTGTCCCATAATAGTGACCTGACAATCGAAACAACAAAAAGTACAATTACGATTTATGTGCCAGTTAACCGGCAGGAAAAAAAGTATCGCTTAACAGCAACAATGCGCTTAATAGCAAGTGTGGGCTACCAGGGGGATATGGAGGCAACCATTCAAGGAACCGGAATTCCCACGCGCAATGTCTTGATCGCACACGTAATGCCGGCACCGGTCATTCGTCTTGAAACCATTCCAAAACCGGCTTCTCTACTGCTGGGTAAACAATATCAAACAGCACCTGATCTTCTCTTTACCGAAGAAGTAAAAGGAGCGTTTCAAAAAGAAGGAGATGCAGACGTTACCTTCTATTTACCTTATAAGGGAATTTATTTTAGCGAACTGCCTACGATTAAAGTAGAAAAAGGAGATCTTACGATTGATCCATATTCGGTTCGATTATTGGAAAATAAGAATGAAATGTACGAGAATGCGGTTACATTTAAAATAAAAAAAGAAAGTACGCAACCGTCGACCATTAGGGTATCAAATATAAAGCTTGCGACGAATCGGATGCTACCAGACGGTGCATATCATCTTAATATAAAAGGGGATACCTTTTCTCATGCATTACTAACCTATGAATCAAAGAATATAAGTCAACTCTTATATGGTTTAATTAATCATTCTACGGGGACCTCTGCTGCAGACAGTAAAAAGGGTGAAATTCTGCTTATGCCAGGTAAAAGCAGTTATTATGAAGGCAAGACAGAAAAACAATTGTCCATGGCTCCATACATAAAGCAAAACCGTATGTATGTACCTGTAGATTTCTTTGTAGATGCTTTGGGAATTCGCAAGGATAATATCATATGGGATGAGACGGCTCAAATGTTGACCCTTTTTAAAGATTCGAAGGTTATACAATTGCAGGCAGGAAGCAATATTGTCAGATTCAATCAAGCAAAAATACCGATTTCTACAGGCATAGACCGTAAAGATGGAAAAATAACAGTTCCCTTAGCTTTAGTGACTTCTTTGCTAGGCGTAAGTAAGAAATGGGACCCTTCAAGCGGAAATGTAATACTTAATCCATCTTAAATCTCTCATGGCTAAAGCTACGAGATTCCTGCGGTTGTTACAAATCTTGTACGTTGGACTCAACTCTTAAGCTTACTGCTTGGTTTTCGCTTTTCAGCTAGAGAGGGCGAAGAAGGTTGAATGTGTAATATTACTCTCAAAAAGCGACGAAAATCAAGCCGCTTTTGTAAAGCATTCTCCCAAACATATTTCCAATGGCGCCCGATATCCCAAAGCGGAATGAGGGCGTTGTTCATTTATCAAAAATAAAAAAACGAGTATCCTCGAAAAAAGCTCATTTTTTCACTATGTATACCGCTATGATTAGCCGCTCTGAGATTCCGTATGAGGAAAGTTGAAAAGAAAAAGCAAAAACCCCGAAAAATAATAAATGAACAGGTTGTGGTGAAATTATGAACATAAAGAAAGAGGCGTGTTCGTGCAACACGTCTCTTTCTTCGTTACCCATTAGCTATTATTCGTTTTCAACTTTTCCCTGATGATGTTTTTGGAATTGCGCTTTTAGCTCATCCACCGTAATGCCCTTTTGTTTTGCCAGTTCTTCAAGTTTCG
>Ga0310822_100323_pt1 | contig 25861 bp, 25 predicted proteins | sample P4_ome_2_FD_201313 | JGI IMG/M metagenome (GOLD analysis project Ga0310822, IMG submission 201313) | Sorghum-adapted microbial communities from Joint BioEnergy Institute, Emeryville, California, United States - P4_Day56_Rep2 | ecosystem: Engineered > Bioreactor > SSF (Solid state fermentation) >... | reverse complement strand
TACGCCACCGCACGAACCTACCCGGTTAGTACCCCAAAACACCCACCCGAAAGACAAACACCGCAGGTCAAACGAGTATCAACTCCGAGAATCTGCCGAGGTGTCCAAACTCAGGTCGGCGTCCCAGACGCGAACTTCAAGTTCATCGAGCGCTTAACCGACGGAGTCGACGCAGTCAACTACCGGGTAGTGAATAACCCTGGCAAGCCATACGTCATTGCGGAGAGGCGCGCCCCGGGTCCGAATCTGCACATCTATTACGGTGGGACGAACGGCTTCACTTCGGAAGCCGAAGTCGTGCGCATCCTGGGCGAAGGAGCGAATCGACGAGTGAGTGGTTCACGCAGAGGCACCTGGTGCGCCGTCCACCCAGTTAACTATGCGCGCGATCCTGGGAAGCCTCCGCAGCGGCACCGCGAGCCCGACTTCTGTTGCTGCGGAATGCAGCGATCCCTGACGGGCGTGTGCGACATCTGCGATTGAGCCGCATTGTCATTTACTTCGGTATCCCTCCCACGCGCCAATTCGAGGTGTTCATAGTTTGCGAGGTTCCGGAGCGCGGTCCTCAGGGCGTGCCGCCGGATGCCGGTTGATCGCGTCGACAATGGCCAGGACGGCCGAATACTCCACGTAGAGCGGCTCGTAGGCTCCGCCATGACGGTGCGAGCGGACGAGATAGAACGCCCACCCTCTCAGGAGATCCACGCCAGCCCACTCAGGAATCATGCCGGTGCGCTCGAACTCCTCGTGGAGAGGGCGCACGAGCTCCCAGAGATCCCCGGGACCACCGGCCAGGCGCTCGTACCCGTTGTACGTGTGCGCCCATTCGATCAGTGCGCTCTCGTAGCGTTCATCCACGGTGCACCCCCGATGAAGTCGTTGTCGTTCCGCACCGTAGCCGACGCCGCCGACAGAACTCGGTTGTCGGTGGGCCATGCAATGCTGGCGAACATGCCGTGGCCACCAAGACAATGCGCGTCCTGTCGGACATCACTCGAGGGGGACGTCACTGTCCATGCCCCCGTAGACTCCCGCGACTGGCCGGGCGAGCTGTGCAGGTCGTGCGCCGACGCCATGCGGGCAAGCGGCCATACGTCGCTGACCGACTTCATCTTCACCCAGCGCCCCGTGTGTCCACGGTGCGGGGCTCAGCGCACAAGGAATCTGCAGTACGGGATGCCGGCAAGCTTCGATGTGCCTCCGTGGGTGAGGTTGGCCGGCTGTGTGGTCACGGGCGCAGATCCGTATTGGTCCTGCGGGAGCTGTTCGCATCAGTGGTGATTCGCCCGTAGGGCTCACTCTCGCCGTCTGAAAAGCTCCGCCGGACGCCCCCTCCCCCGTGCGCTTCTCAACCCGGTCGGCACGAGATACGGCTCCATCGCCCGTCGAAAGGTGTCACGCTGCAACGGCTCACCGGCGACCGTCTCATGGACCAGACGGAGGTCGCGCAGGGTGAACTCCTCACCGAGAAGCCTGTCCGGGTCCGGTCTTTCGCGATAGTGTGCCCGCACGTCGCTGACGGCCAACTCGATGATGTCGGCGTGGTCGTAGGGCAGCCGTCCAGGTGCGTCCACCGGCATGAGCCGGGTGGTCTCGGCGAAACGGTCGGCGAGCCGATCCAGCCGGACCACCTGTACGTGCGCCACCGACAGCACCCACCCGCGATCGTCGCGCGCCGGGTCGTCGAACACCCGGAGCTGACGCGGCGACAGGCCGCGCACGTTGGCCTTCTCGCGCAGTGACCGGTCGACCGCCTGAGCGAGGGTCTCCCCCGGATGCAGGAAGGTGCCGGGCAGCGCCCACCCGGCAGTCTTCAGCCGGCGCACCTCCAGCACGGCCAGCCCGAGTTCCGGCTCGAGCGTGAGGACCGCGGTGTCGACGGCGACCGACGGCCGCGGATAGTCGGTCAACTTCCGCCCGCTGGAGTCCCGGTACTCGTTCATCTTGGCGCTCAGCGTACCCCTCGATTGACATTTTGCGCACTTTTGCGCAAAATAGATGTCGAAGGGGGTAAAGACATGGGTTCATTCGATGACCGCGTTGAAGGTGTGCTGCTGGGAACGGCCGCAGGGGATGCGCTGGGTGCGCCGTACGAGTTCCAGCCGCCGCGGGGACCAGAGCTCGACGTGGCGATGGTCGGCGGCGGGCCGTGGGGTCCCGGCGAGTGGACCGATGACACGGCGATGGCCGTCGCGATCGCCGAGGTCGCGGCGACGGGCGCGGATCTGCGCGACGAGCCGGCGCAGGACGCGATCGTAAGGCGCTGGCTGGAGTGGTCGCACAACGCCAAAGATGTTGGTATCCAGACGCGCTCGGTTCTGCGGACGGCGTCACGCGGGCAGGAGATCACGGCGGCGCGCGCTCGACGCGCCTCCGAGGAGCTGCATCGTCAGACCGGTCGCACGGCGGGCAACGGGTCGTTGATGCGTACCGCTCCGGTGGCGCTGGCCTATCTCGACGATGAGCACGCCCTGGTCGAGGCCGCGCGCGCGATCAGCGAGCTGACCCACTACGACGAGGACGCCGGTGACGCCTGCGTGTTGTGGAGCTGCGCAATTCGGCACGCCGTGCGCACCGGTGAGCTCGACGTGCGCGTGGGACTGCCGCACCTGGCCGCGGATCGGCGTGACCTGTGGTCGCAGCGCCTGGCCGACGCGGAGGCAGCGACACCCGCGTCGTTCCCGAACAACGGCTGGGTGGTGGCGGCGCTGCAGGCGGCGTGGTCGGCGGTCTCGACGACGCCGGTACCGGTCGACGATCCCGACGCCGGGGTGTTCCGCGCGGACCACCTGCGGCTGGCGCTGGATGCCGCGGTGCGGTGCGGACGCGACACGGACACGGTCGCGGCGATCGCCGGTGGCCTGCTGGGCGCGGCCTACGGGGCGTCGGCGGTGCCGGCCGAGTGGCGGCGGCTGCTGCACGGTTGGCCGGGGACCACGGGGCGCGATCTGGTGGCGTTGGGGTCGGCGATCAAGCGCGGCGGGAAGCCCGACCTGTTCGACTTCTCCTATCCGGGTTCGGATGTCGACCTCTGCGCGCGCCACCCGCACGACGAGGGTGTGGTGCTCGGCGGGATCGGGGTGCTGCGCAGGCTGCCGCCCGACGTCGACGCGGTGGTGTCGCTGTGCCGGGTGGCCGACGACGACGTGCGTCGCGACATCCCCCACGTCGAGGTGCGGCTGATCGACCGGGCGGAACCTGACGAGAATCCGCACCTGGACTTCGTGCTGCTGGACACGGTGCGGCTGATCGAGCAGCTGCGCAGTGAGGGGCGCACGGTGCTGGTGCACTGTGTGGCCGCGTACAGCAGGACACCGACGGTTGGAGCGCTGTACGGGGCGCGGGCCCGCGGCATCGACATCGATCAGGCGTTGCGCGACGTGGTGGCGGCGCTGCCGGGCGCGCACCCGAACCGGGCATTCCGAGAGGCGCTGCGGCGCATTGCATGAAAGGGGGAGGTATATGCAATCCGGGTATGACGTGATCGGTGACGTGCACGGCTGCGCGACCCAACTGGAGGAGTTGCTGCACACGCTCGGCTATGCGGAGGGCCGGTCCGGGGGTTACCGGCATCCGCATCGGCAGGCGCTCTTCGTCGGCGACCTCATCGACCGCGGCGACGAGCAGCTGCGGGTGCTCGAGATCGTCAAGGCGATGGTCGACGCCGGCAGCGCCCGGATCGTCATGGGCAATCACGAGTTCAACGCGCTGGCGTACCACACGGAGTGGCCCGTCGGCAGCGGGAAGTTCCTTCGGCCACATGACGATCCCGACGATCCGTGGTCGGAGAAGAACACCAGGCAGCACGCGGCGTTCCTCGAGCAGGTCAAGGGTGAGGATCGACGGCAGTGCCTGGAGTGGTTCGCGACGATCCCGCTGTGGCTGGATCTGGGCGAGCTGCGGGTGGTGCATGCGTGCTGGCATGACGACTCGATCGACCTGATCGAGAAGCACTGCGGCTCAGCCGCTCCGTTCACGGAGCTGGGGCACCTGGTGGCGGCGGCTCCCGAGGGCGGCTATCTGCACGACGCGGTCGCGACGCTGCTGAAGGGACCGGAGATCAGCCTCGTCGCCCATGGGCAGCCGGAGTACCACGACAAGGACGGTATCCCGAGGGACAACGCCCGGGTGCGGTGGTGGAACGGCGAGGCGCGCACGCTGCGCGATATCGCCGAAATGGGCGGAGGGTTACGGACTTCCGACGGCGAACCCTATCCCCCGCTGCCTGAGGTCGAGCTCAGCGGTGCTGAGCGGTCGTATGTCTACACCGCGGAGGTTCCGGTGTTCTACGGGCACTACTGGCGGCAGGGTTCACCGGAGCACCGGCATGACTGGACCGACTACACCGCGTGCGTGGACTTCAGCGCCGTCAAGGGCGGAAAGCTCACGGCGTATCGGTGGTCCGGTGAAGCCAAGATCGATCCCGGGAACTATGTGACGACTGGTTGATGTTGGCTGGCATCAGCTGCGCGAGTGGCGATGTCGGTCTCGCTTCCTAGAATTGATGACAGCTCACGAGTGGACGACTGTTCGGGTACCTGGCCCGTCGTCCCGGCAACCGCGCGACCACCGCACGGTGCCCCAGGGGAAGAGCGGGCACGCGAAGCGTGCAAGAGGTGGACGTCCGGGGGTGGCGTCACCAGAAGGGCGCACGATGACAGATGATGAGATCACTCCGGCCGATGCCGCTCTGCGCGAACGGCTTCACGAATTCCACGTGCACATTCCGTGCGGCGGTATTCGTGGGCCGGTGCCGGGCGGCACTTGCGGGCCGCGGCTGTGGCAGTCGTGCCGGTGCGAGGACAATCCGGTGCGTTGGCCGATGGCAGACGTGTCGCGGGAGGCGGACCTGTGCACAGTCTGCCTCCGAGGCACCGCAGGTGGTGTCTCACGGTGGTCGTGGCTGGCGTGCGAGAACTGCCGGGAGGTCAACTCGGCGGTCAGCCGGAAGTGGGGCGTGTCGTTCCCGCTCGGGAGGCACAGCCTGATGAACCGGGCCGGAGTACGGGGCGGCGCGTCGGCAGCCGAGCGCGCCAAGCAGCTGCAGAGGCTGAGCGGATCCATCGGCGGGCAGATGCACCTGTGGGAGTGGCGCCATGAGGAGTACCGCCGACTGGCGTCGCGGTTCGACCCGCAGGCGGACGTTCCGCTGCGGGTGTGGCAGCAGGAGTACCCGCCGAGCCTGGACGCGTCGTGGGATGCGTTCCAGCGGATGCTGGGGGCGGATGTTCCGCTGCGGGGTGAATGATGATCCGAAACCGATTGAGTACAAGAGAATCTCCCGCCCCGCGGCCGGCCCCGGCACACCCTAGAATGCCGCCATGGGGCAAGGGCCGACGGCGACGCTCGGCGAGCGACTGCGCGACCTGCGCTGTCAACGCGGGCTGAGCATCCGCAAGCTCGCCGCTGATGTCGGCTGCTCCCCCAGCCACATCTCACAGTTCGAACGAGGGATCTCCGAACCCTCGATCGGGCTGCTCACCACGCTGGCGGCAGCACTCGACGTGCCGATGGACACGTTGTTCCCCCGCACCGAGGGGGCCGGCACAGCAGGCGCGGACAACAAGGCCCGGGTGCGGCGCGCCCATCATCGACCCGAGCGCGCGGTCGGCCCCGGGGTCCGGGCGCAGCAGCTGCTGCCGGCGGATGACGACGCCGTCGGCTTCTGCGAATACGTCTACGAGCCGGGCGCCGACGCATCCGCTGAGACGGCGGGCCCACAGTACGGCGTGGTCACCGAGGGCACGATCGACATCGAGCTCGACGACGAGGTGGTCACGCTGCGGGAGGGCGACTCAATCACGTTCGACGCCACCGTCCCCCACCGGTTCCGGAATCGCTCGCTCCGGCCCGGATGATCTGGTTCTCGACCGCCCGCTAGCCCTCCTGCCCCTGACGCAGGTACTCCTGCCAGTCCATCCCGAGTTCCAGGGCGGCGGCCATCCGCACCAGCCGGATGACATAGGCGCGCGGGAATCCCGCTCGGCTGCTGACCATCCGCAGGCCGAGACCGTTGATCATGGCCGAGAGCCGGTCCGCGGTCGCTGTGGGGTCGGCGCACCGCACCACCTCGGACTCGACGCCTTCCTCGAGCAGTTCGCGTACGGTGTCGGCCCAGCCGGTGTCGAACCGCTCGGAGATGAGCGCGATCTCGTCGTGCCGCAGACCCGACACCCACATCTCCACCCACAGCCGCCAGTTCCAGTCGTCGCTGGAGATCGGCAGCGCCAACCGGATCAGCCGGTCCAGCCTCTGCACGACGGTGCCGGTGTCGCGCACGATCTGGCGGGCACGCTCGACGTCGTCCTCGGCGGTAGTGCGCAGCATCTCGACGAGCAGCGCCTCCCGGGAGGGGAAGTGGTAGTGGGCCAGGCCCTGGCTGCCGCCGGCCTCGGCGACGATGTCGGCGATGCGGGCACGCTCCAGCCCGTGTCGCAGCACGACCTTGCGGGCCGCTTCGAGCAGTTGTGCCCGACGGGCGGCGGCACGCTGCGCCCGCGACGACGCGCGGTCATCCGGCTCAGAACTCACTGAATGCCTGTTCAGAGTTCGCCTCCCATCCCGTTGCCTGTCGCGAGGACATCTCCCGCATATCCCCAGCCAGTACGGCTTATTCTCGACCAAAATTCGTTTCACTGAATAGCTGTTCAGAAAACCCGTTTGTAAATTCTTGTTACGTGGCGCCGACAACCGCGGCGGCGTCCGGTATTCCTCAAAACAGCTGCCGTACAGCAGATACCCACAGCAGCGACTGCGGACGGCGCATCACAGCGCAGCAGCACCACCGACACAGGTGTTCATTTTCCGTGAACATCAGCGGCGTCCCGGGTCGCGCGACCGAGAGGAACCACCATGACCGTCACCGACGCATCCCCTGTCACCGAGAAAACGCTCTACCCGCGGACATTGGCTGAGGCTGTTCCCGACGACGCCAAGATCGCCGAAGTGCGGGCCCGGCTGGAAAGCGCCGGCGTGAAATACGTGCTGTCGTGCTGGATCGGCCTGTTCGGTATCCCGAAGACCAAGCCGGTGCCGATGAGCGACTTCGAGGCGCTGTGCAAGGGCAAGGGCCCGCAGTTCGCGGTGCACTCGGTGTCGTTCGTGCCGGAGCTGACCGCCGCGGACTCCGATCAGATCCCGGTGCCCGACCTGGACGCGGTGTACATCTGCCCGTGGGACACCAGCATGGCGATCATCTTCGCCGACCTGTTCTGGGAGGACAAGCCGTACAACGTCTGTCCACGCCTGGCGCTCAAGCGCACGATTGTCGAAGCGGCACAAAAGGGTTACGTCGGCTACGCCGGCATCGAGCCGGAGTTCATCGTCATGCGCTACGACGAGAACGGCCAGCCCGTCAAGGCATTCGACGACGACCCCCGCCAGGTCGGCGGGCTGCGGCCGCGCCGGCAGGCGTTCGGCTACGACGTCGAGTTCTCGCTGGACTCCATGTCGTTCCTCAAGGAGATGATGGACATGCTCGAGGGCCTGGACTGGGGGCTGCACGATGTCGTCGCCGAGGGGGCGTACTCGCAGTTCGAACTGGACTTCCACTACACCAACCTGCTGGAGATGGCCGACCGGCTGGTGTTCCTGCGGCTGGCGCTCAAGGAGGTCGCCAAGAAGCACGGCATGTTCGTCACGTTCATGCCGAAACCGACTACGGGCGACTGGCGTTCGGGTGCGCACATCAACTTCTCGCTGCGCTCGCTGGACGCGCCGGAGGCGAACCTGTTCGAGTCGCCCGACGGCGGGTGGAGCGACGAGGCGCGCTACGCGGTGGGCGGGCTGCTGGCGCACTCGGAGGCGCTGACGGCGATCACGTGCCCAACGGTCAACTCCTACAACGGACTTGTGCCGCGCGTCGGCGGGTTCGAGGGCGGTACGGTGACATGGGCGCCGACGAACATCACCTACGGGCACAACAACCGGGCCGCGCAGTTCCGGCTGCCGCAGAGCCGGTACTGCATCGAGAACCGCGCCGCCGACATGTGCATGAACGTGTATTTGGCGCTGGCGTGCACGCTGGCGGCCAGTGTCGAGGGTGTCACGCAGCGGATCGATCCGGGTCCGCCGACCGACCGGGACCTGTACTCGATGACGCCGGAGGAGGCTGAGGAGCTGGGGATCCGGCGGCTGCCGCGCAACCTGCTGGAGGCAGTGGGGCACCTGAAGACGGACACGCTGGTCGGCGAGGTGCTGGGACCGACGATGCTCAACTCGTACCTTGCGTACAAACTCGACGAGTGGGAGCGTTACCACCAGGCCGTCACCGACTGGGAGGTGGCCGAATACCTTCGGCTGTACTAGAGATGAGCGACTGCGCGTACCTCGAGCTGGGCGATGTCGAGCTGCAATCAGGTGAGACGCTGCGCGACGCGCGGCTGGCGTACAAGACGTACGGGCAGCTGAACGCGGCAGGCGACAATGTCGTCGTCCTGCCCACGTTCTACACCGGTACGCACGTGCGCAACGAGGGGTTCTTCGGGCCGGGGCGCGCGATCGACCCGGCGCGGCATTTCGTGGTGTCGGTCAACATGTTCGGCAACGGGATCTCGACGTCGCCGAGCAACGCGGCCCCGGAGCAGCGGGGCCGGCGGTTCCCGCGCGTGACGCTGTACGACAACGTGCGCTGCCAGCACCGGCTGCTGTTCGAGGAGCTGGGGGTGCGGCGGATCGCGTTGGTGGCCGGCTGGTCGATGGCGGGCTGCCAGACCTATCACTGGGGTGCGATGTATCCGGACGTGGTGGACGCGATCGTGCCGTTCTGTGCGTCGGCGAAGACGTCGCCGCACAACTTCGTGTTCCTGGAGGGGGTGAAGGCGGCGCTGCAGGCCGATCCGGCGTGGGCGCGGGATGAGCGGCCGGTGGCGGGGCTGAGGGCGTTCGGGCGGGTGTATGCGGGGTGGGCGTACTCGCAGACGTTCTTCCGGGAGGGGCTGTACCGGGAGCTGGGGTTCGAGACGGTCGAAGACCTGCTGGTGGACTGGGAGAACGACCACGTCGACAACTGGGACGCCAACGACCTGCTAGCCAAGCTGTGGAGCTGGCAGCACGCCGCCATCAGCGCAAACCCGATGTATGACAGTGATTTTCAGGTGGCGTTGCGGGCGATCACCGCGCGGGCGATCGTGATCCCGTGCGCGCAGGATCTGTACTTCACGCCTGAGGACAACGAGCTCGAGGTCGCCCATATGCCGAACGCCGAGCTGCGGCCGTACGACTCACCGTATGGACACTGCGTGGCCAGCCCGGGTCGCGACCCGGCGTTCCAGGAGTTTCTGGACGAGGCGATCCGGGAGGTGCTGGCTTAAGTTCCGTCGGGGCTGCCTAGGCCCACCCCAGCGCAAGCATCTGGATCGGTTGTACCCGTCGGGTTATCGCAAGGGCGATGCGCCCTCAGTGCACCAGCGGTGCGTGGGCTCGAGCGCGCCCTCATTGCTCTCCTGTCAACCCGATGACGATCGGATAGGTGGACCGAACGACGACGTCGGGGAACTGAGCAAGCAACGCCATGACGAAGGCGGAACGTTTCACGTTCAGGTCGTTGAGGAGCTCGTCATGACTCAACTCCCTGGCTTCGTTCAGCTGCTTCCAGGCGGTGACGATCATCCACGCGGGCACCAGTTGCGGCCCGGTTCCGAGTCGCTCCGAGCGTGAGGTCTCTACCCACACACCATCGGCGTCAAAGCGAACGATCCTGTTCAACCTCTTGTTGGAGAGAGTTTCGATCTCGGGGTTGCGCTCGACGACGGTTCTGATGCGAACCAATAAGTCGTCGTCGAGCTGCGCCGAGCGCGGCTGCGTGGAAATAGCTCACCTCCATCTGACGCGACCCCGTTCTGCGGCTGACGTCAAGATAACGCGTCGGCGCCGTCCTTCGCCCTACCCGAGGTGAATCGGGAGATACTTCTGTCGTGCGCCCCGTCGGAAGGATTCGTCGATGAGCCGCGATCTGGTCGATCCGCTGCTGCTCGGTCAGCGCGTGGTGGCGATTCTGGAGACCGGACAGCGCGACGCCACCTACAAGCTCGCCACACTGATGGCGCTCATCGAGCACTGCATCGAGAATCTACCCGCCCATCCCGAAGACACGCTGCCAGTACCGATCCCGGAGCTGGCCCACCGGGTGCTGGCGATCTACTGGCGGCAGGTCCGCCCCTCGAGGGACACGAACTCGTCCAACGCCGAACCGGAAAGAACGCGCGAATCACCGACGCCACCAAAGAGCTGCGCGCCGCCGCACGGACCGGCCACTCGGCGCTGTCGTTAGAAGTCGCGATGCAGCGCGCACCCGAGGCATACCGGCGCACCATCGACAAGATCGTGCTGGCCCTGGCCAAACAACCCCTGCCACGCCTGCAGAAGCTACCTGGATCGGCCACCAGCGACCCGTTCCTCTACGACGACTCCTACCTCGGCGAGAACGTCTCCCGCCGAACGCTGCGCGAGCACGGCGACGCCATCGTGCTGAAACCAGGAGTCGCCCACGGACTGGCCCGCCTCGCGGGTCTGCTGCGGCCGGCGCTGGAAATCATGTGGGTCGAAGACGTCCGCCAGATGAACAAGTTCCTCGACGCCCAGGTACCCGACGTCGCCGGGCACCTGTTCGGACGCGAACGCACCGCCCTGGCCGCGGTACGCGAACCGTTCAAGGACGCGTTCGGCCCGCACTGTTTCTACTGCGGCAGGCATCTCCCCGCCAACAACCCCATCGACCACGTGCTGCCCTGGTCGTTGGTCGGCATCGACGGGCTGGCCAACCTCGTGCTGGCGTGTGCCCGATGCAACGGAGACAAAGGCGGCGCACTGCCGTCGCTCGACATCGTGGATCAGGTGCTGTCTCGAGACCGAAACACCCTCGAAGACATCGCCGCCGACATCCAGTGGCCAACACAGTACGAACGCGTGACCGCAGCCGCCCGCGGAATCTATCGCGGCCAACCCACCGGAGTACCAACATGGTCGGGATACAAGAGCACTGCGCGCCTCGACATCAGCTTCGCACCCGAGTGGATCAGAGCCGTCCGCACATCCGACTTCTGAGTCGAAGAACCTGCGTGAGCTTTGGCGCAGCGCGGGTCCTGCACCGAGTGGATCCGACGGGATGTCAACCGGTGCTCTTTGGTCGATAGACACCTCCACCCCAGCGTCACTCACAGCGAACCCGATCCTCCCCGCTCTCAGCGGGGCCAGAAGGCGTGGTAGTACCCAGAACCAATTCTCCGCAAGGCGACATTCTTCGTACATCACGTACTTATTCTTGGTACATGACGAGCTCAGCAAATAATCCGACAGACTCACTGCTGGCGGCTCTGTCGAAGGCCCGCATCCCTGTGGAGAACCACAAGTTCATACGGCAGATCACCACCGCCGTCGGTGTCGTCGATTATCGGGCCGTGGACCACGGCCACCGGCCGTACATCATTGCAACCCGTCATGACGGCTCGCCGGACCTCCATATCTACTACGGCTACACCAACGGCTTCACGTCCCGTGAGGAAGCGATGCGTGCAGCCGGTCCCGGAGCGGCCTGCGAGCCGAGTTCGCGTAAGGGGACGTAGTATGTCGAACATCCGGTAACGAAGGTGCGCCCAGCCGGCGACAGAGCTCGAAGTATCCGACGCGAGGGCGGTATCTGTGAGTGTGGGATGCAACTGTCACTAACCGGCGTGTGCACGAGCTGCGACTGAGGGTCCTTGGCTGCAACCTGCCGTTGGACCTCAAACGCTCGGCACATTCAAACGCCGAACCAAATCCGGTCCACCGACCTCGCGGATGAAGTCGGGGTCACCGCAGACCACCAGTTGGTCACGGGCGCGGGACAATCCGACGTAGAGCCGCTCGCGGGAGCGTTCGAACTTCCCTGTCTCGTTGACGACGAGCACCACACAGCGGCGTTCGAGGCCTTTGAAGCCGAGAACGTGGCCGTAGAACACCTGATCGGTGTCCCAGAGGTGTCCCAGTAGGCCTTGTTGCCGTTCTTCTGCCGTTCAGCTTGTTCAGGATGGCGGCTGCCTGTGGTCAGCAGCGCGAGATCCTCGGGCCGCCAGCCCTGTTCAAGGAGCAGTTCGATCTGGTCGTCGCCGGCGTCCATCGCCTCCTCGCGGGCACAGGGGATGAAGGTGACCGCGGGACCTTCACCGCCGAGGTAGCGCATCGGGTGGTCGACGAGCGGCTGGAAGGCGTTGGCGATCTGGCGGGTGTTACGCAGGTTGTGGTCGAGGATCAGCGGGACCAGAGGCACCGGCGGGGAGCCGTGGCGGTCGAACACCCGCTGGCCCTCGTCGGTGAAGACGTAGAGGCCGCTCTCGTCGGGGTCCTTGAGCGCCGCCAGCAGCGGGTCCCACCAGGCGTCGGCGAAGTCCTGCGCCTCGTCGACAACGATCGCGTCGAACCGGTGCCCCGGTTCGAGTTGTGCTGCCAGCTCCGCCATCTGAAGTGGCAGGTCGTGCTCCCAGAACTGCACGGTCTCCTCGGTGCGCAGCGCCTCGTCGGGACCCTCGGGAGCACCCCACTGCACGCCGAGGGCGTGGAACTCGCCGACATAGGCCGGCTGCTGGCGGCGCGGCCAGGTCGCGGAGACACGCTCGAGGTAGGACGCCAGGCCGTGCGAATAGCAGACCAGGGCGACGCGCTGGCCGCGCTGGGCCAGCCGGCGGGTCTGCTCCATCGCCAAGAAGGTCTTGCCACTGCCGGCGCCGCCGCGGACCTCGACGCGGTTGAGCAGCCGGATGGCGTCGAGGATGACGGCCTGGTGTTCGGTGAGGGCGTCGGCGGCGTCCTCGTTGGCAAGGGCACGGGCGACGACGTCGCGCTGGGGCAGGCCACGGCCGGACAGGGCGGTGCTGAGCTGGTCGATGCCCTCCTTGGTGAGCAGGGGCCGGTCGAGTTCCTGCTTCAGCAGCACGTAGCGCAGCTTGTCGACAAGGGTCGCGAGGTCGGTGCGGTCGATGACCTTCCAGCGAGGGCAGTCCGGCAGGCCGAAGTCGGCGGGCAGTTCGGTGTTGGGCAGGACAACGATGTGGTCCCAGCGCAGCCGGCCCTGGGTCCAGCGGGGGTCCTTCTCGACGAAGTCGCGCAGGGCGTAGCAGGCCTCGCGGGCCTGCCGGACCGGGTGGATGGTGCGCTCGCGACCGCCACGGATCTGGCGCCAGGCCTCGCCGTCGTGCCAGACCTCCCCGCCCTTGACCTCGATGCAGACGATGCCGGCGCCCTCGATGGCGACGACGAAATCGACCTCGTGGTCCTTGAGATGGTCGGTGACCCGCTGTCCGGGCACGACAAGGTCATTCGGCTCAAGCTGGTCAATCAGCGCCTGGTAGGTGCTGCGCTCAGATGCGTTGAGCCGCGGGTGTTCGTCGGGCGTGACGCTCACGAGCAAAACCTCCCGAGCCGGCCACATGACCTCATTCCATCCCCCTCTCTAGCAGGTGATGTACGAGCGTTAACCAGACCTTTCACCCCGGTTCCGCGACACGCATCAGCAGGTGAGCCACGAGTAGTCTCCCGCGCACGTTCCACAAGCACAGCAAGCCTCTGATCCAGTCGCGCGATCACAAGAGTCGTCGGGGGACTGCGCACCGCCAGACTGGACGAGAAGCGTAGAGCGGCTCCGCTGCAAACCGAAGTGCGGCTGTCATGGCAGGAGTTCTCGAAAGCGCCAAGGGCAGGTAGGGCGATTCCGCAAAGTCCCGATTCGGGTGCGCTAACAGTTACCGACGTTAATACCCGTCACTGCCCCCTCGATTCTCTTGCGAGATTCAACGGGGAGCTGCCGGTACTGGTACCACACGCGATCGAGAGGTGTCGGCGCCCTCCGGCCCCGCTTCACCCACCTCTGCATACGACGCAGGTCATCGTCATCTAGAGCCTGCAGCTCAGCGAGGAGGCGCTCGATGTCCACTGACCAGTTTGTGCGCCCATTTCTGCAACGCTTGCATTCAGTGACCAACTGTTCCTCAGCCCTGCCATCCGCGAGGAGCACTTGACGCCGGCATACACCGATGACGGCTGTCTCATTCGGCGAGTCCGGATACGCTTCACCCCCACCGACACCGCACACCACGCACTGGTATCCATCTGCCGCGAGAGTAGCCTGGCGCTCCTTCGCGGTAATGGCCTTCGTTTGGGCTTGTCGGCGCGCCGCGGGATCCCATACCGCAACTCCGGCCCGCACAAAGCGCTGCTCATCGGGGCTAAGCGAAGCATCGTCGCTGCTTGAGTAGATTATCCAGCCAAAATCTCGCAGGTCTCGGATCCTGCGGTCAGCTTGCGAAACTCCAGGAAAAGCTTCACGCACTTGCTGTTTTGTGAAGATGTTTCCTTCTCCAACTTCCTGGAGCAGCCAAAGTGCACCGCGCACCATTGTTCCAGCACCGCCGATGCCGTTCCATCTGGGTGGTTCCACTCCCCCTCCTTCGGCAAGTATCCCGTTGAGCGGCTCTTCTATGTCGGAGACCGCTGGCAACATATCCCTGAACTATAAGGACAAAGGGGAGGACTTCAACGCCATGTCAACCAACTACGGTGTCCCGCCGCGCGGGGCTCAGATCAGCCAGATTGTCAGCGAGCGCATCGCTGAGGCTGCACGAGCGAACGGCGAAAAAATCACCATAGAGTGGCGTGGCGAAGCTAAACATCTCTATGTCATCGCGATGCCGGTCGACCTGCTCTATTACAATCCGGACACCCACCGCATAAGGGCGCAACGATCGCTTGACCCGGTCCGTGACCGAGCTCTGCAGGAGGAGCCTTGGGGAGAGGTCGCGCAGGAGTACCTCGACTGGCTGCTGAAGTGTCAGCCCTCCGATCCAACGAAGGTCGATCCCGACTTTGAAGCGCTGCGTGACGATCTTGAATCATTTGGTCAGCGAGACCCGGGCCTGATCTCGATCCATGGGGTCCTCGTCAACGGAAACACACGATGCGCTGCTCTCCGTGAGCTGGGCGAGAAATACATCCGCGTCGGGGTCCTGCCCGAGTCCTCCGACTGGGACGATATCAACACCGTCGAGCTGTCCCTACAACTTCGCAAAGAGCAAAAGAGGGACTACTCGTACATCAACCGTCTCATCGCCATGGACGAACAGCTCAAACTTGGCCGGCGTCCAGAAGATATCGCTCGCGAGTTCCGGATTAAGAAAGCGACGCTGGAGCAGGATCAATGGGTTTACGGCGTTATCCGTGACGCAATAGACAGGAGCAAGACAGGCGAGGATGCAGCTCTGCGCGAGATCGATTTTGAGGACCATCAGGAAAAACTTCGTGAGCTCTACCGAACCTACAAGAAAGTCGCTGCATCCGATCCCGAAGCTGCCGAAGTTCTTAAGGAAACCCGTCTTGCAATGATTGTCCTTGGGTACGCGAAGACTGACCTTCGGTTTGCACAACCCGACTTCTTCGAAAGATATCTCAACCCGAAGCTGCCCGATAGCCTGAGGCCGTCCATCCAGACACCCGGCAGCGTCCAGATTCCCGGACTAGGCGTCGCTGTCCCAGGCGCCGGTGTGAAGGCGAGAGTGACTAAGGCACTTACAGACTCGCTCCTCCAAGCGAAGGCTGTCGCACAGTCGGCAACCCACATGGATCCCGCACTGAGCACTTCTTCCAGCGCCATCCTGGATACCGCGCGCGAGTCCTTCGACCGCGCCCTTGAGCCCGCCGGCCGCGACGCACGGCTCCAGCAACGTAAACTAGCTGCACCGGAACGCCTTTCGGATGCATGCGATGACATTGAGCTCTGCGCCGGGGATCTCGCCCAGGGTCGCGCCACGCGCGCAGTTGATGACACAGCCTTCGACGATGCGGTTATTCGTCTGCGGTATGCGATCGAGAAACTAGCCAAAGAGGCTCGCCGCACCTTTACCGAGCCCGGCGAAGGGGTCGAGTGGCTCTTGAGAATCGCGGAAGTAAATTGATGACATATTCCGACGCGTCGCTTGAGATTACGTTCGGCAATGATGCCCTGACAGCCCGTTTACGCAGCCCCGAAGGTTACGAAGACCAACTTCAACGTCTCGTGACGCGATTCGCTTCAGCACGACTCAAATCGCGTGGCTCGGCTGAAGTCGCCGTGGATGACCTTCTGACCAACCTCGCAGAACTCGCTAGCTGGCCATACCCGGAGAGCGTTACGTGGGAACCCGCCCTCGCCACACTCGCTCGCGATACGACTCTCGATGCGCAGAAGGCCGCGAATCACATAGACGGGGCACCGCCGGAAACGATGTCTCCCGAGGAGGTGCCACACTCTCTCGGGCCGACGTGGAAAGGCGATCTCACGTCGTTCCAACGCCGCGACATCGCTCATCTTCTATCGCTAAGGCACGGCGCCAACTTCTCCGTGCCAGGGGCCGGAAAGACACGTGTCGGTCTCGCCGTCTTCCAAGCTATGCGGTTGAAGGGTGAGGTGGAGAGAGTTCTCATCGTAGGACCCAAGTCCTGCTATGACGCATGGCAATCAGAGAACGTCGAGTGTCTTGACCCTCCGCTACGAATGGAGGTTTTCGAGACGACTCACACCAGCGCGCAAGCTCTCATCATCAACTATGAACGGCTTAAAGGTTCGTTGAGCACTTTGACTCAATGGGTGAGAACAAAACCCACGCTACTCGTGCTCGATGAAGCGCATCGGATGAAGCTGGGCGCTGAGGGCGTCTACGGCGCCGCATGCATGGCACTGGGAGCCCATGCGCAGCGCAGACTCATCCTCACTGGAACGCCGGCCCCTAACGGGATCAAAGACCTTGAAAATTTGATGGGGTTTGTATGGCCCGGACACGGAAAGCGCACCGTGAGCAACGCAATCGCCGGGGGCGACCTTGCCACCGCGAGCAAGATCTTGAGACCACTGTTTACACGCACAACAAAGGGGGAGCTAGGTCTACCCCCTGTTACTGTCAGTCAGAGATTCCTAGACCTGCCGCCGCTCCACCGAGAGATCTATGACGGCCTGATCGGGTACTTCTCCGCCCGTGCTGCGGCTGCAGCTGATGACCTCCAAACGCTCGGCAGAATCCTGGTGTACCTGCTCATGGCCTCTATCAGCCCTGCACTTCTGGCGGCAGGAACAACAAAGTACGAACCTCTTGCGTATCGGGTTCCTCCGCTTCCAATACCCACAGGATCGCCACTAATGCAGCTTCTGCGGGATCTGCCCAGCTACGAATTATCTCCTAAGTACCAAGAGACGCTGGCGATAGTCGCACTAAATGCCGCGAAAGGACGCAAGACGCTTGTGTGGTCCTCATTCATCAGGAGTATCAACACGCTGGCGTCGATCCTCCGCGAGTACAACCCCGCAGTCGTACACGGCGGCGTCGAGGATCGCGATGTGCAAATCTCCCGCTTCAAGAGCGACAGCGATTGCATGGTGCTCCTCTCCAATCCGGCGACTCTCGGTGAAGGCATCAGCCTGCACCACGCCTGTCACGACGCTGTCTACGTTGACCGTGATTTTGCTGCCGGTCGGTACCTGCAGAGCCTGGACCGAATCCATCGGCTGGGACTACCCCCCAGTATCGAGACACGAGTTACAGTGCTGACAAGCACAGAAACAATTGATGAAGTAGTGAACGCTCGCCTGAATGCAAAATTGGAATTTATGGGTCGCATTCTGGATGATCCAACTGTCCAGAGACTGGCCGACCTGGACGAAGAACCAGCGGTCGGCGGCGGTCTCGATCAGAGCGATCTCGCGGCGCTGATGGGGCATCTCCGTGCCGGTGCAAACTAGCACGATCCTGAAAGCAGCAGTCCGCTGGCTGCAACTCCGCAAGGACTCCAGCGACTCCCAAATCCGGGCTTTATTTCGAAGCCACCCCAAATTCTCCGACATCACACCGACGCAGTACGCCGCGGCGTATGAGTGGCTGGAAAGTCATGGATTGCTCGCGTGTCCATGTGCACCGACGGATGTCAACCGCGCCGTACTTGAGGCAGCAATTGGCGAAGCATTGTGGTTCCCTGACGCAGATTTGCTCGTTCCGGCTCCAGACACAATCCCAGAGGACGGAATGAATGCGGCAGAGGCACTGAATATCGCCCCGGACGAGGCATTCGCAATCCTTCGCCACTCATGGGGCAAGGTAGATACCGCAGAACGCACGCGGGTTGGGGCCGCTGGCGAACTCGCCCTGGTATCACTCCTTCAATCTGTTGATAACCTTCGCGTCCACCACCTCGCTGCCGAATCCGACGGCTTCGGGTACGACATAGAGGTCGGTACACCGACTGGGATCCACCACATCGAAGTTAAAGCGACGACGCGCCGTGGTCGGTTTGCGATCTATCTGTCTCGCAACGAGTTCGAAACTATGCAGCGCGACCGCTACTGGGCGCTAGTAGCGGTACGGCTCAACGAAAGTTTAGAACCGGTCACCGTAGCTACTGTCGATCGATCGTGGGTCAGTGCAGCAACGCCAAACGACCGACCAGGCGGCCGGTGGGAGTCCGTTAGACTCGAGGTACCTCAGCATGCAATCTCGCCCGGGATCTCATCCTTGCTCGTCCCTGACGATAATCTGCCGCCGGCGCTTCGCGGTATTCCACCGTGGCCTGGTTCATAGTCGCCAAGTCCGGTAGGAGTTTCTGCCTGACCACTACGTTATGTGGATGAAGATTGTGCGCCGCCACCGGCGCACTGTGAAAAAGACAGAATCGAGGCTGGCACACCATCCTACTTTCAACGCTCTGTCGGTGCGTTGAGCCAAAATGTCATCAGCGCTCGAGCGTGGCGTCCGGCATCCACGTCGAGGGCTGGCAAGATGACCAGAAAGTTCTCAAAGGGAGCAGCGGATGGCCGACCTAAGCGTCGTCGAGATCTGCGCGGGTGCCGGCGGTCAATCTTTGGGTCTGCACTTGGCAGGCTTCCGGCACCGACTTGCCGTAGAGCTTGACACGGACGCCGCAGACACCTTGCGGCGTAACCTCACCAGACTGGCGAAGACGGTCGGCGAACCTCCTCCAGAAATCGCAGTCGGAGATGTTGCAGACGAGACGGTCTGGCGGCCCGAGGAGTACACCGGGGTTTCACTTCTAGCTGGCGGTGTCCCATGCCCGCCATTCTCCATCGCCGGCCAGCAGAAGGGTGCAACGGACGAGCGAGATCTGTTCGCCTGGTCGGTGGAGGCAGCCGGCCGGATGATGCCTGACGCAGTGCTCTTGGAGAACGTGCGGGGACTGTCTATGCCCAGATTCGCGGGGTACCGGCAAGCTGTTCTGGACCGATTTGCCGAACTTGGGTACCGCGCTGACTGGCGCCTACTCGAGGCGAAGGATTATGGCGTCCCGCAGCTCAGACCACGATTCATTCTGGTCGCCTTGCGTGAAGAGTTCGCCCCGTACTTCGCCTGGCCCGAGCCGACCCCAACCGGTCAGACGGTCGGGTCAGCTCTGTACGACCTGATGGCAGCAAACGGTTGGCAGGGCGCTGAGGTATGGTCGCAGCGCGCGAACCGAGTAGCACCGACGATCGTCGGCGGGTCAAAAAAGCATGGCGGACCAGACCTCGGCCCGACGCGCGCCAAGCGCGAATGGCGACAGTTAGGCGTAGATGGACTTGGGATTGCGGACTCTGCACCAGGTCCGGATACGCCAATCAATTACGTTCCAAGGCTGACGAACGCGATGGTCGCACGTCTTCAAGGGTGGTCCGGCCCTGGCTTCGAGTGGGATTTTGGGGAGCGAAAGGGTAAGAAGACGACAACGTATCGACAGATCGGCAACGCGTTCCCTCCTCCTGTGGCGCGAGCCATCGGCACTTCCATCGCCTCCGCGCTCCGAAAAGAGGGCGAGCCCGTCGGAACCCATGGTTCGGCTGAAACCTTCCATGATGAGGTGTACCGCGTCATGAAGGAAAAGGGTTCCTTCATGTCCATCGCCGGAATAAGTCGCGCTCTTGGTGGCTCTATGAGTAGGGAAGAGATCGCACGCCGGATTGAGTTCATTAAGCGCGACTTCGACGTTGAGGAGCGGACCCGTGCGGGCGCCCCCGTCTACCGTCTAGGCCCATGGCGAGCCTTCCGCGGACAGGACGACCACGAACGTCACCTTGTATTTGCAGAGCCCCGACTGAGATCGCGGGTTAGCTAAGCCGCTGACGGCCACCAGCCGAACGGCACTATTTGAGGCTACCCCATCAAGCTGGACACGTACGGTTACCACATGGCGCGAATTTGCGACGTTCGCCCCCCCGGGTGACATGGATGATGCTGATGCGTATGTGACGTCCCCTGGCCGCTCACGAAATATGTCGGCTATCCGACGTCGGGATACGAAGCCGGAAATCCAGCTTCGGTCTCAGCTGCACCAACGAGGTTTGCGTTTCCGCAAAGACTATCCTATACGCGTTAGCGGTCGCCTAATCCGCCCAGATGTTGTTTTCACGAAACACCATCTAGCCATTTTTGTTGATGGATGCTTTTGGCACAGTTGTCCAACACATGGACGGAGGCCTGGGGTTAATCAATCTTACTGGTCACCAAAGCTTGAAATAAATGCACGCCGTGATCTGGAGCAGACTAATGCCCTCCAAGCCAGCGGCTGGACGGTCCTCCGATTCTGGACGCATGAAGAAACAGACCAGATGGTCGAAAAAATCGCTGCAACCCTCGCCACCATGGAGGATTAATTCCGTCGGTGAGCTGAATAGTTTGCAACGGCCATCCCGCCGGAGCACGGTAACTAAGGCCCTCCCAGGAACCCGCCCCGCGCCTCCACAGAGCTGTCGGACAGTGTCCCGTGGGGTGGTGGACTTCGGATCGGCGTGGGTGCAGGCGTGGTGATCAACGAGTCGTGGTGAATGCTAGGCGATCTGGCGTTGTTCGGCGACGGGTTCAGCGGCGGCGCATTTGTCTGCGATGACTTTGCGCAGTTCGGCCATGGAGACTTCGGACAGGTAGCGGCGGGTGACCTGCCATTCGTCGTGGGCTTCGATGACCACGGCGGTGGCCAACCGCAGGAACGCGGCCGGGTTGGGGAAGATCTCCACGACGTCGGCGCGGCGTTTGATCTCCTTGTTGAGCCGCTCGATTATCCGGCCCTCGGGGGCGCATCAACCCCAGGTGGTCGATTCGGTCAGCGGTCGAGGCGGTGCAGGTGGTCGGTCAACGCGTCGGCGACACGGTGGTGGCGGGCGGCTTCGTCGAGCCAGCCACGGGCGCGGGCATCTGCTTCGAGGGTTTGGATGTCGCTGCGTTGTGCCTTGAGTGCGCCTTGGAACTCGGGGCCGGTGACGAAGTTGCCGCAGGTTTCGCAGATGTTGGCATAGGGACAGGCGCCGGCACTCTGGTGGCGGGCGCAGTAGCCGTGGGCGACACGTGTTTTGAGCATCTCACTACCGAGCCAGCTGACCGCATCGGGGACGATGGGTTTGCCGACCGGAGTGAGAGTGAACTGTCGTCGCATCTTTCCCATGGCCTGGTCGTAGGCATCGCGCAGCGTCGGGGAGGCCAGGGTGGCGTAACGCAGCGTCATCTGCGGGGTGACATGTCCGAGCAGTGCCATCAAAGCCTGCAGGCTCATGCCCGCGTTCGCGAGTTCGGTGGCCCACGTGTGGCGTAGCTGATGCGGGGTTACCACCAACGGTGCGCCGCCAGTTCCGTGCAGCCCGCAGGACTCGACGGCGGCGAGCAGGCCTTTGCGTAACCGCGTCTGCCCGAGGCGGCGGCCGTGCGCGACGAACAGGAAATCGGTAGGCGCTCCGGTACGGGGATGCGGCAGTGGGCGGCAAACACCACGTCTGCTGGTCCACTGGTCCAACGCGGCAATGGTGTTGGCCGAGAGTGGAACCATGCGTTCGGTGGCGAGCTTGCCCAACGGAACTTTCAACCAGGTGCCGGCGGGTCCGTAGTCGATGACGCTGTCGAGTTCGAGGTCGAGCAGTTCCCCTATTCGCAGCCCGGCCCCGCGCAGCACCGTCAACCCGACGCGGGTAAACGTATCCTCCAGCTGGGCAACCGCGTTCATCACCGCGGCGTCGATATCAGGTGGCAGGGCGCGTGGCAGGGGTTGATCGAGTTTCGGGATATCGACGGCGAAGACCAGACGACGCGGCGGTGCCTGCTCCCAACCCCATTCGGTGATGTCATCGAGGAGGTTGCGCACGCTCAGCGCCGTCGATTGGATCACGGCCTTGGAGATGGTGCGTCCTGCGCCGGCGGCGGCGCGTTGCCCACGCCAGGTGCGGGTGCGATTCCAGACCAGGAAACCCTCGATGTGACGGCGATCCAGATTCTCGAATGAGGTGAGTTCGGGATGAGTGGTGCTGAGATAGTCCGCGAACGGCAGCAGATCGTTGATCAACGATTCGACGGATTTCGGCCGCAGCACCGATGCCCTGACGGTGACGTAACGCAGCAGCGTCTGCCGGATCGGGTCGGTCATCGCCACGTCGGCGAAGCGTTGGGCGTAGCTGCGGGCCCACCGCCGACGCTGTGGTGGTGTGTCGACGATGCGGGCGTGAAAAAGCATCTGCCGCAGCCCGGCGATCCGGTTGCGGTAGGCGCGCCTCGACGATGCCGGGATCGACTGTGTGGCAGCCAGTGCGGCATCGAACTTGTCGACCGTGCCGTTGGTGACATCGTGGACGAGTCCGCCGTGCCAGGCGAGCAGCACCGCCAGGCATTCACCCAGGACCGTCTCGATCCATTGCGGTGTCCAGCCCAAGGCCAGCCCGGCCGTGCGCACGGCGGCGAATCCGTCCGGGTCGCGGTCCTCGACGGCCCGGCCGAGGCCAGTGAGGTTCTTGACGGCCGCGAGTTCGAGGTCGAGCCGTAACGCGCCCCGGCCAACGACATGACACAGCAATGGCCACGCCCCGCTGTGGCGCAGCTCGGCCAACCGCTCGGCCGCCGGTCGAGTCATCCAGTCCTGCAGATCCGGGTGCTCGGTCAGGAAGGTGCTCGCGCTGCGGGTGCGACCACGCACCGACCTGCCACTGAGACCTAGGCCGGAAACGTACTCGAGATAGTCGTCCAGCACCGCATCCGAGTCGGCCAGTAGGTCGATCGATGCGAGCGTCCGGTTGGTCATCGTCGTGTCCCAGCGAGGCTGGCGCGAGCCGCACCGTATTCGGCGGCGAGTTGTTCGACCGACAGGTGCACGTAGCCGGCGGTGGTTTCCGGGGACACGTGGCCCATCAACTCCCGCAGCACCATCAGATCGATGCCAGCAGAGGCGAGTTCAGTGCCGTAGGTATGACGGAGCCGATGCGGACGTACCCTCGTCGCACCGGAGTGGTCTCGGTGCCGCCGAAACAGCGACCGCAGTCCGGCCTCGCTGACCGGGGCCCCCGCGGAGGGTCCGCGCAGCACCACGAAACACTCCTCGGTCGCCAACCCTGGTGGGCGTTCCAGGCGCAGATAGGCCGACAGTTCGGTGAAGAATGCTGCATCGACCGGCACCACCCGTTCCTTTGAGCCTTTGCCGAGCACCCGCACTCGTCGCCGGCCGAAGTCGACGTCTGCCAACCGCAAGGATCGCACCTCGGCGCTGCGCAGACCCCCGAACAGCATCGCCCACACCATCGCCCGATCCCGATGAGTGCGCAACGACGCCACGAACCGCTCGACTGCATCCGCGTCGAGGGACTCGGGCAGCAATCGCGGTTGCCGCACCAGCCGGCCCCCGGCCCGAGGCCGACCCGGGCCCAGATGCCCGAGCGGCCCCCGCGCCACCGGTCGCAGTCCCTGCCCGCGCCGCGGTGAGGGCACCGGGTTGTCGGTACGTATCCCAGTCATCACCAGGTACTCGAACAATGCCCGCACCGCCGCGACCCGCCGGTTAATCGTCGATGCCGCCGCGCTCCCGCCATTCCTTCTCGCCGGGTTGCACCGGGGGTCACGGCGCACGTCCTGCCAGTCGATCCACTCGAACACCTCCACCGGCGTCACCGCCGCCACCGCGAGATCACGGTCGAGCAGGAACCGAGCCAAATTGAGCACATCGAAGGCATACGCCCGCACCGTCGCCGCACTGAACCCGCGTCCGACCAGATGCACCAGGAATGCGTTCGCCGCTGCGCACCCCTCCCACGGGCCGTCGATCGCATAGCCCTCGCTGCTGGTACGCACCCGAACAGTCATCGCCTACCCCTCTCGGCCCTGTCAGCATGCGCCCCGCATGACCGGCGGCCTCGAACCTCACGCCGCATCCACGGTCGTGTCGTGGGAGGGCCGGTTAACCGATCTCGGGTTGTTCGACCAGATCTTCTGCCAGTGGGTACGGGGGAACGCGGTGAAGGCCAGCACGTCGGCTTTGGCCTCATCCATCATCGCGGCCACCTTCGGAAAACTGCCCGAGAGGGTGTCAGCGACCTGGTCCCATTGCGTTGCGACGTCGACGGGGTCGGTGTGGGCGAAGATCGTCTTGACCGCCGCGGTCACCGCCGGGGCGTGTTTGGCCGCGACCGCGCCGTGCAGGTTGCGCATGAAATGCACCCGGCAGCGCTGCCATGACGCCCCGGCGAACTGCTGGGCCACCGCAGCCTTGAGTCCGGCGTGGGCATCGGAGATCACCAGATGCACCCCGGACAGCCCGCGGGCCTTCAACGAAGCGAGAAACTCGCGCCAGAACTCAAAGGATTCGCTGTCACCGACCGCGGTGCCCAGCACCTCACGGGTGCCGTCGATGGACACCCCGGTGGCCAACCACCAGCGCCTGGGAGACCACATGGGCGCCGATGCGGACCTTGCAGAAGGTGGCATCGCAGAACACGTACGGAAACGACGTGTGGGTCAGGCTGCGGCTGCGAAACGCCTCGATCTCGCGGTCCAAGCCGGCGCAGATCCGAGAGACTTCGGATTTGGACACCCCGGATCCGACACCGAGTGCGGCGACGAGGTCGTCGACGCTGCGTGTGGAGACACCGTGGACGTAGGCCTCCATGATCACCGCGTGCAGGGCTTTGTCGATGCGGCGACGCCGTTCCAGCAGCGACGGGAAGAACGAACCGGCCCGCAGTTTGGGGATCTGGACCTCGACATCGCCGGCGGTGGTCGAGATCGTCTTGCGCCGGTGCCCGTTGCGGTGCGTGCTGCGTTCGACGCTGCGCTGATAGCGGCCGGCCCCGATAACCTCGGTGGCCTCGGCCTCGATCAGCGCCTGCAGCCCGGCGCGGATCAGCTCGGCGAACACCGCCCCAGCATCAGCGGACTTGAGTGCATCGAGCTGGGCCAGCAGTGCAGAATGATCCTGGGTCATCGCGTGGTGTGTCCTTTGCTTGAGTCACTTGGTAGGTAACTCACTGACCACTACGCGATTGACCCACCCCAAAGCCCTCAACGACACACCGGACACAGCCCGGACCAGACGCCCTCAGCCCCGAAACCCCACCACCCCAGGGGACTTACCCATGGCGTCGGAGACGTCCTCGAGCCCACCGCGCCACCCGTGCGGAGTCCGCGACACGAACCCCGGCGACCTCCTCCGGCGTCTTGCCGTATGAACAACAGCGCCATCGTCGACAACTCGGACGGTGTGGCCGCCCGGGCGGTCGCACTCAAGGCGTCGCTGAAAAACTCCGATACGCTTGCCGCCGCCGAGTCGGCGATGCTGCGCGAGTGGCTCGACCGGCTATCGGGCATACGCAAATGCGACCGCCAGCGTTGAGATTCGGCTTTACGCTCAAAGCGATGGCTGACGAACGCGACTCGCCCCTGACCACCCGCGAGAAGATCCTCATCGAGGGCGAACACGACTGGTCCAGCGCCAATAGATCCACGACGACGTGGCCCTCTAGATGTTCTTCACGGGTAGGTTGTGAACGCGTAGGCGGTCGATAGGTGTCATTCCGCCGATGCCGGTGTGGGGTCGGTGGTGATTGTAGTGATGCAGCCAGTGCTGGTAGGTTCCGGCGCGTTCG
>Ga0310822_100316_pt1 | contig 26225 bp, 43 predicted proteins | sample P4_ome_2_FD_201313 | JGI IMG/M metagenome (GOLD analysis project Ga0310822, IMG submission 201313) | Sorghum-adapted microbial communities from Joint BioEnergy Institute, Emeryville, California, United States - P4_Day56_Rep2 | ecosystem: Engineered > Bioreactor > SSF (Solid state fermentation) >... | reverse complement strand
CAATTCCGCTTCCGACTGAGCGTAATGTCTTCACGATTTTGCGTGCGGTACACAAATACAAGGATTCCCGTGAACAGTTTGAGATGCGCACACACAAGCGCCTGATCGACATTGTGAACCCGACACCGCAAACGGTTGATTCGCTGATGCGTCTGGACCTGCCGTCCGGTGTTGATATCGAAATCAAACTGTAAGGTTTGACGACAAACCAACAATGTTATAGCGATTATATAATGAACGGAAATAAATACATGAATTTGATTACTCAATAGGAGGTGGCTATCATGACCAAAGGAATCTTAGGTAGAAAAATTGGGATGACCCAGGTTTTTACTGCTGAAGGTATCGTAGTTCCAGTAACTGTTATCGAAGCAGGTCCTTGCGTGGTTCTTCAAAAGAAGGATCAAACGACTGATGGATATGAAGCAATTCAAATTGGTTTCGCTGACAAGAAAGAAGTGCGTGCCAACAAGCCTGAAAAAGGCCATGCAGCAAAAGCTAACACAACGCCTAAGCGCTTCATTCGTGAACTTCGTAATGTTGATTTGGCAGGGTACGAAGTTGGTCAAGAATTAAAAGCTGATATTTTTGCAGAGGGAGACATTGTTGACGTAACCGGCACATCAAAAGGTAAAGGATTTGCTGGTGCTATCAAGCGTCACGGCCAATCTCGCGGACCGATGGCTCACGGTTCCCGTTACCATCGTCGTCCTGGTTCCATGGGCTCTATCGCAGCTAACCGTGTACTGAAAGGTAAAGCATTGCCTGGACGTATGGGCGGAGAGAAAGTTACGGTTCAAAACCTTGAAGTGGTTTCTGTTGATGCAGACCGCAACTTGCTGTTAATTAAAGGTGCTATTCCGGGACCTAAAAATAGCTTCGTAGTTGTAAAAACTGCCGTTAAAGGCAGCAAATAAGCAAGAAAGGAGGACTCGCAATGCCTAAAGTAACACTTTTCAATCAAGATGGCTCTCAAGTAGGTGAAATCGAACTGTCCGATGCGGTATTCGGTATCGAGCCGAACGAGGCAGTGCTTGCCGATGCAGTTATCATGCAACAGGCTTCCCGTCGTGCAGGTACGCACGCTGTAAAAAACCGTTCCGCAGTAAGCGGTGGTGGTCGTAAGCCTTGGAAACAAAAAGGAACAGGACGCGCTCGTCAAGGTAGCATTCGCTCCCCTCAATGGGTAGGCGGCGGTGTGGTTTTCGGACCGACTCCTCGCAGCTACGCTTACAAGCTTCCTAAAAAAGTTCGTCGCCTGGCGATTAAATCTGCTCTGTCTTCTAAAGTGCAGAACGAAGAGATTCTGGTATTGGATGCCCTGAATTTCGACGCACCGAAGACAAAAGAAATGGTAAAAGTGCTCGGAAATCTGAAAGTGGACAACAAAGTGCTTGTTGTTACAGGTGAATACAATGACAATGTGGCGCTGTCCGCTCGCAACATTCCTGGCGTGAAATTCGTTCCCGCTAACGGAATCAATGTTCTTGATGTTCTGCATCACGACAAGTTGCTGATTACGAAGGATGCAGTCGCAAAAGTTGAGGAGGTGCTTGCATAATGAAAGATCCTCGCGATATTATCAAGCGCCCGGTTATTACCGAACGTACTGCTGACATGATGGCCAGCAACAAATACGTATTCGAAGTTGATTTACGTGCAAACAAAACGGAAATCAAAGATGCGATTCAGCGCATTTTCGATGTGAAAGTTGTAAACGTAAATACAATGCGTGTTAAAGGTAAGCCGAAGCGCGTAGGTAAATTCTTTGGACGTCGTTCTGACTGGAAAAAAGCGATCGTTCAGCTGAGTGAAGATAGCAAAGCTCTTGAGTTCTTTGAAGGTGTTTAATTCGTAAGACAGAGCGAAGGAGGGAAAACAAATGGCAATTAAAAAGTATAAACCGACTTCTCCTGGTCGCCGTCAAATGACTGTGTCTACTTTTGAAGAGATTACAACTTCCAAGCCGGAAAAATCTCTGCTTGCGCCGAAAAACAAAAAAGCTGGACGCAACAACCAAGGTAAAATCACGGTTCGTCATCACGGTGGCGGTCATAAGCAGAAGTATCGTATCATTGACTTCAAACGTAACAAAGACGGTATTCCAGGTCGTGTTGCTACAATCGAGTACGATCCGAACCGTTCCGCAAATATCGCGCTGATTAACTACGTTGATGGTGAGAAGCGCTACATCCTGGCTCCGAATGGTCTGCAAGTAGGCATGACTGTTGTATCCGGTCCGGATGCTGATATCAAAGTAGGTAACGCACTGCCGCTGGCTAACATCCCGGTAGGTACGGTTATCCACAATATCGAATTAAAAGCAGGCAAAGGCGGCCAGCTCGTTCGTTCCGCTGGTGCTGAAGCTCAATTGCTTGGCCGCGATGGTGACTATGTAATCGTTCGTCTGGCTTCCGGCGAGACTCGTATGATTCGCAAAGAGTGCCGCGCAACCATCGGTCAAGTTGGTAACTTAGAACATGAACTTATCAACATCGGTAAAGCAGGTCGTTCCCGCTGGTTAGGCAAGCGCCCGACAGTCCGCGGTTCTGTAATGAACCCGAACGATCACCCGCACGGTGGTGGTGAAGGTCGCGCTCCGATCGGTCGCAGCGGTCCGCTCACTCCTTGGGGCAAACCGACGCTTGGTGCGAAGACTCGCAAGAAAAACAAACAATCCAGCAAGTATATTATCCGCAGCCGCAAGAAGTAATGCTGCTTAACAAGGTGCGGTTGCAGGGCACCGCACTTCTATTACGAAGGGAGGTTCATTCATGGGACGCAGCTTAAAAAAGGGACCTTTTGTTGATGATCATTTAATGAAAAAGGTCGAAGAGCAAAACGCAAAAGGCGACAAAAAAGTAATCAAAACTTGGTCTCGTCGCTCTACAATCTTCCCGGATTTCGTCGGTCACACATTCGCGGTGTACGATGGCCGCAAGCACGTACCTGTATATGTAACCGAAGATATGGTCGGACACAAACTCGGAGAATTCGCTCCGACTCGTACTTTTAAAGGTCACGTTGATGCCGACAAGAAAACAAGAAGATAATGGATACGTCCAAGTAAGAGAGGGGGTTACTTAAATGGAAGCGAAAGCGGTAGCTCGTTATGTCCGGATTGCTCCTCGCAAAATGCGTCTGGTAGTTGACTTAATCCGTGGTAAGCAAGTAGGTGAAGCGATTGCGATTTTGAAGCACACGCCGAAAGCAGCATCTCCGGTTATTGAGAAAGTATTACTGTCAGCTGTTGCGAATGCTGAGCACAACATGAATTTAGATGCTAATAACCTGGTTGTTAGCAAGGTATTTGTCGACGAAGGTCCGACACTGAAACGTTTCCGTCCTCGTGCAATGGGTCGTGCGAGCCGGATCAATAAGCGTACAAGTCACGTAACGGTAATTTTATCCGAGAAATAAGGAGGGATAGCGAGTGGGTCAGAAAGTTAACCCGGTAGGACTTCGGGTTGGCATTATCCGCGACTGGGAATCCAAGTGGTTCGCAGAGAAAGATTATGCTAATCTGTTACACGAAGATCTAAAGGTCCGTGAATATGTTAAAACCCAGTTGAAAGACGCTTCTGTTTCTACTATTGAAATTGAGCGTGCGGCCAACCGTTTAAATGTTACTATCCACACTGCTAAGCCAGGTATGGTTATTGGTAAAGGTGGTAGCGAAGTAGAAAAGCTTCGCAAAGCACTGTCTACTCTAACAGGCAAAAGAGTGCATATCAACATCAATGAAATTAAAAATCCTGATATGGATGCAACCCTTGTTGCGCAAAGCATCGCGCGTCAATTGGAAAACCGTATTTCCTTCCGTCGTGCGCAGAAGCAATCTCTGCAGCGTACAATGCGTGCAGGCGCTCAGGGTATCAAAACAATGGTAAGCGGACGTCTTGGCGGCGCGGATATCGCCCGTTCTGAAGGATACAGTGAAGGTACGGTTCCGCTGCACACATTGCGTGCTGACATTGATTACGGTACAGCTGAAGCCGATACTACGTACGGCAAAATCGGCGTTAAAGTATGGATTTATCGCGGAGAAGTTCTTCCTCAGGCGAAGAAGAGAACTGAAGAGGAAGGAGGCCAATAATCATGTTGATCCCTAAACGCGTAAAACACCGCAAACAACATCGCGGAAAAATGAGAGGGCAAGCAAAAGGCGGCACTCAGGTAACGTTCGGTGAATATGGCCTTCAAGCTTTGGAAGCCTCTTGGGTAACAAACCGTCAAATCGAAGCCGCTCGTATTGCGATGACTCGTTACATCAAACGCGGCGGTAAAGTATGGATTAAAATTTTCCCAGACAAACCGGTTACTGCGAAGCCGCTTGAAGTACGGATGGGTTCCGGTAAAGGTTCAGTTGAGAGCTGGGTAGCAATCGTAAAACCCGGAAAAGTAATGTTTGAGCTGGCTGGTGTACCTGAAGAGGTCGCTCGTGAAGCAATGCGTCTGGCCATGCACAAGCTTCCGGTTAAATGTAAGTTTGTAAAACGGGAAGAATTGGGTGGTGACGCAAATGAAAGCTAATGAAATTCGCAACCTAACCACTGCCGAAATTGAACAAAAAGTAACTTCTATGAAAGAAGAACTTTTTAACCTCCGTTTTCAATTAGCGACTGGTCAATTAGACAACCCTGCACGTATCCGTCAAGTGCGTAAAGATATCGCAAGAGCAAAAACGATTCTGCGTGAACGTGAATTAGGCATTAGCTAATAGATTAGAGAGGAGGTCGCAAACATGGCAGAAGAACGCAATGCACGTAAAGTTGTTCTTGGTCGAGTTGTTTCCGACAAAATGGACAAAACAATCGTTGTTCTGGTCGAAACATACAAAAAGCACCCGCTGTACGGAAAGCGTGTGAAATACTCCAAGAAATTTAAAGCTCATGATGAGCAAAATACTGCAAAAATCGGCGATCTGGTAAAAATCATGGAAACTCGTCCGCTGTCCAAAGACAAGCGCTTCAGACTGGTTGAAGTGGTTGAGAAAGCCGTTATTATCTAATTTAAATTGAACGTTTAGGTACATCTGAAGGGAGGGACTCTCCGTGATCCAAACTCAAACTCGTTTGCGTGTAGCCGATAACTCCGGTGCAAAAGAATTAATGTGCATTAAAGTATTAGGCGGTTCCGGCCGTAAATTTGCTAACATTGGTGACGTTGTTGTTTGTTCGGTGAAACAAGCAACACCCGGCGGCGTTGTTAAGAAGGGCGACGTAGTAAAGGCTGTTATCGTGCGTTCTAAGAGTGGTTCTCGCCGTAAAGACGGTTCTTACATCCGTTTCGACGAAAACGCAGCGGTTATCGTTCGTGATGACAAAAGCCCGCGCGGAACTCGTATTTTCGGACCGGTTGCCCGGGAACTTCGTGACAAAGACTTCATGAAGATCGTTTCTCTGGCTCCTGAAGTACTGTAAATCCTGCTTACAAAGGTATTAAGTTAAACATAAGGAGGTGCCGTCATGTCCGAACAAAAGAAACTGCACGTGAAATCCGGTGACAACGTTGTTGTTATCAGCGGTAAAGATAAAGGCAAAAAAGGTCGCATTCTCGCTGCTTACCCGAAAACAGGCCGTGTGCTTGTAGAAGGCGTAAACATGGTGAAGAAACACACGCGTCCGAATGCCAACAACCCGCAGGGCGGTATCGTTACGCAAGAAGCTCCGATTCACGCTTCCAACGTAATGATCGTAGACCCGAAAACGGGCGAGCCGACTCGTATCGGTTCCAAAGTTGTGGACGGAAAGAAAGTACGCATTGCAAAAAAATCTGGCGAAGTATTGGATAAGTAGTCAGGTCGGAAAGGAGGTCATCTAAATGGCTGCAAGAATGTTAGAGCAATATAAAGAAAAAATTTCTCCTGCGTTAATGCAGAAGTTCGGATATAAGTCTATTATGCAGGTTCCGAAAATCGAGAAAGTCGTTATTAACATGGGTCTGGGTGATGCAGTTTCCAACCCGAAAATTCTGGACAGCGCGGTTCGTGACCTGGAGGCAATCGCAGGTCAGAAGCCGGTTATCACTCGCGCGAAGAAGTCTATCGCCGGTTTCCGTCTTCGTGAAGGTATGCCGATCGGTGCGAAAGTGACGCTGCGCGGTGAGCGTATGTATCACTTCCTGGACAAATTATTCAACATCTCTCTTCCTCGTGTACGTGACTTCCGTGGTATCTCCAACAAGGCGTTCGACGGTCGTGGAAACTACACACTGGGATTGAAAGAGCAATTGATCTTCCCGGAAATCGAGTACGATAAAGTAGACGCTATCCGCGGAATGGACATCGTAATCGTAACGACAGCACAAACGGACGAAGAAGGCCGCGAACTGTTAACACAATTGGGCGCTCCTTTCGCCAAGTAATTTCGGATTCCTATACGACAAGGAGGGAAACACGTGGCTAAAAAATCAATGATCGTGAAACAGCAACGTAAGCCGAAGTTTAAAGTGCAGGCCTACACACGCTGCGAACGTTGTGGTCGTCCGCACTCTGTGTATCGCAAATTTAAACTTTGCCGCATTTGTATTCGCGACTTAGCATACCAAGGCCAATTGCCTGGAGTGAAGAAAGCAAGCTGGTAATCCCGCAAAATGGGAAGGAGGTTAAACATATGGTAATGACAGATCCAATTGCAGATATGCTTACTCGCATTCGCAATGCCAACATGGTGCGTCATGAGAAGCTGGAAGTACCTGCTTCCAAAATCAAGCACGCAATCGCGAACCTGCTGAAAGAAGAAGGCTTCATCCGTGACGTAGAATATGTAGAAGATAACAAACAAGGCATTCTTCGTCTTTTTCTGAAATATGGTGCGGACAACGAACGTGTAATCAATGGTCTGAAGCGCATCAGTAAGCCTGGCCTGCGCGTATACGCCGGCAAAGACGAAATTCCTCGTGTTTTGGGCGGATTGGGAATCGCTATTCTTTCTACGTCTAAAGGCGTAATGACTGACAAACAAGCTCGCCAGCAACAGGTGGGCGGCGAAGTAATAGCATACATTTGGTAATACATTCGACAACGAATGGAGGTGTAACGAATGTCCCGTATTGGTAAAAAACCGATCGCTATTCCTGATGGAGTAGAGGTAAAACTTGATGGCACAGTACTGACTGTAAAGGGGCCGAAGGGTACCCTGACTCGTACGCTTCACAATGAAGTGAATGTGAAAGTGGAAGGTAACGAAATCATCGTTGAGCGCCCTTCTGATCATAAACTGCACCGCGCATTGCACGGTACAACTCGCAGTATTATCGCCAACATGGTAGAAGGTGTAACGAACGGATTTGCTAAAACACTGGAACTGGTTGGTGTAGGTTACCGTGCTGCTAAGAGCGGCAGCAACCTGACTCTGAGCGTTGGATACTCTCACCCAGTTGAAATCACTCCGGAAGAAGGCATTGAATTCGAAGTTCCGGCTCAAACGCAAATCGTCGTTAAAGGTATCGACAAAGAGCGCGTAGGTCAAGTGGCTTCTGAAATTCGTGCGGTACGTAAGCCTGAACCTTACAAAGGTAAAGGTATTCGCTACCAGGGCGAGCGCGTACGTCGTAAAGAAGGTAAAACTGGTAAGAAGTAATCGCTAAGGCGTATGTAAGAAAGGAGTGACATAACGTGATCTCGAAACAAGATAAAAACAAAGCACGGAAGAAAAGACACTTGCGTGTTCGTAAGAAAATTTCCGGTACGGCTCAAGTTCCCCGTTTGAACGTATACCGTTCTTCCAATCATATTTATGCTCAACTCATCGACGACGTAGCGGGCGTAACGATCGCTTCTGCTTCTACTCTTGATCCTGAGCTGAAAGGTCAAATAAGCCATGGAGGAAACCAGGAAGCCGCTGCGAAAGTCGGCGAACTGATCGCGAAACGCAGTGTCGAAAAAGGCATAAAAGAAGTCGTGTTCGACCGCGGTGGATATCTGTATCACGGACGTATTAAAACTCTTGCAGAAGCTGCGCGCGAAGCGGGTCTGCAATTCTAATTGAACGAAATTCCTTACACAAGGAGGGAAAACTTCATGCGTATTGACGCTTCGAACCTGGAGCTGGAAGAGAAAGTAGTCGCCATTAACCGCGTTGCGAAGGTTGTTAAAGGTGGACGCCGTTTCAGCTTCAGTGCTCTAGTAGTCGTTGGCGACAAGAACGGACACGTAGGCTGCGGCATGGGTAAAGCCCAAGAGGTACCGGACGCGATCCGTAAAGCCATCGAAGATGCAAAGAAAAACCTGATTAAAGTTCCGCTCGTAGGAACAACTCTGCCTCACGAAGTAAATGGACGCTTCGGTGCCGGTAAAGTATTCATGAAGCCTGCTGCAGAAGGTACCGGAGTTATCGCCGGTGGCCCGGTTCGTGCGGTGCTCGAGCTTGCTGGTGTAGGCGATGTATTAAGTAAGTCTCTGGGCTCTAACAATCCGATTAACATGGTTCACGCTACGTTAGAAGGTTTAAGCCGCCTGAAAACTGCCGACCAAGTTGCAAAACTGCGCGGTAAAACTGCGGAAGAGCTTTTAGGTTAGGAGGGACTTAGATCATGGCAAAATTGCAAATCACCCTCAAAAGAAGTCTGATCGGTCGCACGCAAAAACAAAAAGCGACTGTAGCAGCTCTCGGTCTTCGCAAAATCCACCAGACAGTTGTGAAAGAAGACAATGCCGCCATGCGTGGTATGGTGGAAAAAGTGAAGCATATGGTTGAAGTTAAGGAAATCGCTGAGTAATAGATATCTTGCTTAAAGAGGAGGTGCAACGATGAAATTACACGAAATCAAACCTGCTGAAGGTTCCCGTCACACTCGTAAGCGTGTGGGTCGCGGTATCGGTTCTGGAAACGGCAAAACGGCTGGTCGTGGACACAAAGGGCAAAACGCTCGTTCCGGTGGCGGTGTTCGCCCTGGTTTCGAGGGTGGTCAAAACCCGCTGTATCGTCGTTTACCGAAGCGTGGTTTTACAAACCCGAACCGTAAAGAATTTGCTATAATCAACCTTGACAAACTGAACCAGTTTGAAGAAGGTACGGTTGTAACACCGGAGTTGCTTCTTGAAGCTGGCGTAATTAAAAATGCACGTGATGGTGTGAAGATTTTAGGGAATGGAGAACTTAACGTTAAGCTGACGGTTCAAGCCCAGAAGTTTTCTCAATCCGCGGTTGAGAAGATTGAGGCTCTTGGCGGAAAAACCGAGGTGATCTAATGTTCTCCACGATTGCCAATGTGTTTAAGATTGCCGACTTGCGTCGAAAGGTGATTTTTACCCTTTTGATGCTTGTCGTCTTTCGAATTGGTAGCTTTGTCCCGGTGCCGAACATTAACGTATCGGTACTTGAACAGCTGTCACAGCAAAATAGTATCTTCGGATTTCTAAATACATTCTCTGGCGGTGCGCTGCAGAACTTCTCTATCTTCGCGATGGGAATTATGCCGTACATCACCGCTTCGATTATTATGCAGCTTTTATCGATGGATGTTGTTCCGACGTTTACCCAGTGGTCGAAAGAAGGAGACATTGGCCGCCGCAAAATCGCTCAGTTTACACGTTACTTTACAATTATTCTGGGATTGATTCAGGCAATCGGACTTTCTATCGGGTTTAACCGGATGATGCCGGGGCTTGTGCAGAATCCTTCTTTTACAACGTATGCATTAATTGCGCTTGTACTGACGGCAGGAACTGCTTTTCTCATGTGGCTAGGAGAGCAAATTACCGAGAAAGGCATCGGAAACGGCATTTCCATCATTATCTTTGCAGGTATCGTAGCTGCGATTCCGAATGGTGCGAAGCAACTTTACGCCTCAGAGTTTATTGGCGCTGAGGATCAAATGTTTCTTAACATCGTTAAGGTATTAGGCATTCTGCTTGCGATCATTCTCATCATTGTGGGGATTGTTTTCATCCAGCAGGGAATACGAAAGATTCCTGTGCAGTATGCGAAACGCGTCGTAGGCAGAAAAATGTATGGCGGGCAATCCACACATATTCCGCTGAAAGTAAACAGCGCCGGAGTGATTCCTGTAATTTTCGCTCTGTCGTTGATTATCTTTCCGCCTACGATTGCTCAATTCTGGCCGGGGCATCCTGTTTCCAACTGGGTGATTCAAACGTTTAACATCCAGACGTTTAGCTCTCAGAATTGGATTGGCATGGTACTGTACGTACTGCTTATCTTCGGATTCACTTACTTTTACGTGTTCGTGCAGGTTAATCCAACGCAGATGGCTGACAACATGAAAAAGAACGGCGGATATATCCCAGGTATACGTCCAGGAAATGAGACAGCCCAATTTATTACTCGAACGTTAAACCGAATTACTTTGGCAGGAGCAATCTTCTTGGCAGTCGTATCCATTCTTCCGGTTTTCTTCTCGAAGGTGAGCGGCCTTCCCGCATCCATTCAAATCGGCGGAACGGCCATCCTGATTGTAATCGGGGTAGCGCTGGATACGATGAAACAAATCGAAAGCCAACTTGTGAAGCGCCACTACAAAGGGTTTATTAAGTAATACAAAGACAGGCTGTAAATTTACTGACGTATGGAGGGGTAGAAATGAATATTATCTTAATGGGATTACCAGGCGCGGGAAAAGGAACCCAGGGTGAGAAAATCGTCGAGAAATTTGGCATTCCGCATATTTCCACCGGCGACATGTTTCGCGCAGCTATCAAAGATGAAACAGAGATGGGCAAAAAAGCGAAATCTTATATGGACCAGGGACTCTTAGTACCGGATGAAGTTGTCATTGGTATCGTAAAGGAACGTTTAGGCAAAGCTGATTGTGAGAAAGGCTTTATGCTTGATGGATTCCCGCGCACCATGGCACAGGCGGAAGCGCTGGACGCAACGCTTGCGGAAATGGAGCGCAGCATTGACCATGTGATCAATATCGACGTGGATCGCGGCATTCTGATGGACCGGTTGACTGGCCGTCGCATCTGCAAGAACTGCGGTGCCACGTATCATGTAATATTCAACCCTCCTTCTCAAGAAGGGATTTGCGACAAGTGCGGCGGGGAGTTGTATCAGCGGGATGACGACAACGAAGCAACCGTTGCGACTCGCCTCGATGTAAACATCGAACAGTCCGCCCCGATCTTAAACTATTATAAAGAAAAAGGATTGCTCCGTACCATTGACGGGCATCAAGATATAGACAAGGTTTTTGAGGATGTTGCAGAAGTATTGAGAGGTCAAGCTCAATGATTATATGCAAGTCCAAAGCAGAGATCGACATCATGAGAGAAGCGGGGCGCATTGTCGCTCTTACGCATAAGGAACTGCAAAAAGCGATTCGTCCGGGCATCACCACTGGTGAGCTCGACGCAATCGCGGAGACTTTCATTCGCAAACACGGAGCGAAACCTTCTTTCAAAGGCTATGGGGGCTTTGCAGGCAGCATATGCGCTTCAGTCAACGAAGAACTTGTTCATGGGATTCCGGGCAAACGTAAGCTGAATGAAGGAGATATCATTAGCCTTGATATCGGTGCTGAGGTAGACGGCTATCATGGCGATTCGGCCTGGACATATGGAGTAGGCAAGATTTCTCCGGAGAATCAGCGTCTGCTGGAAATCACCGAGAAGTCTCTCTATGAAGGGTTGGCGCAGGCGAAGCCGGACGCCCGTCTAACGGATATCTCGCATGCGATTCAAGCTTGCGTAGAAGAAGCCGGTTTTTCTATCGTTCGTGAGTATGTAGGTCATGGCATCGGACGGAATTTGCACGAAGATCCGCAAATTCCTAATTTTGGGCCTGCAGGACGCGGACCGAGATTAAAACCGGGGATGGTCCTGGCGATTGAACCAATGGTCAATGCGGGTAAGCGATATGTACGGACGCTCGCTGACAACTGGACAGTCGTTACCGTGGACGGTTCGATGTGTGCTCACTTTGAACATACGATTGCTATTACTGAAGACGGCTACGAAATTTTAACCAGAGAGTAAATTTACAATTGTTGTTTCCCTTTGGGATAGATATTGTGTTATGATTGCCGATGGGGATATTGTAAGTTGAACGGCTGAGTTAAGAGTGCATACGCATAAGCAGCCATGCTGAAGAAAGGAGAGTGGCTTTATGGCGAAAGAAGATGTAATTGAAGTGGAAGGTACCGTGGTTGAGCCTCTACCAAATGCGATGTTTCGTGTAGAGCTGGAGAATGGACACAAAGTGCTTGCTCACGTATCCGGTAAAATCCGCATGCATTTCATTCGTATACTCCCGGGTGACAAAGTCACCGTTGAATTATCGCCGTATGATTTGACCCGTGGACGGATCACATATCGCTACAAATAGAGCAGGAAACGTACAGAGTTAGAGGTAGCTACTACGACCTCCAACCTCTAATGCTTCCACTCTAGAAACGACAGGAGGTTATCCAAATGAAAGTAAGACCATCTGTAAAGCCGATTTGCGAGAAATGCAAAATCATTCGTCGCAAAGGCAAAATTATGGTAATCTGTGAAAATCCGAAACATAAGCAAAGACAAGGCTAATTTATAAGGAGGTGCACGCTACATGGCACGTATTGCTGGGGTTGACTTACCTCGTGACAAGCGCGTAGTTATCGCGTTAACTTACATTTTCGGAATTGGTACTTCCACTGCTTCGAAAATTCTGAGCGAAACAGGGATTGACGAAAACACTCGTGTTCGTGATCTGACCGAAGATGAAGCGGCTAAGCTTCGTGACTATATTGACAAGAACATAAAAGTTGAAGGGGATCTTCGCCGTGAAGTATCTCTGAACATCAAACGTCTGGTTGAAATCGGCTGCTATCGTGGTGTTCGTCACCGCAAAGGTCTGCCGGTTCGTGGCCAACGTACGAAAACCAACGCGCGTACTCGCAAAGGTCCTCGTCGTACCGTTGCGAATAAGAAGAAGTAAAGGGGGTAAATGAAGTTGGCGAAAAGAAAAGTAGCTGCGACTCGTACTCGTCGCCGTGATCGCAAAAACATTGAAACTGGTGTAGCTCACATCCGTTCTACGTTTAACAACACCATCGTAACTATCACTGACCCGCACGGAAATGCAATTTCTTGGGCTAGTGCTGGTGGCCTTGGTTTTAAAGGTTCCCGTAAAAGCACTCCGTTCGCTGCACAAATGGCTGCTGAGCAAGCTGCTAAAGCGGCAATGGAGCATGGTATGAAAACTGTTGAAGTTATGGTTAAAGGGCCAGGTTCCGGTCGTGAAGCTGCCATCCGTTCCTTACAGGCTACTGGATTGGAAGTTAACATGATCAAAGACGTAACGCCTATTCCTCACAATGGTTGCCGTCCACCAAAACGTCGTCGTGTATAATTTGGCAGCAAGTCGCATAAACTAGCAGTTTAAAAAGTTATACACCTGTGCATACTATTATAATATGATAAAAACAGGTCTGTGCTTTGGTTGCGATTTACTGGTAACCGCCAAAGGGGAATTCCGGTCGTGGACCTTGAGACCCGTCCGGAATTTTCGACGTTTTGAAGGAGGGTTTGTTTGATGATCGAAATAGAAAAGCCAAAGATCGAAGTGGTAGAAGCAAGTAACGACTCTACCTATGGCAAGTTTGTGGTAGAGCCTCTGGAACGGGGATACGGTACAACGCTTGGAAACTCCTTACGTCGTATTCTGCTCTCTTCACTTCCAGGTGCCGCAGTAACCAGCATTGAAATCGATGGGGTTCTCCACGAGTTCTCCACGATCGAAGGCGTGGTAGAGGATACTACCCAGATCATCTTAAATGTCAAAACTCTTTCTCTCAAAATCCATTCGGACGAGGAGAAAGTGCTTGAGATTGACGCGGAAGGCGCCGGTGTCGTAACCGCTGCTGACATTCGCGCAGACAGTGATGTAGAAATTCTGAATCCGGACCTGGTTATTGCAACATTGGAAGAAGGAGCTAGTCTCCGTATTCGCATGGTTGCCAACCGCGGTCGTGGCTATGTGCCTGCCGATCAGAACAAACGCGCGGATCTGCCGATTGGCGTGATCCCGATTGATTCTATCTATACACCGATTACCCGCGTAAACTATCAGGTAGAAAATACGCGTGTAGGTCAAGTAACAAACTACGATAAGCTGACGCTTGAAGTATGGACGGATGGAAGTATTCGTCCGGAAGAAGCAGTTAGTCTTGGCGCAAAGATTATGACGGAGCATCTTAATCTGTTTGTAGGACTCACCGATGAGGCGCAGGAAGCCGAAATTATGGTGGAGAAAGAAGAAGACAAGAAAGAGAAAGTGCTTGAGATGACGATCGAAGAGCTTGATCTTTCGGTCCGTTCTTACAACTGCCTGAAGCGTGCCGGTATTAATACCGTGCAAGAGCTTACGCAGAAAACAGAAGAAGATATGATGAAAGTCCGCAATCTTGGCCGCAAATCGTTAGAAGAAGTGCAAGAAAAGCTCGAAGAGCTAGGTCTTGGACTTCGCAAAGACGATTAGGAACGATAGATTGTTTGTCTTAAGGAGGGAAAAGGAATGGCTTACTCTAAATTAGGCCGTAATAGCGCTGCTCGTAAAGCTCTGTTCCGTGATTTGGTAACGGACCTAATTATCAACGAGCGCATTGAAACAACGGAAAGCAAAGCGAAAGAAGTTCGCTCTATCGCTGAAAAAATGATTACGCTGGCTAAACGCGGTGACCTGCACGCTCGTCGTCAAGTAGCCGCTTTTGTGCGTAAAGAAGTAGCGGACAAAGAGACCAACCAGGATGCAATTCAAAAATTGTTTGATACTGTTGCACCTCGCTTTTCTGAGCGTCAAGGTGGTTATACTCGCATCTTGAAAATTGGGCCTCGTCGCGGAGACGGTGCACCAATGGTATACCTTGAGTTAGTTGAATAGTTAGTATTGGCGCAAGAAAGGGTGAGGATGAAATCACCCTTTTTTTGCATGGGGAAAGACAAGCATAAAAACTCGCCTGTTTTTTCTGCGGGGAAGCAGGGTACGTCTGCTTTCTCTAAACAGATCGCTGAGTAAGCGAAAAAAGGGCTGTATTTTTACGCTTGTCTTTCTAGCTTGAAGGGGAACGGAAAGAAAGCGGTGAGATAAATTTGGACGAGGCAATCATTCGGCTTGAGAATGTTTCCTTTTCTTATGAAGGCGCGGAGGAGAGAGCGGTACAGGGCGTTTCATTTGATGTGAAGAAAGGCGAGTTTCTTTCTATTATCGGACATAACGGCTCCGGTAAGTCGACGCTGGCAAAGCTGTTAAACGGTCTCTTGCTCCCTTCCGAAGGCAGAGTAGAAGTGGCCGGGATTTCGACGGCGAATGAAGAGCACATCTGGGAAGTGCGGCAGACGGTTGGCATGGTGTTTCAAAACCCGGACAATCAGTTTGTTGCCCCGACTGTGGAAGATGATATTGCCTTTGGTATGGAGAACATTGGCATTCCTCCTTCAGAAATGGAAGCAAGAATTCTGGACGCGCTTCATCAGGTGCATATGACGCAGTTCCGCACCGCTGAACCGAACCGTCTTTCAGGTGGGCAGAAGCAGCGTGTAGCTATTGCGGGTGCGCTTGCGATCCGGCCCAGGGTGCTTGTACTTGACGAGGCAACGGCTATGCTTGACCCGCGAGGCCGCCGGGAAGTGCTCGATGTAGTTCATCGAATGAACCGGGAGCAGAATATGACGGTTATTCAGATTACGCACTATCTGGAAGAAACATTGGAGAGCGACCGCATTCTCGTAATGGATGGCGGTATGCTGGTGGGCGAAGGAACCCCGGAGAGTGTATACCAGAAGGTGGATTGGCTGCGTCGTCTTGGATTGGACGTGCCATTCGCCAGTGACCTGCAATATCGCCTGCAACAAAAAGGTTTTCGTTTTTCGGCGTTAAAGCTGACGGGGGAAGGAGTGCTTGACAGCCTATGGACATCCGATTAGAGAGTGTGGGGTATACGTATTCTCCCGGCACCCCGTTTGCCTATCAGGCACTGCAAGGCATCTCCCTGCATATTCCCCACGGTCGCTATATTGCGATTATCGGGCATACCGGTTCCGGTAAGTCGACGTTAATCCAACTGTTAAACGGTTTGCTGCAACCTACGGAAGGTACGATGCAAATCGGAGAATTTACGCTGCCTGCAAAAAAGAAAAAAGGGCTGGAAAAACTGCGCCAGCAGGTAGGATTAGCGTTTCAATATCCCGAATACCAATTGTTTGAAGAGACGGTACGCAAAGATGTAGCGTTTGGCCTCGTCAATATGGGACTGCCTTCTGAGATGATTCCTGGTCGTGTAGACGCCGCCCTGCGCCTCGTTGGCCTCGATCCGCAAGAGTATGGCGAGAAGTCCCCTTTTGCGCTTAGCGGGGGACAGATGCGGCGTGTAGCGCTGGCAGGGGTGTTGGTGATGAATCCTGCAGTATTAATTCTCGACGAGCCTACTGCCGGGTTGGACCCGGCCGGTCACCATGCGATTCTGGAGATGGTCGCCCGTATGCATCAGGAGGAGAAGCGGACGACGATTCTGGTTACGCATAGTATGGAAGACGCCGCCTTATACGCCGATTACCTCTATGTGATGAACGAAGGACGGATATGGATGGAGGGGACTCCGCAGCAAGTGTTCCGGGACCCGGATAAGATTCGACAGGCAGGCCTGGATTTACCGGAGATTACACGTTTTATCTATCAGTTTAACGAACGGATTCGGATAAGTGGCAGCGAAGTGGCCCCTCTCCCGTTTGATATTTTTGATCCGGAGACGCTTGCGGATGAGTTGGCTCGGCGCTTTCCGCGAAAGGAGGGAAGCCGGAGGTGAGTTTTCTCAACTCGATACCGATCGGTCAATATGTACCCCGCGATTCGTTTTTACATCGATGTGATCCGCGCAGCAAGCTCTTATTTGTGTTTTTCTTTATTATTTTTATTTTCATGGCCAATACGCTGTATGCCTTTTTGTTTGTGGCGGCAGTGGCGATTGTGGGCATCGCGATGTCCCGCATTCCGGTTATTTATGTTCTCCGGGGACTGAAACCGGCGCTCTGGATTATTCTCCTCACAGTTATATTACAGATTTTTACAAATAAAGAAGGGACCCTTCTCTTCTCCTGGAAGTTCATCGAGATTCATGAAAAAGGGCTGACGGAGGCGGCATTCGTGTCGGCCCGCATTATTTTGCTCATGCTGTCGGCATCCCTGCTTACGCTGACCACGTCGCCGATTCAACTGACGGATGGCCTGGAGAGCCTATTCTCGCCACTTCGTCGCTTTGGATTTCCTGCGCACGAGCTGGCGCTGATGATGTCAATATCGCTGCGCTTTATTCCGACGCTTCTGGAAGAGACGGACAAGATTGCAAAAGCGCAGATGTCGCGGGGAGCCTCTTTTTCCAGCGGTTCTATTGTGAAACGGATTAACGGCATCCTCCCCTTGATTGTCCCGCTATTTGTTCAGTCGTTCCGCCGTGCCGAAGAGCTGGCGTTTGCGATGGAGGCCCGGGGTTATCGGGGCGGAAAAGGGCGTACGAAGTATAGACAGCTCCGCTTCGGAAACCGGGATGCTGTGCTTTTGGTCGTTACAATTGCCATTGCAGTCGTTGTATGGCTGCTGCGTGCGTAGAGGAAAGGATGAACGTTACAAGCAATGGAATGGCGCAAGATTAAACTAACGTTTGGCTACCAGGGAACGGCATACTATGGTTTTCAGCGGCAGACAAACGGGCCAAGTATACAACAAGAGATTGAGAAAGTTCTGGAGCGTGTACTTCAGCATGAGACAACGATTGTGGCGTCCGGTCGAACCGACTCGGGTGTGCATGCAAGGGAGCAGGTGGCCCATTTCCGCACGACCAGTCGGATTCCGGCTGACCGGCTTATACCGGCCATGAATACATTTCTGCCGGATGATATCGTCGTGTTAAATGCAGAAGACGTTCCGATGGATTTCCATGCCCGCTACGATGTCGTAGAGAAGACATATCGCTACCGTGTGCTGAACCAGCCGATCCCCGATCCTTTTCTCCGTGAATGGTCCCAGCACGTTAAAGCGCAGTTGGACATCGAGAAAATGCGGGCAGCGGCAGCCTATCTGGTGGGTACGCACGATTTCACGTCATTCTGCTCGGTGCGGACGAAGGTAGAAGACAAAGTTCGTACCGTCTACGAGATTCGGATCGACGAATATGAACGTGACCATGCTTTGCCGAACCAGGGCAAAGATATCTGGTTTACGTTTCGAGGCAGCGGGTTTCTCTACAACATGGTCCGCATCATGGTGGGCACGCTTGTGGAGGTCGGTAAGGGCAAGTGGCAGGTCGAGGATGTCAAAAAAATGCTTGATGCCAGAAACCGGGACATCGCCGGCATCACTGCACCCCCCCACGGCCTCTATCTCTGGAAGGTAGAGTATGGAAAGAGGTAATAAGATGAATAGGATAAGAGGAGGAAGGAATGAGAAAAATGATATCCTTTTCTCTCGATACTTAGCTTGCCCTGTCGGAAAGCTGATAACGTCCCATCACTGTCTCCATCTTCGAAACACCCAGATGTTTGATGGGACCAGCTTGGAGACAGGGTAAGCGGACAGCGTAGACATCATGCGAGAGAGAACCGGATACATTTTCTCGTCCCTTCCGACAGTCAACGCGACCTGGTGTATAAAAAAATCTTGACTTCATTATCTAACATGTAGTACTATTTAATTCGGTATTTTAAAATCCCCACTAACGCCCCGAAAGTGTTGGTTTTTAAAATATATTGGTTAACGGAACATTTGTGAAATGCACGCTTTTTAGGAGGGAAAACAATGCGCACCACATACATGGCCAAGCCAAATGAAGTTGAGCGTAAATGGTATGTAGTTGATGCTGAAGGGCAAACGCTTGGACGTCTTGCCAGTGAAGTAGCAGCAATTCTTCGCGGAAAATTCAAACCTGAATTTACACCACACGTTGATGCAGGCGATTTCGTTATCGTAATCAACGCTGAAAAAATTCAATTAACCGGTAAGAAACTGACGGATAAGTTTTACTATCGTCATTCTGGATATCAAGGTGGATTGAAAGCAACTTCAGCAGGTCAAATGATCGCAACAAAGCCTGAGCGTATTATCGAGCTTGCGGTTAAAGGCATGCTGCCGAAAAACCGTCTGGGTCGTAAACTGATTACGAAGCTGAATGTATACGCTGGAACTGAACATCCACATCAAGCGCAAAAACCTGAAAAATGGGAATTGCGCGGGTAGTAAAAGGAGGGTAAATTCGTGGCACAAGTTCAATACTACGGAACAGGTCGTCGTAAAAACTCCGTTGCACGCGTTCGTCTAGTACCGGGTGATGGTCAAATCATCATCAACAAGCGTCCAATGGATGAATACTTTGGTCTTGAAACTTTGAAACTTATCGTAAAACAACCGCTCGTTCTTACTGAAACAGAAGGTAAGTACGACGTGCTCGTAAACGTAAACGGCGGTGGTACAACAGGTCAAGCGGGTGCAATTCGTCACGGTATCTCCCGTGCCCTGCTGGAAGCTGATCCGGAGCTTCGTGGTGCACTGAAATCCGCTGGCTTCCTGACTCGCGACCCACGCATGAAAGAACGTAAGAAATACGGTCTTAAAGCTGCTCGTCGCGCACCTCAATTCTCCAAACGCTAATTTTAGAGTCAATGTATACACACAACCAGGCCCGGTCCTTTTTGGACTGGGCTTTTTACTTTTTTCTGTGAAAATCATGAGAAAAGAAGGAGGGGGAGAGGAAAGAAGATCCAGGGAAGAAAAAGGAATCTATTCTGTTCATGTATCAATCGACAAAAGAAGAGGCAATCCTATAATAGAGACCATAAGATAAAGCAAGGTGATCGTATGGAAAATAATATTGTCTCTTTTGAGAAGTATATCCGAGCACGGGATGAGAGGGTTCGAAAACGGGCGATAGACGGCATTGACCGGGAAGAAGTTCACCGGTATTATACGGGAATTATCGATGTTTCCATCCGCCATCTCACGCTGCTGCAGCGCTATTTCATCGAAGAGTATCTGGCCGAAATTATCGTCGGATTCTTCTTGCGGGGAGTGGACGCGAGCAAGCAGTACAGAACGGGAAGAACGACGGAGGATATCGAGCACAGCTACACGAAGGATCACTTCCTCGAAATCTACTCCCTTGCGAACGATTACCGGCTGTCCCGCCATATCGGTGAATGGGATCTGTACTCTGTATCCATCATAGCCGAAGATCTATCGCTCAAATGGTTCCGAAACGGTCTTGCCTATGGAAAAAGACAGCGAAAGTTAAAATTGCTTTAAAGTGAAGAAGGCGGGCTTCAAAAGTGAAGTTCGCTTTTTTGTATGCGACGAATAAACGAGGAGGTTGTACATATGTTTTAGTAAAAGGCATAGTGGGGGAGGAACGTGCTTTGCTAAAACGAAAAAAAATTTTATGGCTGGGAGCGCTCGTGCTTCTTGTAGCGTTGTTTACATATAACATGCCGTCAGACGATGAGTCGTGGTCTGCATGGTCCCTGCCGCTGTCCGGCAAAATTATTGTGATAGATGCGGGGCACGGAGGACCGGACGGAGGGGCGAAGAGCAAGGCCGGTTTAATCGAAAAAGATGTAACCCTGCCCATCAGCATGTATTTGCGCGATTTTCTGCAGGAGGCAGGAGCGCTTGTCGTTATGACAAGGGAAACGGATATGGACCTGGCAGAGCCTGGAACCAAGGGATTAAGCAAGCGGAAAACGGAAGATTTATTGAAACGGGCAAGAATGATTAAGGAAGAAGGGGCAGACTTGCTCATTAGCATCCATTTAAACGCGATTCCTTCGCCGCGCTGGTTCGGTGCACAGACATTTTATCCGCCTACGCTGAAGCAGTCTGCCCAGGTAGCCCACTTGATTCAGGATGAAATTAAACGAGTGATAAATAATACGGACAGGACCGCGAAAAAGTCGGATGATATTTATATCCTGCGTACGGCGGAATGCCCGGCGGCGCTGGTGGAGGTCGGATTTCTATCCAATGAGCAGGAAGCGAAGCTTATGGCAACTTCGCAGTATCAGAAGCAGATGGCCAATGCCATCTACCAGGGAATCCTGCGCTATTACTCCGGAGAAACTGTTGAAGATATGCAATAGACTTTGGATGAGAAAACGCAGAATGTTATAATGAGAGAAGCACGTCATATCGAAGAGGTGAAACATAGTGATTACAGAAGAGAAAGTATTGGAAGCATTAAAAGGGGTTGAAGACCCGGAGCTTCACCGTAGTGTGGTGGAGCTGGGCATGGTACGCAATATTAAGATTGACGGGAATAGAGTAGAACTGGACGTTATCCTGACGATTCAAGGCTGTCCGTTAAAAGTAAAAATTCAGGAAGATGTAGAGAATGCGATTAAAGCGCTGGGAGGAGAAGAGGTTGTTGTTCATTTCGGATCGATGACGGATGAAGAGCGCGCACGTGTAGCTGCAATGATTCGCGGCGACAATGCAGGACCTTCAGCTTCCGCTCCGAATGGCGGAACCGTACAGGGGCATGGTGCAGGCCTTCAGCAGGTTTCTCCTCTGCTTGGGCCGGATTCGAAAACTCAATTTATCGCGGTTACCAGTGGTAAAGGTGGTGTAGGTAAATCAACCGTTACGGTTAATCTCGCCGTTTCCCTGGCTCGTATGGGCAAAAGAGTGGGCGTTATTGACGCAGACATTTATGGTTTTAGTGTACCGGATATGATGGGGATTACGCAGCGTCCGGTCGTTATCGACAATATGGTGATGCCGGTCCAGCGTTTTGGCGTCAAAGTCATTTCTATGGGCTTCTTCGTGGAGGATAACTCGCCCATTATCTGGCGTGGTCCCATGCTGGGCAAGATGCTGCGCAACTTCTTCAGTGAAATTCATTGGGGCGAGCTGGATTACATGATTCTGGACCTGCCGCCGGGAACCGGTGATGTGGCATTGGACGTGCACCAGATGATTCCGCAGAGCAAGGAAATTATTGTAACGACTCCGCACCCAACTGCCGCTTTCGTTGCGGCGCGTGCTGGCGCGATGGCGATCCGTACCAATCACGAAATTCTTGGTGTCGTTGAAAACATGTCTTATTACATTAATAAAGACGGTGAGAAGGATCCGATTTTCGGCAGCGGTGGTGGACAGAAGTTAGCGAAAGAACTTCAAAGCGAATTGCTGGTGCAGATTCCGCTTGGACAGCCGGAGCCGATGCGTGATGAAGAACGTTACGGTCCTTCCGTATATCAAGAAAGTGAAACAATCGGCAAGATTTATATGGACCTGGCTAAAAAGGTTGACCAAAAAGCCAGCGTTACCGCATAGTGCAGAATACCATAGAATAAAAAAACGGAAGGGAGGAAGTGGCCTCCCTTCCGTTTGCTTTTGCAAGAGCGGTCATGGGAGTGGAGAGTTATTGTCCGCCTCCGCCACCACTGCCGCCCTGTCCTCCTTGTCCTCCCTGTCCGCCTCTACCACCATTGCCGCCTTGCCCTTTGGTTTTGTTTGGTTCAGGCCTAATCATCTGCTCCTGCGCTTTATGGGCGATATCGATCATTTCAAGGCGAAACATAGGGCTTTGGAGAGATTCTTTCATAACATTCATCGTTTGTTGGCGGTATGCGGGACCTTTCATTGTCTCTAATACCATCTTTTGATACTCAGGGTCCTTCATAATATTGAGCATCATCTTTTGATACTCAGGATCCTTCATTAAGTCTTTGATGAGTTTTTTATTTTCTTCCTGCATGGCTTTAGCCATTGAGCTTGCGAATTTTGGATCCTGCATCATTTCTTGCACCTGAATTCTTGTCTCTCCGCCTCCTGCATTTCCTCCACCCTGAATACTTTGTGTGGACATACGTCCCCTTTGCATCGCTTCTCTAATTGCCCTCTGGCCTTCTCTTGTCTTAAGGATGTCGACAACCATATGCTTGGTCTCGTTGTAGTTTGTCGAAGCCGATTTTTCTCTTTGCTGATTTCCGCCGCCACAGCCGGTAAGGAGAGTGATAATCAGTAGAACACAGACCAATGTGTAGCTTGTGGAAACTGTAAAGCGTTTCATGCCATTCTCCCTCTTTTCTCGATTGGTGTAGTTATTTCTTAGCATGCGAAAGGATGGGCTGCTTTATCCTTGTTGTATCGGAGGAGAGGATGGTGAATAGTGGACTGACTGGATTTTGTGGCAAATGCGCGAAACTGCTGGTGTTTTTATAGGGCCGTTGGTACAATCATAGAGGGAAAAGAGGAAGTATGGGGGTATATTAGTGACATTACGGAAGTGGTCTTTTCTTTTTTATACAACGCTTCTTATTGGAGCGTTGGGTGCAGTCATCTCAGGTACGATTATCGGACAGGAGAAGATGGACGGTGGATTTGCGAATTTTGGTATGGGGCTTATCGGCAGTTTGATTGCGGGTCTTATGTTCAGTGTTATCAGTCAGATGGGCTTCTTCGCTTATTTGACGCTGAATTATCTGGCTTTGAGTGTGCTAAGAAGAAAAAGCCTTTGGTTGGGAATACAGGTTATTTTAATCGTGCTCGTATTCGTAGATTTTGTAATATTAAGGCATGATATTTTTGCGAAGGAAGAGCCTATTCTTGGGTTTGTATGGCTGCCGTTCGGTTTGCTGGCTTACGCGGCTGTAGTGGCTTACTTTAAGGTGAAGGCGACCAACGCTTCCGCTTGGATTCCAACAATGTTTTTTATGTTTGTGGTAACAATTCTTGAATGGGTCCCGGCTCTGCAGGAGAATAATGTAAAGTCTATGATAATGATGATTGTGCCACTTCTGTTATGTAATACATGGCAGATTATGCAGCTCCATCGTATTCTGCAAAAAAAGGAAAGCCCGGCGAAGTAATCGCCTGGCTTTTTTGCAGGATAGGAAAGCCCGGCAATGGTCTCTCTCCTGGAGGTACCCGGATGTTTTGTCAGTCCGACCGGAGGGACACAAAGCGGCCGTTTGTCTTCTGTGCGGAAAAAACATGAGCAGCAACGCCGGCGAGTTTTTCTTAGTTTACTGAACTTCTTTTGTATTAACTTTTGTGCCGGCCATTAGTTCGGAAACTGTAACAAACTCATAGCCTTTGCCTTGCAGCTGATCAATGATGGCAGGAAGCGCCAGATGTGTTTGTTTGCAGGAGTCGCTGGCGTGCATAAGCACAATGTCGCCCGGATGCGCTTTTTCCACTACATTTTTGACGATTTGCTCCGTACCAGGGTTCATCCAGTCTTTGGAGTCCGTATCCCATTGAACGACTGTATAGCCCATTTTGTCCGCGATCCTAAGGACGCGTTTGTCGAAATCACCGTTTGGCGTGCGAATCAGCGACGGAGCAGTACCGGTTAAACCTTTCAGGATTTCGTGAGCTCTTCCGATTTGTGTCTGGATTTCTTCGTCGGTTAAGCTGCTGTAGTTGACGTGTTTATGACCGTGTGAACCGATTTCATACCCCATGTCTTTGATGCGTTTGACGAGCTCAGGGTGGCTCTCGCTCCAGGGGGAGGAGAGAAAGAAGGTTGCTTTTTTTACGCCTTTTTTCTCAAGAACATCGAGAATGGGACCGGTCCGTTCCTCTCCCCAGCTGATATCAAACGTAAGCGCAAGTTTTTTCTCCCTCGTGTCCACTTTGTAAATGGCGGAGGGTTCGTTTTTTCCGGATGTAAAAATCGAGATATTATCCCTCTCCGCCCAGGCTATACCTATAGCGAATAAAGCGGCGGTAAAAATAATAAGATACTGCTTAAGACGTCTGGCGTTTACGATCCAAAACAAAATTACACCTCCTCACAGGCTTAATCCTTGTCCATTACATATGTATGCGAGTGAGACAAGGATATGCCTGCGGAACAAAAGGAATGCATAGAAACGAAATGTGATATTATCAAGAAGGAGAAGCTGCACAAGAAAGGGGAACAGATAGACGAATGATACAAAGACTGGGAAACATTGTCCGTCAGAATAAACGATATATCTGGATTGGTGTGGCGTTAATGCTGTTAGGAGTTTTTTTCGGATATACAAACGCTGAGGCAATTAAGCAGTTGGCGAAGCAAATGATGGATAGTATTCAGCGTATCGCCAGAGATATTAGTGAAACAAATAACCCCCTGTATACATTCTGGGTGATTTTTGAGAACAACGTAATGGCCGCGTTCAGTATGGTGGGGCTCGGCATCTTTTTCTTTGGTTTGTATCCGGCACTGGGTTTGTTTACAAACGGAATTTTGCTTGGATTCCTGCTTAAGGTATATGCCAGTGGCGGGGTGAGTCCATTAAAAATTTTGGTGGCTGGCATATTGCCTCATGGCATCATCGAGCTTAGCGCCATTATTTTCGCTTCAGCGATTGGGATTAAGCTGGGTGTTTTAACATACGATTGGATAGTCAGCTTATTTGTCAGAGAGCGGCGATCCGCTGTAAAAGCACGCTTTAGCGAATTGCTGCGGGATTTACCGTTGATTGTGGGAACGATCGTAGTCATGCTCTTTTTAGCAGCTGTAATTGAAAGCACGGTTACACCCCTGCTTATCCAGAACTTTATGGGACAGGATCTGGATATTATGAAGCAAGTATTCAAATAATGCTGCGGCAAGCCCTGGCTTCGCCGTGGCTTTCTTTTTGTTTTAAGGAGTATAAACACCAATAAAAATTGGAAATATAATCCCAGGTTTAATTGAGAGAAGAGGAGTGGCGATAATCATGATGGGCTTTTTATTTTCTGCACGCGAATGCTCAGAGATTAAATATTTAATTCGTAAGGAGCTTGAAGAAGTATTATTTGATTTGAGTGACTATCGCACAGATGAAATGGTACGTAAAGCAATGGAGCAGCGCTATCATATACTTTTTAAAATGTATGCCCGGTTTGTATCGCCAAAGGAGCTAACAAAATATATTCGAAACAAGAAGTACAAATAAAATGTTAATAAGGTATTGACGCTGCATTTCTATATGTGATATATTCTTTCTTGTCGCTGCTGAAGTAGCGCATAAGCTTCCGAAGAAAAACAACACGAAAATTTTTTAAAAAAGTGTTGCTTTCTGAAGTGGAATTTGATAAAATATAAAAGTCGCTGATGATAAGCGACAGAGTAATAAAGTCCCTTGAAAACTGAACAGTGAAACTCGATTGTGCGCGAGTAAAACAACCCATAAAAGTGTAGTAAATGCTTTTATGGAGCCCGAAACAATTTCGTTTCAATTACTTAAGCTAGCTTGAGAGCTAAGCGAATCAACCTCAACTTTTTTGGAGAGTTTGATCCTGGCTCAGGACGAACGCTGGCGGCGT
>Ga0310822_100311_pt1 | contig 26451 bp, 26 predicted proteins | sample P4_ome_2_FD_201313 | JGI IMG/M metagenome (GOLD analysis project Ga0310822, IMG submission 201313) | Sorghum-adapted microbial communities from Joint BioEnergy Institute, Emeryville, California, United States - P4_Day56_Rep2 | ecosystem: Engineered > Bioreactor > SSF (Solid state fermentation) >... | reverse complement strand
CGGCGGGCGAGTGACGGTGTGGCCCAGCAAATTCCGATCGAGCAGGTGCGTGAATTCATCCGCGGCCTTCCGTTTCCGCTAACGGGTGCACAGAAGCGCGTGGTGAAAGAAATCCTCGAAGATATGCAGGCTGAGTACTCTATGAATCGGCTGCTGCAAGGAGACGTAGGCTCCGGAAAAACGATCGTGGCGGCCATCGCATTGTACGCGACGGTTGCGGCCGGTTTCCAGGGGGCGCTGATGGTACCGACGGAGATTCTTGCAGAACAGCATTACGCAACGCTTAAGGAATTACTTGTGCCGCATCGGATTGAGATTGCTCTGCTCTCGGGCAGTGCAACGGTGCGGCAGCGCCGTGACATTCTCGCCGGACTGCAATCCGGTCTTATTCATATTGTTATCGGTACGCACGCGCTGATTCAGGAAGACGTGTATTTCCGTAATCTCGGTCTGGTCATTACGGACGAGCAGCATCGGTTTGGGGTAGAGCAGCGCCGCGTTTTGCGTGAGAAGGGGCTGCATCCGGATGTGCTGTTTATGACAGCGACGCCCATCCCCCGCACGCTGGCGATTACCGCGTTCGGCGACATGGATGTATCGACGATCGATGAACTCCCGGCAGGGCGTAAACCAGTCGAAACATACTGGGTTAAACATGACATGTTGGACCGAATTCTGGCTTTCATGCAGAAGGAATTGGATACAGGAAGACAGGCATATGTAATCTCGCCGTTAATTGAGGAATCCGAAAAATTGGATTTGCAGAACGCGATGGATGTCCATGCGCAGCTTAGCCATTATTTTGCGGGAAAATATAATGTAGGTCTTATGCATGGTCGGCTGCCTGCGAAAGAAAAAGACGATGTCATGCAGCGGTTCAGCCGCGGTGAAGTTCATGTGCTTGTCTCGACGACGGTAGTGGAAGTCGGCGTCAATGTGCCGAACGCTTCCCTTATGGTCATTTACGATGCGGAGCGATTCGGTTTGGCCCAGCTGCACCAACTGCGCGGCCGCGTCGGCCGCGGTGCGGAACAGTCCTACTGCATTCTGATTGCTGACCCAAAATCGGAAGTCGGTAAAGAAAGAATGCGGATTATGACAGAGACGAACGATGGATTTGAAGTGGCGCGCCGTGACCTGGAACTGCGCGGTCCCGGTGATTTTTTCGGCACGAAACAGAGCGGCCTGCCTGAATTTAAAGTAGCCGACGTCGTGCAGGATTACCGTATGCTTGAAGTGGCCCGCCAGGAAGCGGCTGAAATTGTCGGCCTTCCTGTGTTCTGGGTCGGTCCGGAATATGCGCCTTTGCGCAGATACTTGAAGCGGGACGACTATTTTCTTGAGAAGATTAAAGATTAGAGTTCCCCGCGATCTGATTTTCGTCCATCATCCTCATCGTCCGATTCGTCTGTATGGTGTGACCAGCGAGGTGAATGCTCAAGGCGATGACCGATATGAAGGACCGCATACATCAAAAACATGGCAAAAGCGGTCATGCCGTAATAACCGGCGCCTACCGAGATACCGATCCCCCCTGCGAAGAATACCATCGCTGCGGATGTTAGACCTTTGACGGAACGGCCGCGCTGAATAATGAGTCCGGCGCCAAGAAAACCGAGTCCGCTGACAATCTGTGCGGCCAGCCGCATAGGGTCCATCATCGTATGACCGGGTATCGAATATCGATCCACAGTATGAATCGAGACGAGGGTTAGGAGGGTGGACGCTACGGTGACGAACGTATATGTCTTAATGCCGGCGGGTTTGGAGCGGCTTGTGCGTTCCAGCCCGATAGCAAATCCGAAAATGGCGCTTAATGTCAGACGCAGGTACATCTCCCAGTTCTCAAAGTAGAGTACGGAACGGGAGAGTTGATCAATAAAATGGTTCAAAGTTACTTTCTCCCCTCTCTAATGTTTTTATCTTACCATCATATTCTATGAGTATGAAAGATAAAAAAAACCGTCCGGCAACAAGCCAGACGGACATGTCAAACGCTGCGCGCCTGACATGCATAATGGGAGAGGAGAAACCGGAGGAAGAGCTTATGGGGAAACGTAAGTCTTCTCCGCGGTTGTCGGCAACACGGGGTTCCCGTGTTACTGTTATTATTTTGGACGTGTCCTGCTCATAATATACATACGAATGTAAGAAAGCGCTCTAATTATTTACCAGAATATTTGTTTATGTTATACTAACGACGTTTAAAAACGGAAAACAGTGGAGTGGAAGTCATGCGGGTAGTATCTGGCTCGAAAAAGGGGCATCCACTGCAGGCTGTGCCCGGTAAAGGCACGCGGCCTACGGTGGACAAAGTAAAAGAATCGATTTTCAATATCATCGGTCCCTATTTTGATGGGGGATTGGTGCTCGATTTGTATGCGGGAACAGGCGGGCTCGGTATTGAGGCGCTGAGCCGGGGAGCGGAAAAATGCATCTTTGTTGACGCGAATCGTAAGGCGGTTGGAGTGATCCTGCAGAATCTCGACTCGACAGGATTGAGAGGGCAGGCGGAGGTATACCGCAATGACGCGGATCGGGCTCTAAATGCACTGAAAAAGCGGGGAATCGCATTTGATATTGTGTTTCTCGATCCGCCGTATGCCGAGCAAAAAATCGAGAGCCAGGTCGCCATCATGGCGGATCACGGCCTGCTCGTTCCGGATGCTATGATCGTTGCCGAACACGATGCGGGAGACAAGCTGCGTGAACAAATCGGCAGCGTAGTTAAAGTAAGAGAAACAACATACGGTCAGACGACCATTACGATTTACCAAAACGAGGGGTAGACGACAAGGAGGGGGTATTATTGAGTATTGCAGTGTGCCCGGGAAGTTTTGATCCGGTTACATATGGACACCTCGATATTATCCAGCGGGGGACCAAAGTGTTTGATAAAGTTATTGTAGCGGTGCTTATCAATCGCAATAAAGTAAACCCGGTATTTACGATCGAAGAGCGTCTTGAGTTGCTGCGTGAAGTAACGAAGGGGATGCCGAACGTTGAAGTTGATACATTCAACGGTTTGCTTGTGGATTACATGCATACAAAAGGCGCAAAAGCCATTATCAAAGGCCTGCGCGCCGTATCGGACTTCGAATATGAGATGCAGATGGCGTCCATCAACCGTCTGCTCGACAACAAAATCGAGACATTTTTTATGATGACCAACAACCAGTATTCCTTTTTAAGTTCAAGCATCGTGAAAGAAGTCGGCAAATATGGCGCAGACGTCAGCAGCCTGGTACCGCCTGTAGTGGAAAAAGCGCTGCGTGAAAAGTTTGGAGAACCCCGCTAGGTCGGGGTTTTTTCGATGCTTATTTTTTGGCAAGCAGGGCTCCCAGATGTACCGATATGATGGTGAACAATAGCATTCCGGCACATACTAGCAGGGAAACCATCTGGGGGGGCGAGAGTGCCCAGAGTGATTCCTGCGCCGGATTGAATGCAGGAAGCCAGACAGGCAGCGCGCTTTGTGTTGTTTGTTGAAGCTTGTCGTACAAAAATGCTCCGATCGTGTACGTAAATGCAAAGGCGAGCATGGCATGGCAGATACGCGCGAACAGGAACGGCCAATAACGAATGTCTGTCTCGGCAAGCATGCTGGCGACCTGTGCATGTACAGATAGTCCGCCCCAGGCCAGCACCGCGCTTGTGATTGCCATGACAAGCGCGGGGGCCTGGGAGCCGAACAGCTCGCTGGCTTGTTTGGCGCCGAGCGTTACTTCAAACAATCCGTAGATAAACGCTTGGGCCGCTTCAAACGGATAACCGAAGAGAGCCAGCATTGCTCCAAGAAGAGCGGACAGCAGAGCGATGAGTTTCAATTTCATGAACAGGGTCAGTAATACAGAAAATAAAAGGATGAAACCTCCTACTACCATCTGTGTTTGCAGCGAGGTAGCCACGGCGTCTCCCATTAGTTTGCCGAACGACCTTCCGTCCTGAAGGCGAGCGTGATGCATGGAAGCGAGTGCCCGGTACAGGAGCGGTTTGGAACTGTCAGGTCGATACGGCGTACGTTCACCGTCCCGGTTATGCCGTGCCATAATCAGTCCAACAATGAGAGCGGTCGTGTAATGGGCAATAAGCAGCACAAGCCCTACTTTGGCGCTGTGAAAGAAGCCGATGGCAACGGCCCCGGTAATAAAAACGGGATCGGATGTCGTAGTATAAGATACGAGGCGCTCACCTTCAGCGCGTGAGATTAATTTTTTTTCGCGAAGGCGGACGGTCAGCTTAGCGCTGATCGGATAACCGGACGCAAATCCCATCGTCCAAACGAATGAACCGGGGCCGGGAATGTTAAACACAGGGCGCATGAGCGGTTCAAGCAGCACTCCCATAAAATGGGCGAGTCCCAGCCCGAGGAGAATTTCCGATGTAATAAAAAAGGGAAGAAGCGCGGGGAACACAACGTCCCACCAGATTTTCAGGCCGCGCAACGCTGCTAGAAATGATGCCTGGGGAAACAACAGCAGACTTGCTGCCAGAACAAACGAAATGACAGCGAACAGGGCAGTGTTAATGTACGGTTTTATGGAACGCATAGGCATTTCTCCTTACTCTCGTATGTATAGATCTGTCGTGCTACCGGGACGGACAGGGCCTATCCTTATATGTACGGGGCGAAAAAGCAAAATAGACCTGAACGGAAAACGGAGGGAATGGTATGCCGCGCATCGGATTGGCTTTAGGAGCAGGCGGCGCGCGAGGATTCGCGCATATCGGCGTTTTGGAAATACTTGAAAAGCACGGAATTGTGCCCGCTTATTTGTCGGGAAGCAGCATGGGAAGCCTGGTAGCGGCACTGTATTCGTGCGGATTTACACCGCAAATGTTGGAGAAGCTTGCAGTAAATTTAAAGCGGAAACACTGGTTGGACCTGTGTGTGCCCGGCATGGGATTTGTTACGGGAGAGAAGCTGCGTCATATCGTAAAACTGCTGACCCGAAATAAAACAATCGAAGAATTGGAACGTCCGTTGTCTATCGTCGCTACCGATCTGGTATCGGGCGAGCGGGTGGTGTTCACAGAGGGACCGATCCACGAAGCGGTACGTGCCAGTGTGTCGATTCCGGGTATTTTTGTACCGTACAAATTAGGGAGTAAGTTATTAGTAGATGGCGGAGTGGTCGATCGGGTGCCGATTGAGCTTGCGCGTAGCATGGGGGCCGAATTGACGATCGGTGTGGATGTATCGCTTGCCCCTTCGAATAGCCCGGTCCGTACGTTTTTTGACGTGATCTTCCAAACGATTGATGTGATGGAACGCGAGATTTTTCTTCACCGTACCGTTCATGCGGATATTATGATTCGACCGGATGTCGGGCGGTTTAGTTCGACATCCTTTACGAATATTGACGAGATTATCGAAGAAGGAAGAAAGGCGGCACGGCTGATGGTGCCGCACATTCAAGAGAAAATAGAAGATGGGAGGAAACGTGCATGATTGGCCGCCGGCGTTTTTTAGGGGGACGCTTTGCCCCCTTTATCGCCGCCGTGCTTGCTGCGGTGGTGATACTGGCCGTGGTGCTCTACCCGACCGACTATTATATTATTCGTCCCGGATCGGCGATTGAGCTTCAGCCGATGGTTACGGTTGAAGGAGGACAGAAAGATGAGAAGGGTATGCTTATGCTGACCACGGTTCGTATGAGCAAAGCCAATGTGCTGGGTTATTTGTACGCCAAAACCGACCCGTATGCGGATCTTGTGAAAGAGACGACGGTTCACAGCCCGCACGAAACGGACGAGCAGTACAACCTGCGGGAGCTGCAGGAGATGAAAAATTCACAGCAAAACGCTATGATTGCCGCATTCCGTAAAGCGGGACTGCCTGTAAAAGTCAACGAGCAGGGTGCTCTCGTTGTATTTCTTGTATCGGACATGCCTGCTAAGCAATACTTGAAAATCGGAGACGTGATTACGAAAGTAGATGACCGAGAGATCAAAAACGCGGCACAACTGCTCGCTGTATTGAAAGGAAGAAAAGCAGGGGAAACGGTTAAGTTAACGTTTATTCGGGACGGACAGGCTAAAACGGCGGACATCAGGCTAAAGGCATTCCCGAAAACGCCGGGGCAGAAAGAGACACGTGCCGGTATCGGCATTGCGTATCCAAATCCGGACGGCCCTACTACAAAGCGGGATATCGAATTGCCGAAGAAAGTGACGATTCAGTCTGAGAATATCGGCGGTCCGTCTGCGGGTATGATGTTTACGCTTGAAATTTTTAACCAGTTGACACCGGGCGATTTGACCAAGGGGTACCGTATTGCCGGGACAGGCACCATTAACGCCGACGGAAGGGTTGGGCCGATTGGCGGAGTGAAGCACAAAGTGCGTGCATCGGATAAGATGGAGGCCGACATTTTCTTTGCGCCGGATAATCCGACGCCGGCGGGAAGCAAGCAGCGTTCAAATTACGCAGATGCGAAGGCAGAGGCAGAGAAGCTTGGCACGAAGATGAAGATCGTGCCGGTGCGTACGTTGGATGATGCGATTAAATATTTGGAAAGTCTGCCGCCAAAGGGCGGCAAATAAAAGTCGTCATTCGCATTCAAAGTGCAGCGGGGGTTGCCAGTATTCCCGCTGCATTTCTTTTTGGCGCAGGTGCTCTGGAAATGCAAGAGCATACAGGGATCCGGCCTGAACATCCAGCGCAAGCATCGGGTGCTTGTTTTTACCGACACGGGTGATGACAGGGAGTGTGCTTGTTTCTTTCATTTTTTTCAGCAGGCGCTGGCCGACACGATTAAAGCCGAGGACGCGAATATACGCGGGTCCCTGGCCATTTACTGCAGCATTCATTTTCTTGCGCGTTAGATTGAACATACTATATAGAAGCAGGCGCTGCAGCCGCGCCCAGGTATAGCGTTTTGTTTTTACAGTCTCCATAAGCTCGCGGAACGAAGCAGCGCGGGGCAGCGCTGCAAGTAAGCGGTGTTCAATTCCCTCGTTCATCTCGTGGATAGCTCCTAGCTCGTCCGGCCAGCGGGTAAGCAATTGATGCTGAAGATATGGATAGAAAAGGTTCCATGTAACGGGAAAGCGTCCTGCCGCTTCCTCTTTCCGTAATATATCGCTTGTGCTGGCAGGCACGTATGGACGAATCGCTTCGATTCCGCCGGATGGCTGTTCGGCGATCAGCTTGCGCAATGCCGTTGCGCTGGCGATGCTCTGATCGGTGACCGTCATCTGATGGTAGCCTGCTTTCTGCCGCTTGATGGTGGCAGGGCGAATGGAGCTTCGCAGTCGATGAAGAGCCAGACAGTAATTCAAGCCAAGAATGTTATTTGGCTCGGCGGCGTGACTGCGTACCGTATCATCAACCAGGCCCGGAAGCGCTGCCTGAATCGCTTCCCCGTACGCGGCAGGATAGCTGAGTCCCTGTTCTAATCCCTGTCGCAATGCCTGCTGAAATGCGATCGGCTCATCGGCCAGAACAGCTGCCAATTCTTCTATCCAGGCAATCTCGCCGCTCTCCGATCCGAAGCATATTTCATTTACCACTCCGGTGGCGTGCAGCGTGGCGACCGCACCGAATGCGAATTGCTCGGCATTCTGTGTTGCATAGACAAACGGGATTTCGAGCACAAGGTCCACACCCAGGCGGAGCGCCATCTCGGTGCGCGCCCACTTGTTCACGATGGCCGGCTCTCCGCGCTGCAGAAAATGCCCGCTCATGACCGCCACGACCGCATCGGCACCGGTTTGCCTTTTTGATTCGGTGAAATGATAGGCATGGCCGTTATGTAAAGGATTGTATTCAACAACCATTCCAATTGTTTTCATGTTGCACTTCCTCCGCTTGGTATTTGTTTCAATAGTATAGGATTTGGGAAAGCAAAGGCAATGCCGGTTATTTATTCAAAATTATAGGGTGTCAAGATTGTTTCCTTGACATATTGTTCGAGGAAAAGTATAATAACTTTTGTTGCTTGAAATGAGGTGGCATCGTTATGAAATTGAAAAAAAACCAGCTGCTTCAGCTGCGGGGCGGCAAGCTTCCGATTGACGAGACGGTGGAGCTGAACCTTGCGCGGAAGCATCAGCAGCTTGTCGAGTCGAAGCCTGCCCGCTTTACCGGAGAAGCATATGCAGCAACGGGATTGTTTGTTGTAGAAGGCCGCTTATCCGGCGAGCTTACGATGGAATGCGCCCGCTGTCTGGCGAAGTTTCCGTACCGTTATGATGTAGGCGTGAAGGAAACATTTATGGATGAGAACCAGATTGAATTCGATGTAGACGAAGAAATGGAGATTCATCCGCTTAAAGACGAGGAAATCGATTTAACCCCGTATCTGGAAGGTGCGGTGCTCTTGTCGCTGCCACACACGCTGGTATGTAATGAAGATTGCAAAGGTTTATGCCCGGAATGCGGCACAAACCGCAACGAGAAAGACTGCGGCTGTGTAGTCGAACGCATCGATCCGCGGCTGGCTGTGCTGGGTGAACTTTTTGGAAAGCTAGACAAATAAAAGCTTTTCATTTACCTGAAAATCAGGTATGATGATTGTTGTGTTTTGATGGATAACTTGTCCCATCAAATAGATGCTTTGATTGTAATCTTGTGAAGGGGGTGGGATACATGGCAGTACCTCAAAGACGGACGTCGAAAACTCGTAAAAATAAGCGTCGGACTCACTTCAAGCTGGAAGTTCCGGGCATGGTAAAATGCCCTGAGTGTGGCGAAATGAAGCTGGCTCACCGCGTATGCAAAAGCTGCGGCACATACAAAGGAAACCAGGTTGTGAATAACGCTTAATAACCCAGGAGGCGAAAAATGAGCTCGATCATTTTCGTCTCCTTTTTTATTTCTGATCGTAAATTAAGAATATGCGGCTAAAAGATCCGTAGTTCTCCTTCAATTGTCCTATGGGGCGGGCAGCGTATACTTCCTCTTAGGAGCGTGCCCCGGTGACATGCCCATTCCTTCTTTCGGTCCGCCCTTCTGTGCTGTTCAGTATGCAGCTTCTTGTCTTATGTGCTCGAATGCTGACTAGTTTTCTGAAGTGGCAGGAATTTATTTTCCTTACGCGAAAATAAATGGCAAAATCGAAAAAAGAGCGTTGTTATTTCAAAACTTTTTTTATATACTGCTATTAGTAGCTGGTAATAAGAACGGTTGAGTACGTGGAGATACTATAGGTGGTGAAGCAGGATGGCTCGCCTTGCGAAGAAAGTTCGCCAGGAGGCACTGCACAATTTGCTTCTGGCAAGCCCGTTCTACACGGATGAAGAACTTGCCGCGCATTTTGGCGTTAGCATCCAGACCATTCGCCTCGACCGGCTGGAACTCGGCATTCCGGAAGTGCGGGAGCGAATAAAGAATGTGGCTAGAAAATCATTGGATGAAGTAAAGTCGCTTCCACTGGAAGAAATGGTGGGGGAATTGCTTGATATCGAGCTGGACTGTTCGGGGATTTCCCTGCTCGAGATTACTGAAGAACATATATTTTCCCGAACGCAGATTGCCCGCGGGCACCATATATTTGCCCAGGCCAATTCGCTGGCTGTTGCGGTTATTGACGCGGACGTCGTACTGACGGCTGCGGCGCGAATCCGCTATGTACGCCCGGTCCGCCTTGGAGAGAGGCTGGTGGCCAAAGCCACCGTTCGCGAGACGAAGGGCGAGCAGAGTAAAGTACGAGTGGAAACGAGGGTGCAGGACGAACTCGTATTCAGCGGAACGTTTCGCGTATTCCGTATGAGGGATTTCGACGCACAGACCAGTCGCAAACAGGAGGAAACATGATTATTGCAATAGATGCGATGGGAGGGGACTTAGCTCCCACCTCGAATGTTAAAGGCGCCATTGAAGCCGCGCGTGAGATGCCGGACGTGAGAATCGTGCTTGTCGGCGACGAAGCCCGGCTTGCGCCAATGCTTGCACAGGCGCCGAAAAATATTGAAATTAGGCATGCGGCCGAAACGATTGAAGCTGATGAAGAACCTGTCAAAGCGGTACGCCGCAAACGGGATTCTTCGCTTGTCCTCGGCGTGACAATGGTAAAAAACAAAGAAGCGGACGTTATCATTTCCGCAGGCAATACCGGCGCATTCATGACGGCGGCCCTGCTTATCACCGGGCGAATTAAAGGCATTGACCGTCCGGCCCTAAGCCCGATTGTACCTACAACCGACGCGGCCGGCGTTATGATTCTTGATGCGGGAGCTAACATGGATGCACAACCTAAACATTTACTGCAGTATGCGATTATGGGCAGCATCTATGCGGAAAAAGTAATGGGTGTAGCACGTCCGCGCGTCGGTTTGTTGAATGTCGGCACAGAAGAAAAAAAAGGAAATGATTTAACTAAAGAAGCGCATAGCCTGCTAAAAGAAAGCTCGCTGAATTTCATCGGCAATGTTGAAGCGCGGGATATCATGGAGCATGTCTGTGATATTGTTGTCTGTGACGGTTTTTCAGGGAATATTCTGCTAAAGACGATGGAAGGCATGGCCAAGACGATGATGTCGGTCATGAAAGAAGAATTTACGCGCACAATTACAAGTCAACTTGCAGCGATGATGCTGCGTCCGGGCCTCCGGCGGGTAAAAAACCAGATGGACTATGCCGAGTATGGCGGAGCGTTATTGATGGGGGTGCAGGGCACCTGCATTAAAGCACACGGCTCTTCAAATGCCCGTGCCATTCATGCTGCCATCAGGCAGGCGAAGAAATTTGTCGAACATGACGTCAACAGTCTGATTGCAAGAGAAATTCAGGGGGAAAGCAGGGATGAATATGTTTAAAGCGCAGCGGGCGGCCGGAATTCTGGGAACAGGACGTTATTTGCCGGAGAAAGTTATAACAAACGCGGATCTGGAGAAAATGGTCGATACATCGGACGAATGGATTGTGACCCGAACGGGAATCAAGGAAAGAAGAATGGCCCGCCAAGATGAGACATCTTCCGATATGGCAACTCATGCCGCACGGCAAGCGCTGGACAAAGCGGGAATTGTAGCTGAGCAGGTGGATTTAATCATCGTTGCCACGGTAACGCCCGATATGTTCTTCCCTTCCACGGCCTGTATCGTACAGGAGAAACTGGGTGCAAAGCGGGCGGCTGCATTCGACTTGTCGGCGGCCTGCTCCGGATTTTTGTACGGAACATCGGTAGCCGCCCAGTTTGTCGCCAATGGGCTGTACCGTTACGTGCTTGTAGTCGGTGTTGAGGCGCTTTCGAAAATCGTTGACTGGACGGACCGCAATACGTGTGTATTATTTGGTGACGGAGCCGGAGCGGCGGTTATTGGTCCGGTGGAAGAAGGCTTGGGATTTCTTTCCTTCGAACTGGGCGCAGATGGAGGCGGTGCCGAACTGCTGAAATTAGGAGCAGGAGGTTCACGCATTCCGGTACCGAAAGTGGAGCCGGGAAGTCGGGAGAACTATATCCATATGGCTGGCGGAGAAGTGTTCAAGTTTGCGGTACGGGCGATGAATACGGCATCCGACCAGGCGCTTTTGAAAGCGGGCATTACAAAAGAAGATGTCGATTTCCTTGTCCCGCACCAGGCGAATCTCCGTATTATCGATTCAGCCGTTAAACGCTTGGGATTGCCTTATGACAAAGTAGTAGTGAATTTAAATCGCTATGGTAATATGTCATCGGCTTCCATTCCGGTTGCGTTGGATGAAGCTGTCAGCGAAGGACGCATTAAAGAAGGCGACACGTTGGTGCTTGTCGGATTCGGCGGCGGGCTAACGTGGGGTGCCTCGGTAATGAAGTGGTCGACCAAGGAAAAGAAGGAGGAAGAATGATGGGCAAGACAGCGTTCATTTTTCCCGGGCAGGGATCACAATATGTAGGCATGGGCGCCGAGCTATATGAGAAAGAAGCTGCAGCGAAAGCGGTATTTGATGAAGCGGACCGGGCACTTGGCGTCTCGCTTTCCACGCTTTGCTTCGAAGGGCCGGAAGAAGAGTTGCGTCTGACCGCCAATACACAGCCGGCCATTTTGACGACGAGTGTGGCGGTGCTTAAAGTATTGAAGGAAAAGCTAAATATTGTTCCGGATTATGTAGCGGGGCACAGCCTTGGCGAGTATTCAGCGCTGGTAGCGGCTGACGCGCTGACATTTGCGGATGCAGTCCAGATTGTTCGGGCACGCGGCCGATATATGGAACAGGCTGTGCCAGCGGGACAGGGAGCCATGGCGGCTGTCATGGGAATGGACCGCGAACCATTGGATGAAGTATGCCGAAAAGTCACAGAAGCGGGCCGTCCGGTGCAACTGGCCAATTTGAACTGTCCGGGGCAGATTGTTATTTCCGGCAGTGCGGAAGGCGTGGAAGAGGCAGGAGCCGCCGCTAAGGCAGCCGGTGCAAAGCGGGTGATTCCGTTGAACGTAAGCGGACCGTTCCACTCCATGCTTATGGAGCCAGCGGCGGAGAAGCTTTCACAGACGCTTGCCGGCTATACGATTAAGGATGCGCAGGTAGCGGTCGTGGCTAATGTCTCAGCCAGCGGCGTACAAACAAAAGAAGAAATTAAAGAATCTTTGATTCAGCAAGTCGCTTCTCCGGTGCTATGGGAAGACAGTGTGCGCTACATGCTTGACAAAGGTGTCGATTTATTTATCGAGATCGGCCCGGGCACGGTTCTGTCAGGACTGGTTAAGAAAGTGGATCGTAAAGTGAAAACGCTGGCAATTCAAGATATAACGACACTTGAAAAGGCGCTTGAACAACTGCAAATGAAAGAATAGGAGGAGAGATCATGCTGGAAGGAAAAGTAGCGCTTGTCACCGGCGCATCCCGCGGGATTGGCCGTGCGATTGCGCTTGAGCTGGCCCGTCAGGGAGCCGATGTAGCCGTCAACTATGCCGGAAACGAAGCGGCCGCACGCGAAGTGGCGGACGAAATCGCCAAGCTGGGCCGACGTGCCATTGTAGTAAAGGCGAACGTGGCGGATGCGGGTGAAGCGGAAGCCATGGTCAAGCAAACAATCGACGAGCTGGGCAAGCTGGACATTCTGGTGAACAATGCGGGGATTACCCGCGACAACCTGCTCATGCGCATGAAAGAAGAAGAGTTCGATGAAGTCATTGCCACCAACCTCAAAGGCGTGTTCAATTGCACCAAAGCGGTGACGCGTCCAATGATGAAGGCGCGGAGCGGGCGCATTATCAATATCTCTTCCGTCGTTGGCGTAATGGGCAACCCGGGACAGACGAATTATGTGGCAGCCAAAGCCGGTGTTATCGGTATGACGAAGTCGGTCGCACGTGAATTGGCCAGCCGAGGCATTACAGTGAATGCTGTCGCGCCGGGATTTATTGAAACGGATATGACGTCCGTGCTCGGTGATGATACGAGGGAATCGCTGCTTACGCAGATTCCGCTCGGCCGCCTCGGCAAGCCGGAAGATATCGCCGATACGGTGGCGTTTATTGCTTCTGAGAAAGCAAGCTATATTACAGGTCAAGTTTTTCATGTTGACGGTGGCATGTACATGTAAGACAAAGTATAATAGACAAATAATTATGTTTTGAGAGGAGGTGAAGACAGTGGCAGATACATTCGATCGTGTAAAAAAAATCATCGTGGATCGCCTCGGCGTTGATGAATCCGAAATCAAAGAAGAAGCTTCATTTAAAGACGATCTCGGCGCAGACTCTCTTGATGTCGTAGAATTGGTGATGGAACTCGAGGATGAGTTCGATTTGGAGATTTCCGACGAAGACGCAGAGAAAATCACGACTGTGGGTGATGTGATCAAATACATAGAGGCCCACAAGTAAGATAGGCGCTGCTTCAGGAAAAGTCCCGTATACGTATGCGGGACTTTCTCCTCATTGTGGGTTATATACCAGTTTCTCATTATAAAGAACTGTTATTATATTTCGAGGTGAAACTATGAAAAATCGCGTAGTAGTAACAGGCATCGGAGCGGTCACGCCGCTCGGAAACAATGCCAAAGCTTTCTGGGAAGGGCTGCTTACCGGCAAATCCGGTGTCGATTATATTACCGCCTTTGATACGGAAGGCTATTCAACCAAATTTGCAGCTGAAGTGAAAGACTTTAATCCAGAAGATTATATGGACAAAAAAGACATCAAGCGTACGGATCGTTTCGTGCAATTTGCGATCGCTGCGGCAAAAATGGCCGTGGAAGACGCAGGGCTTGAGATTACCGAAGAAAACGCAGAAAATATAGGAGTATACATCGGCTCCGGTATCGGCGGTTTGGGCACGTGGGAAGAGCAGCATACGCTGCTGATAGAGAAAGGGCCGCGGCGCGTAAGTCCATTTTTCGTGCCAATGATGATTGCCAATATGGCCTCTGGTCAGGTATCCATTACCCTGGGAGCCAAGGGACCAAACAGCGCGGCCATTACTGCATGTGCCAGTGCGACGAATTCGATTGGCGACGCATTTAAAATTATTGAGCGCGGTATCGCTGATGTTATGATTACGGGTGGTACGGAAGCATCGATCCGTCCGATGGCAGTGGCCGGGTTCTCCAATGCGAAAGCTCTTTCTTCACGCAATGATGAACCTAAAAAGGCCAGCCGTCCGTTTGATAAAGACCGCGACGGGTTTGTTATGGGTGAAGGAGCAGGGATCATTATTCTAGAATCGCTGGAGCATGCTAAGAAACGAGGGGCGACTATTCTGGCCGAGATTATCGGCTATGGCATGAGCGCGGACGCCTATCACTTAACCCAGCCGGCACCGGGCGGTGAAGGCGCGGCGCGGGCGATGAAAGCGGCGTTGAAAGATGCGGAAATTAAGCCGGAAGAAGTAGACTATATCAATGCGCATGGTACATCTACTGAATACAACGATAAATTCGAAACGATGGCCATAAAAGCTGCGCTGGGCGATGCCGCTTACAAAGTAGCCATCAGTTCCACCAAGTCCATGACGGGCCATCTGCTGGGCGCTGCAGGCGGAATTGAAGCGATTGCCTGTGTACTTGCACTGCGCGATCAGATTGTGCCGCCGACCATTAACTATGAAACACCTGATCCGGAATGTGACCTTGATTATGTGCCGAACGAAGCAAGAAAGATGGATATAAATGTAGCCATGTCCAATTCGCTTGGCTTCGGCGGACACAATGCAACCATTGTCTTTAAAAAATATATAGACTGATACCGTTTTGGTGGTGAATAAGGTAGTGGATTTTGCAGGATTACAAAAAGAAATCGGAGTGCGCTTTAAAAGCGAAAAGCTTCTCCGCCAGGCGTTTACCCATTCGTCGTATGTAAACGAGCACCGCGGCAAGCTATTCCAGGACAACGAGCGCCTGGAGTTTCTCGGTGACGCGGTGCTGGAGCTGACCGTCTCCCAATTTCTTTACACCCATTTTCCAAAAATGTCCGAAGGAGAATTAACGAAGCTCAGAGCCGCCATTGTCTGTGAACCGTCCCTCGTTATGTTTGCGAATCAGCTTAAATTCGGCGAGTTGATTTTGCTTGGCAAAGGGGAGGAACTGACCGGAGGAAGGCTCCGCCCCGCACTGCTTGCGGACGTGTTTGAAGCATTTATTGGCGCATTGTATCTGGATCAAGGGCTGGATTCGGTGTTCCGTTTCCTGGAAAAATATGTGTATCCCCGAATTAATAATGGTGAATTTACCCGGGTTACCGACTACAAAAGCCAATTGCAGGAGTTTGTGCAGCGGGACGGACTCGGGGAAATTCAATATCGCATCGTGCAGGAGCGGGGCCCTGCGCATAGCCGTGAGTTTGTCTCCGAAGTGCTGCTCAACGGTGACGTACTCGGCCAGGGATCAGGCCGTTCGAAGAAGGAAGCCGAGCAGCATGCTGCCGCTATGGCAATGAAGCACCTCGCGGTAAAACAGTAAAGGTGACAGGGAAGATATGAAACAGCATGTAAACATCGCATTGTTTGTGCCGCATCAGGGATGTCCGAAGGATTGCGTGTTTTGCAACCAGTCACGGATTACGGGGCGGAAACGGGAAAGTCTGCTGACGGAAGAGACGGTGCGGCGTTCCATCGAGGAGCAACTGTCAACCGTCCGTGCTGGCCAACAGGTCGAAATCGCGTTTTTTGGCGGCAGCTTTACCGGACTGCCCCGCGGCTACCAGACAATGCTCTTATCGGTAGCAAAGGAGTATGCGGCGACGGGCCGGGTGCACGGCATTCGCCTGTCAACGCGTCCGGATTACATTACGCCCCATATTATGGAGTATCTGCTCTCCTATGGGGTCACCACGGTAGAGCTTGGCTGCCAGTCGCTTGACGATGAAGTGCTTGCGCTGTCAAAAAGAGGGCATACGGCGGCACAGGTAGAGCGAGCAGTACAGATTATCCGGCAGTATCCGTCAATCCGGCTGGGCCTGCAAATTCTTCCCGGACTTCCGGGGGATACACTTGAAAAAAGCGTATCTACGGCCAGAAAGGTTGTAGAGCTTGCCCCTGATTTTGTACGCATTTATCCGGCGTTGGTCATTGCCGGAACGGAGCTTGAGTGGTTGTATGCAACGCATCAATACCAGCCGTTATCGGTGGAAGAAGCCGTGCAATGGACGGCGGAAATTTGGCTTCCTTTGCTTAAGGCGGGTATTCCTGTCATCCGTATGGGGCTGCATGCCTCGGATGATTTGCGCAGCAAGGGCACCGTGCTGGCCGGTCCATTCCATCCTTCGTTTCGTCAATTGGTCGAAGAGGAGTTGTTTCATCGTTTGCTGAAGCGAATGATGGAGGGGATCGGACAGACTGCCGCTGCTTCGCTGGAAGTTGCGATCCATCCCGCAGACGAAACGGCACTGCGTGGCCGCAAAGGAGAGAATTGGAGAGAGGTGGCAGCTTTTCTTGCAGATGCCGGTGTTCACGCTTCGCTGACGCTGGACAGAAGTTTATCGCGCCAGCAGTTGAGCTTTCGGGAAGAAGGCGGAACCTTCCGGACGCTTTTCTTTACCGATTTATAAGAGAATCCGGCCCTTCGGTCGATTTGAAGCTGAGAAGAACGAGGCAGTCTGGACGCCTGAGGATGCGCATCCTCCCTGGGTCGCGTCAGGCCCTCGTTTTTTCTGTGAAAATCGTGAGGAAAGAAGGAGAAGAGGGAGGAAAAAAGATCTAAGGAAGAAAAAGGGTTCGCCTTTTTCTACATTAAAATCCTCTCCTCATTCTTTCCTCTCTTTTCCTTCGTACCACAAAAGTCAGCCGCCCTTTCTCTCATTTTCATGTCCGGGTTGCGGCTGAGACGCCATGGCGGTTCTTTGTGTATAGTGACATCTCTTTGTGACAGTGATACATTCTTATAAGAGAAAGCCGCTTGATAGGGACTACCCCTACATCCGGGCGGTGACAAGGAGGATGAGGAGCGAATCTATGTATTTAAAGCGCCTCGAAATTACAGGGTTTAAATCGTTCGCCGACCGTACGGAACTGGAGTTCGTGCCCGGCGTGACGGCCGTTGTCGGCCCTAACGGCAGCGGCAAAAGCAACATCTCGGATGCTATCCGCTGGGTGCTTGGTGAGCAGAGTGCTAAATCGCTGCGCGGCGCAAAAATGGAGGACATTATTTTCTCCGGGAGCGATTCGCGCAAGCCGGTTAATTTCTGTGAAGTGTCGCTGACACTTGACAACACCGATCAGCAGATAAAGATGGATTTCTCTGAAGTTACCGTTACCCGCAGAGTCTATCGCTCGGGTGAAAGCGAATATTATATTAACCGACAGAGCTGCCGGCTGCGCGATATTATCGAATTATTCATGGACACAGGCGTTGGCAAAGAGGCGTATTCCGTTATCGGCCAGGGACGGATTGAAGAGATTTTGAGCACGCGTTCCGAAGACCGCCGAGCGCTCTTTGAGGAAGCGGCCGGGATTGTCAAATATAAAGCACGCAAAAAAGAAGCGGTAAAAAAACTGGACGAGACCGAGCAAAACCTTGTGCGTGTGCAGGACATCATGGGTGAAATCGAGGAACAAATCCAGCCGCTTGCCGAACAAGCCGAGAAAGCACGCACGTATTTATCGCTGAAAGAAACGCTCGCCCAATATGAAATCGGTTTGTATGTAAAGCAGTTCGATTTGCTGCATGCTGAATGGGAAGAGACGAAATCGCTCGTGGAAAAACTTACGAGCGAGCAGATCGAGCGGTCGGCTAGCATCAACCGGATGGAAGCCCAAACGGCCGACTTGCGCGCATTTGTGAGCGAACAGGATCAGGTGCTTGAAGAATTGCAGCAGCGCCTGCTTACCGTCACTGAAGAAGGAGAGAAAAAAGAAGGGCTTAGGGAAGTGCTCCGTGAACGTCTGCGCAATTACAGCCAAAACAAACAGGACGCCCGCAGCAAAGCAGTAGCGCTTACTGAGAAGCAGGAGGCGCTGCGTATACAGATTGCGGAGGCGGCACAGCAGGTAAAAGCAGCTGAAGAGCAGGTTGCAGAGCTGACAAAGGAACTGCAGTTGGAGCAGAAAAGATATATGAATTTCGCCAGATTTTCCGATGGTGACATCGAGCGCCTAAAGGCCGACTACTTCGATATCTTGAATCAAATGGCATCCATGCGCAATGAAATCCGCCATCATCAGCAGGCGCTTGAGATGAACCAACAGCGCTGGGAACGTCTCGAATCTAGCAATCAGCAGCTCATTGAGCAGAAAGAAAGCCTGACCAGCCGACGCACCGAATTGGAAGATGAGCTGGCTTCGGTGTCTAAGCGCCTGGCCGAAAATATGGACGCGTTTAAAAAGAAAATGGCGGCGCAAAAAGAACAGGCAGCTCAAAAATCGCGTTGGCTTCAAGCGTTGCGTGAAGGCGAGCAAAAACTAAACGGTATGCTTTCGCGCCGTGACGTAATAAAAGAGATGCAGGCTGATTTTTCCGGATTCATGCAGGGTGTCAAGGAAATTCTAAGAGCGCGCGAACAAGGCTTTGCAGGCGTGGAAGGTGCGGTGGCTGAGCTGATTTCCGTTGAAAAGCAGTATGAGACGGCAATCGAAATTGCACTGGGCGGCGCCTTACAGCATGTCGTGGTGGAAAATGAAGCGGTAGGGCGCCGAGCCATCGGGCTTTTAAAGCAGCGTCGAGCTGGACGGGCTACATTCCTGCCGCTTGATGTCATTAAGCCGCGTCAGATACCGGCGGGCGAGCGCGCCCGTGTACAGGAGATGGACGGTGTCGTTGGTGTGGCGGCGGAGTTGGTTCGCTGTGCGGAACGATATCAGTCTATCGTTTATAATCTTTTAGGCAATGTAATGATTACCGAAACGCTTGAGCAGGCCAACGCGGTCGCCCGAGCCCTTCAGTACCGCTACCGCATTGTGACGCTTGAAGGCGATGTTGTCAACCCGGGCGGCTCGATGAGCGGTGGGTCCGTGCAGCAGAAATCGAATCAATTGTTGGGGCGTCAGCGTCAACTCGAACAATTGGAAGAGGAGATTGCCCGTCAGAAGCAGGCCAATGAAGAGTTCTATACCCGGTTAGAAGCGATAGCCGCAGAAGAAGAAGTCTGGATACAAGAGCAGGAACAGATGCGTGCAGCAGGCGAGCAGCTTCGCTTCAGAGAGCAGGAGATAAAAGGGCTGCTGCGTGAGCTGGACCATTCAGAGAAAACGATTGCGGAACGCTGGGAGTTCTTCCAGCAGGATCAAGCTGTGCTGGACAAAGAGCGTGAGCAGGCCAAGCATCGCATCGCGGCAATCGAAGAAGAACTGGAAGAGCTGGCGATTGCCGAACAAGAGAAACAGCAGGAAATTGAAGCGGCGGAGAGAAGCAAAAAAGAAAAGGAAACAAACAAAGAAGCGCTGAACGATCGTATTACCGAATTGAAAGTGCAGGTAGCGACGCGCAAGGAACAATATGAAGCGCGTCTTTTAGAATATAACCGCCTGGAAAAAGATCTGCAGGAAGTGACTGCCGAGCTTAGCGCGACGACGAAGACACTGCTTCTGCTCGATTCGGGCACCGCTACAAGCGATGAGGAGGAAGAGAAGCTCGATCGGGAAATCCGTGCCCTGCGCGCCGAGAAAGAGCAGTACAGCGCCCACATTCAGGAACAACGCAAGAAACGGCAGGATGTTCAGGCACGTTTGGCTGAGCAGGAAGCGGAAGTAAAAGAGATGCGCCGCCAGCTTAAAAGCGTGGAAGAAAATCTCTACAGGCATGAGGTTAAAGTCGAGCGTATGGACGTGGAGCTGGATAATCTGTTGAACAAGCTCCGGGAAGAGTACGAGCTGAGCTACGAGATGGCCAAGGCGAACTATCAACTGCCCGATGATGTGGAGGAAGCGGCCAAGACGGTCAAGAGTATAAAACAGCAAATTACCGCACTCGGCACAGTCAACATAGGCTCAATTCAGGAGTACGAACGACTGCATGAGCGGCAGGAATTTCTGCTGTCACAGCACCGCGATCTAAGCGAAGCAAAAGCGACGCTGTACCAGGTTATTGCTGATATCGAGGCGGAAATGTCGCGGCGGTTTAAAGAAACGTTCGATGCGATTCGCGCTCAGTTCCAACAAGTTTTCACGCAATTGTTTGGCGGCGGCCGGGCAGACTTGCAGCTATCCAATCCGGATAATCTTCTTGAGACCGGGATCGAAATTGTGGCCCAGCCTCCCGGAAAGAAACTTCAGTATCTTGCGCTTCTCTCCGGCGGGGAAAAAGCACTGACCGCCATCGCGCTTCTCTTTTCCATTCTGCGGGTAAAACCGGTGCCGTTCTGCGTACTCGATGAAGTGGAGGCGGCATTGGACGAAGCGAACGTTTCGCGTTTCTCCCAGTACCTGCGGGAATTCTGTGAGAAAACGCAGTTTATCGTCGTTACACACCGGCGCGGGACGATGGAGGGCGCTGACGTGCTGTACGGCGTAACGATGCAGGAATCCGGAGTATCGAAGCTTGTTTCCGTCCGTCTTGAAGACGAGACGATGGTGTCATAAATCTCAGGAAGAAAGGAAGCATGACATGAGTTTCTTTAAAAAGCTGAAAGAAAAAATCTCCGGTCAGACGGAAGCGATTACGAATAAATTTAAGGAAGGTCTGATGAAAACGCGCGGCGCGTTTGAAAAAGTGGAGGATTTGGTGCGCCGCTATAAGCGCATTGATGACGAGTTTTATGAAGAATTGGAAGATATTTTAATCTCCGCCGACGTCGGTGTTAACACGGTGATGGAGCTGGTCGATGATTTGCGCAACGAAGCGCGCAAGCAAAGAATTGAAAATGCACATGAGTTGCAGCCTGTCCTCTCAGAGAAACTGGTTGGACTTCTGCAGGGAAAAGATGAAGATACGTCGCTGAATATTGAAGATGGACGCCTTAACATCATCTTGTTTGTCGGTGTGAACGGCGTCGGCAAGACGACCACCATCGGCAAGATGGCACATATGCTCAAAAGTCAGGGCAAAAAAGTGCTGCTGGCTGCAGGGGACACATTCCGTGCAGGTGCGATCGACCAGCTTGAAGTCTGGGGTGAGCGTGTTGGCGTAGAAGTGGTCAAGCAGCAGCAAGGTTCCGACCCCGCTGCCGTTATTTATGATGGTATTCATACCGCCAGGGCGCGAAAAGCGGACGTCCTGCTGTGCGACACGGCCGGTCGTCTACAGAATAAGGTAAATCTGATGGAAGAGCTTGCAAAGATTAAGCGGGTCATCTCCCGCGAAGTTCCGGATGCGCCGCATGAGACGCTGCTCGTGCTGGATGCGACTACCGGCCAGAACGCGCTTAGCCAGGCGAAAGCGTTCAGCCAATCTGCTGAATTGTCGGGCATCGTACTGACAAAGCTTGACGGTACAGCGAAAGGCGGCATCGTCATCGCCATTCGCAACGAATTGCAGGTACCGGTCAAATATGTCGGCCTCGGTGAGAAAATGGACGATCTGCAGCCGTTCAATGCTGAACAATTCGTCCATGCGCTGTTCGCCACATCGATCGAAAAAGAGATGGAACAAGAAGAAGAGTAAAGAGAAAATGCTTGACACTTATTCATCACTTCTGTATGATTATGTCCTGTAAAGGAATTGATCTTTACACGAATTTCCGTACACGGGGGCAGATCCCATGCTGGAGGAAACCACGCGTCTGCATTTATTGTACGACTTTTACGGCAAACTGCTGAAAGACAGGCAGCGCAAATACTTTGAGATGTATTACCGCGACGACCTGTCGCTCGGCGAAATCGCGGAGATTGAGGACATCAGCCGTCAGGCGGTGTTCGAACAGGTGAAGCGGATTGCCAAGACGCTCGAAGATTATGAACGCAAGCTCGGTCTTCTGGCGCGTTACGAAAAACGGCGCGCTTTACTCGAAGAACTGCAACGGGAATTGTCTACAGAAGAGCCACAAGAGTTGCATTCACTGGAAATCGTGCGCAAGCTTCTTGCGTTAGAAATGGAGATAGATTAGGAGGCGGACCATGGCGTTTGAAAGCTTAGCCAGCCGACTGCAATCCACGTTTGACAAGCTGCGCGGCAAAGGGAAAGTCACGGAAGAAGACGTTACCAAGGCGATGCGCGAAGTGCGTCTTGCCCTGCTGGAAGCGGACGTTAACTTCAAAGTCGTAAAAGAATTTGTAAACCGCGTCAAAGAGCGGGCCATTGGGCAGGATGTGCTCAAGAGTCTTACGCCTGGCCAGCAGGTCATCAAGGTCGTAAACGACGAGTTGACCGAGTTGATGGGCGGAGGGCAGAGTAAACTTGCCGTAGCCGGCCGGCCTCCGACAGTCGTTATGATGGTCGGCCTGCAGGGTGCGGGTAAGACGACGACGACGGGGAAGCTGGCCAACTACCTGCGTGGAAAGCAAAACCGCAAACCGTTGCTTGTTGCTTGCGATATCTACCGTCCGGCTGCAATTAAGCAGCTTGAAGTTGTCGGGAAGCAGTTGAATATCCCCGTGTTTTCGATGGGGGATAAGGTAAGTCCGGTCGAAATCGCCAGGGCGGCGATTGCGCATGCAAAAGAGCAACATTTCGATTACGTGCTAATCGATACCGCCGGGCGCCTGCACATTGACGAGACGCTGATGGGCGAGCTGCAGGAGATAAAAGAGGCAACCAGGCCGAACGAGATTCTGCTTGTGGTAGATGCCATGACAGGTCAGGATGCTGTCAATGTGGCGGAAAGTTTCAATAACCAGCTTGATTTGACAGGCGTTGTGCTGACCAAGCTGGATGGTGACACCAAAGGTGGTGCTGCGCTCTCCGTTAAGTCCGTAACTGGCACGCCGATTAAGTTTGTCGGTATGGGTGAGAAGATGGACGCGTTAGAGCCGTTTCATCCGGATCGAATGGCCAGCCGGATTCTCGGCATGGGCGATGTGCTCACGCTTATTGAGAAAGCGCAAATAGACGTAGACGAAGTGAAAGCGAAAGAACTCGAGCGCAAAATGCGCAACGCTGAATTTACGTTTGAGGATTTTCTGGAACAGATGGCGCAAGTCCGTAAGATGGGACCGCTTGATGAGTTACTGAATATGATGCCGGGCATGAACAAAATCAAAGGCATGAAAGATTTGAAAGTCGACGAGAGTGCCTTAAATCGCGTCGAAGCGATCGTCCGGTCTATGACGACCCAGGAGAAACAGCAGCCGGAAATCATCAATTCCAGCCGCCGCAAGCGCATCGCGAAAGGAAGCGGCACGACTGTTCAGGAAGTAAATCGGCTCATCAAGCAGTTTGAAGATATGCGCAAGATGATGAAGCAGTTTACAAAAATGACGGACAAAGCGAAGAAAAAAGGCGGGGGCTTCAGGTTTCCGTTCTTTGGGCAATAACATTGTGTTTGTTTGAAACTAAGTCTTTTCATTTATGGATGACTTTGTTAAAATAACTAATTAGTGTGCAAAACACAACTTGGAGGGAATAACAAATGGCAGTAAAAATTCGTTTAAAACGTATGGGTCAAAAGAAAGCCCCTTTTTATCGTGTGGTAGTAGCAGATTCTCGCGCGCCGCGTGATGGCCGCTTCATCGAAGAAATCGGAACATACAATCCGGTAGCGCAGCCAGCGCAAGTTGAAATCGACGAAGAAAAGGCAATGAAATGGCTGACTACAGGCGCTCAACCGACAGACACGGTTCGCAGCTTGTTTCGTAAGCAAGGTCTGCTGCAAAAGTTCCACGAAGTAAGAAACAGCAAAAAGTAGTCCATTCTATTCAAGCGGGAGGATTAACGGGTGAAATCATTAATTGAAGTGATTGCCAAAGCTCTTGTTGACCATCCCGACGCCGTGTCGATTGAAGAGGTGACGCAGGAGGGCAGCACTGTCTACCGATTGTCCGTTCATCCGGATGATATGGGCAAGGTGATCGGAAAGCGGGGGCGCATTGCTAAGTCTCTTCGCACTGTCGTGGGCGCGATGGCCATGAAAGAAAACCAGCGCGTGACGATCGAAATTGTATAGAAAGCATAGATAAAAGCTGGGAGAAAACATCCCAGCTTTTCTTAGCGTTAAACGGAGGTTACCATGATGCTGACAGTGAAACGCAAAGTGAAAGTCATGATGGTATTGACCGAGACATCGCGCAAACAGATGCAGGAAGAGTTCGCCGACATGCGCAAGCGTTACGAACTGGAGCTTGAACAGCTGAATTTCCAGGCTAAAAAATTACTGCAGGAAGCGCAGCGGAAAGGGCGGGATGCGCTTGAGATTGTTCAGCGTCGGCTGACCCAGGAGAGGCAGGCGCGCGAAGAGAAGCTATCCCAGGTTTCTTTCCAGTTGGACCAACTGGCCAATCTCCCGCTCGGCAGCGAGCTTCACTATACAACGGTCGAGAGCGACGTGGAGGTAAAAGTCGGCGATGATTGGGGAAAGGTAATGACAGGCACAGAAATTGTGCTGCAGGACGGAATTGTGAAAGAAATTCGCGAAAGGGGAACAGAAGCGTGAGCGGAGAGTTTTTCACCGTAGGCAAGCTAGTAAACACGCACGGCATCCGCGGCGAGGTCCGCGTCATTTCGGAAACGGACTTTCCGGAAGAGCGGTACCGGGAAGGCAGCGTGCTGTATTTGTTTCACCCGGAGATGAAAAAACCCGTGCCACTGACAATCGATTCGGCGCGTGTGCATAAAAATTTTTATCTACTGACATTTAAAGGGCATCCGTATATACAGGACGTGGAAAAATATAAAGGCGGCGTATTAAAAGTAAGAGCGGAAGATCGTGACGAATTGCCGGAAGGGGAGTTCTACTTTCAGGATATCATTGGCTGCGAAGTGTTTACAGAAGAAGGCGAGAGGCTGGGTGTCGTTAAAGAAATCCTCCAGCCGGGGGCCAATGATGTCTGGGTGGTTAAGCCGGATAAAGGAAAAGACATTCTTCTGCCGTATATCGATGAAGTCATCAAGCAAATCGACGTGGCAAACAAAAGGATTACTGTGCACTTGCTTGAAGGATTGATTTAGGAGGCTGGCTTACAGGCATGAAGATTGATATTTTAACGCTGTTTCCCGAGATGTTCGAGGGCGTTCTTGGGGCAAGCATTGTAGGTAAAGCTGCGCAAAAAGGTCTTGTCTCGTTTCGCCTGGTGAATTTTCGCCAGTACTCGGGCAATAAGCATGGACAGGTAGATGATATGCCGTACGGAGGCGGTGGAGGTATGGTGCTGAAACCGGAGCCGATTTTTCGTGCTGTCGAGTCACTGACCGAATCGGGAGCTAAAACAGGCGGAGAGATCGAGGCTATATCCGATTCAAAGAAGCCGCCGCGTGTTGTTTTGCTCTGTCCCCAGGGAAAGCGATACAATCAGAAATTGGCGGAAGAGCTGGCTCGCGAGGACCATCTCATCTTTATCTGCGGTCATTATGAAGGATATGATGAACGCATCCGTGAACATCTAGTAACGGATGAAATCTCCATCGGGGATTATGTGCTGACCGGCGGAGAGCTGCCGGCTATGGTTATTATCGATAGCGTGGTGCGCCTGCAGGAAGGAGCGCTCGGCAATGCGAAGTCTGCAGTAACCGACTCTTATAGTACCGGGCTTCTGGAACATCCGCATTATACCCGTCCCGCTGAGTTTCGCGGCTGGAAGGTGCCTGACGTGCTTCTATCCGGCCACCATGAAAAGATTGAAAAGTGGCGGCTTAAAGAGTCGCTGCGCAGAACGCTTACGCGCAGACCTGATCTGCTTGAAGAACTTGAGGAAACAAAAGAAATAAAAAAAATGGTAGAAGAGCTTAAACAAGAGTTGTAACCAGGATTCGGTTATGATATGATATTTCTTGTGAGCCGATTTGGTTCGGATTAAGATGGTCCTCTTCCTATTGTGAGGTTGCGGTGTCGAACACGGCCGTCTACTTCGCATACGGAATGAACATCTGCTGGAAGGAGGAAACCTCATGCAACATATCATTCGTGAGATTACCCAAGCGAACATGAAACAAGACATTCCTAGCTTCCGCCCTGGTGACACAGTACGTGTGCACTTAAAAGTAGTTGAGGGGCAGCGCGAGCGTATTCAGGTGTTCGAAGGAGTCGTAATCAAGCGTCGCGGAGGCGGCATCAGCGAAACTTTCA